>Ga0257111_1000526_pt1 | contig 15927 bp, 19 predicted proteins | sample LP_taG_6_FD_191567 | JGI IMG/M metagenome (GOLD analysis project Ga0257111, IMG submission 191567) | Marine microbial communities from Northeast Subartic Pacific Ocean, Canada - LP_J_2015_P26_500m | ecosystem: Environmental > Aquatic > Marine > Oceanic | place: Canada: Northeast Subartic Pacific...
CAACAGGTATGTCGTATTGTCTGCAAAATAATGTAGCCCGAATGTGAGTGCACATAAAATGAAACCCACTCTTATGAAAAGTAATCTTTTTGCTTTTCTATCTGACATTCGACCAAAATATGTTTCAGTTAAAATTTGTGCAAATGCAAATGCTGCAACAATTATGCCAATCTCAAAAACAGATTCTGCAACTCCGCTTGCGATAATTGGCATAAATACAAATGTAATTGCTATTCCAGAGTGTTGGAAAAATGTTGAGCCTCTTACTAAGTTACTCAGACCAACCTTTTGACTCACACTTCAAGTGTATTTTTACTCAATTTCTAGCAATCTATGAAAATATTTGGAAGAATATCATTCTAATATCACGGCTTCATCAGTATTTTTCCAAACAAATCTTTTCCTGAAAGCATTTTTTGATGTGCAGTAGTTGCCTCCTCAAGTGAAAAGATAGAATCGACTATCGATTTTATCTTCCCTTGTTTCATCCAGTATAGTCCAGATTCCAACTCTGAGCGTGTTCCTTGGGTTGAACCAACCACATTCAAACCTTTGAAGAATATGTGTCGTAAGTCTGTTGTCACATTATAACCAGTTGTTGCACCAGTAGTTACAAGAGTTTTTCCATATTTGAGTAGTGATAATTCTTTGTTCCAATGTGAACCGCCAATATGTTCATAGATTATGTCGATTTCTGATTTTTTGGATTTTTGTTTGGAAATTTCCTTCGCAATTTTTTTTATTTCTTTATGCCAGTCTTCCTTTCTATGATCCACTGCGTAGTCAGCACCAAGTTCAATACATTTTTCTAATTTACTTTGGCTCGCTGTTGCAATTACATTACAGTTGTATAGCTTTGCAATCTGTATTCCAAATATTCCCATACCTGAACTTCCACCCATAACTACAACAGTTTGACCGGGTTGTATCTTTGCTCTAGTTACTAACATGTGCCATGAAGTCATCATAGTCATTGATGCAGCGGCAGCATTATCAAAAGTAATACCGTCAGGAATTTTTACAGCATTGAATTCAGGTAAATGCGTAAACTCACAATATCCTCCCCACAGTGGCCCTGTCTGAAAACCCCAAACTTTCCTTTTCCTGCAATCATACTCGCGCCCTGATGTACACATACTACAAATCCTACAGGACAAGTTTCCATGAGAAACAACGCGGTCGCCCACTTTCAGGTTTTTAACATCATCACCAATCTCTGTGACAACTCCTGCTGCATCTGTTCCAGAAATATGTGGTAGTGGAACATCTATCGGCTTTCCTCTCATAGCCCATATGTCATCATAGTTTAACGCGGCAGATTCTACTTTGATAATAACTTCATGTGATTTTGGCACAGGCTCTGGGATATCTCTGATATTCAAAATTGATTCAAAATCATCATTTTTTGCATATTGGTCATATACAAGCGCTTTCATAAACTGCAGCACTTTCAAATGATTATTACCCTTTCTAAATTGATTTAGTATACTGTCTCACAGGTGACAGCTTTACGAGAATTCACAAATCACATAAATCAATTTTGACTTGGGTCTTTAATCTAAATCTCAATAGCAAATTACGTGTATACGTGGAATAACTCTGAAACAGGAGAGCCAAAATTTCTGAAATTTTCAACTCTTATAATTTTTGGAACTGCATCCGCTTCTGCATTGATAATGGCAGTATTACTTCATACATACTTTAATGATTTTATGATAGAAAACCCAATTATTAATTATATTTTATTTGGTCCCGCATTTGGTATTGGTTTTCTGTATGGTTTGAAAATTTCTGAAAAGGCTTTACAGCCATCTGAAACTAGGAGTGCATTAAAGCGAAAAATTATCAAAACATTTCTTTTCTTTTTAGTTATTGGCGGATTATTTAGCTCTGTAAATTTTGCATTGCATGGTGGTGCATTAATGCCAGAGACATCCCCAATAGATGATGGTCTAGTTATATGGGCAACAGAAATGCTAACAGCAAACGGTGGTACAACATTTTTGATTGCATCGAGTTTTACATTAATGGCAGCTGCCACAAGGAGGATAGTCGGACTTAATTCAGGAATGTTGAGTAGGGTAATCACGTTTGCTGGAACGTTTATCTTCTTTTCAATGATCAGTATGAGTATCACGCAAAGTGATCCCACACATTCACAGATTTACTTGTATACATTTTACCATGCTGGAATAATTGGTGGTGCAATGTATCAAATGAATAGATTTACGTCTAATCTGAACAAGTGGGAAGATTATATGAATGAGCACTAATTACTCTACAGTTACAGTTCCAATCATCCATGGATGAACAAGGCAATAGTATTGAAATTCTCCACTATCAGTAAATTCATACTCAAATGCACCAGCAGTCATGATCATTCCTGAATCAAATACACCGTCTGGTCCCCCGTTAGGTGTTCCACTTGTCGCAAGATGTGCGGCATTATCGTTATTCTCCCAGATCACAGTTGTGCCAGTTTCAACAGTTAGTGATGCAGGAATATAACATTCATTTACTTCCTCACATCCAGGTGTACCAACACCTGCAGGTATAATGACAGTTTTAGATATTGATTGAGGTATAAGTTCTGGTGGTGAGATGTCTGATTCTATAACTGATTCTTGTTCAGGTATTTGGTCTGGATCTAATCTAGGAATCTCATATAGTGTGTTACCTGCTTTAGCAAATTTTTGACATTCTTCAGTTGCATAAAATATTGCTTTACATTCCTCAAAAAACGCAGTTTTATCTCTCTGCATTTGGTCGCCGAAAAGTACATTATCACCAATAGATAGATGGACCATGCCTATAGTGGCAAGTGATGCTGCCACTAAAATCATGGAATAACCTACTTTTCTATAATTATGAGGATTCTCCATCTCTGACATTCAGTTTGAGGAATTTTTGGGCAAATTTAATACTTTAGAACAGAATAATTATGTAATTGGCAATACAAATTCTACATTACGAATTTCTTGGACCGATAGAGATCTCAGAATGGGGTCCACCAATGAGCCAGTTAGTGTATGCTCTTTTTAGTAAAGCTAAAAATGGGTTTAACATGTTATATGCTTCTCAAATAGAAAAAACAGAAAAAACTGATTTTTTTACACAGAATGACAAATTCAAATGTTGGATTCAGCACTCTGGTTCTGAAAAAATGCTATACTTAGCCATTTACCCAATGCCAGATTCTCAAGAAAGTGATCGAGAAAGAATTACTCAGAAAATAATTAGTAAATACAAACCGCCATGCAATACTGACTAAAACATACTAGAGAATTACTAGTTTAGTCATGATTTATTTTTAACATCAAATAACTGCAGTGTTAACAGGTCAATTGCCTTTTTCAAATGGTCAAACTCATTAATCGAATGAATCTGTCCTTCTGTTAGTATTCTAAGTACTTTAGTCATATTTTTTTGATAGTCATCTTTTGCGGTAACTTCCAAAGCATTAATCTTAGCTAGAAGATTTTCAAAATTCTTTATCATATCATCTTTTGATACATGCTTTTCCATATTCAGCATCTTTTAATCTCACATATATGAATTAGAGTTGCTCATCATCTATTTCTTCAAATGCATCTAAGAATTGATTGCAAGTACAGTCTGGAATCTCACATCTTCCTCTCCTTAGCATAGATTCATTGGAATCAGTAGTTGTATGAACCTCATCTGTATGATGACATCTTCTACAATTCATGATTTCATCAATTTTGTTATATATTTAAGGAATAAGCACTGCTCTAGCTTCAATATCAGACGTCTTTAGTTTTTGTAATGCTTGATTTGCTTGTTCTAATGGAAATATTTCAGTTACAACCTCAAAATTATTTTTCTCAGATATTTTGATAACTTGTTCCATATCTTTTCTAGAGCCAATTAGTGTGCCGCGGATGGTTTTTTCTTCAAACGCCAAAAAATTTGGAATGTTGCCTACTGTTGCAATCACTACTGTTCCACCCTTCTTTACTGATTTTATCGCAGTATCAGTTACTTCATCTACAGGCGCAAAGACAATTGCCGCGTCAAATAAACCATAACTCTCATTTACATCACTAAGAAATTTTTCTTGATTTGAGGAATATACAAATGTGTTATCGGCACCAAGTTTTTTGGCAACCTGAAGATGTTTTTCTTTTCTTGATATACCACTAACTTCACAACCTTCTACTTTCGAAAACTGTATTGCCATATGTCCCACTCCACCAATTCCAAATATTGCAATTTTCTTATTTTTTTGTGGTTCAGCTGCCTTTACTGCTTTGTATGCAGTAATACCTGCACAAAAAAGTGGGGCTGCATAATCAGACGACATAGTTTCAGGAACTCTTGTTGCAAAATCTTCTGAGACAGTAATGTATTCAGAATAACCACCCTTTAATGACTCGCCTGTAACTTCCATGCTCTCACATAGATACTCCTTACCTTCATTACAATACTGGCAGTCAAGGCATGATTTCATCAATGGAGTAATTCCAACTCTATCACCAATCTTAAATTTTGTGACATTGTCACCAATCTTTTCAATTTTTCCTACAATTTCATGTCCAGGGACTGTAGGAAGCGTTGGAGGAATTCCAATCTCCTTCCAATCACCTTCAATTGAATGTAATTGTGAATGACAGACACCACACGCTTCAATTTTTATCAGAATCTCATTTTGTTTTTGAATTTGATGTTTATCAATTTCTCTAAGCTTTAGCGGATTTGATTCAACAGGACCCAGTTTCTCAAGAACCATAGCCCGCATTTTTTCAGGCATACACTTAGTTTGTTTTGTCTATTCTTAAGATTTTTGTGATGTTTTGTTAAAATAGAATTAAAAAGGACTTGAAAATTTGCTAAACATGGATGCAGTACCACAGTCAAGAATTGACTTGTTTGCAGAAATGGAATCTTATTATGAAAAACAGGATACAGAATATTTTGTTAAATTATTAGATGATGATGATTATGTTGTACGATGTAGAGCAACCTGTATTTTAGTAGACTTGGGTGGTGAGGATAAAGTACAGCATGTTGCCAAAGTTCTAAAACATGATTCCAATGAACTTGTTAGACACGAAGCAGCGTTTTCACTAGGTCAAATGGGATATAATAGTGGGATCGAGCCATTAGAAGATGCAACCGCAAATGATCCTAGCATGTTTGTAAGACATGAGGCAGCAATTGCATTAGGTGTGGTTGGTTCACGAGGTCAACCTGAAGTTTTAGAAAAAGCACTTAATGATCCAGAAGAATCTGTTAGACATTCTGCAGTAGTTGCATTGTCTAATCTGGAATTTATGAATACTCTTAGCAAGAATGATAAGTTTGCAAAACTAACTGGTGGCTAAAGACTAGAAACTATAGTTCCATTCTGTGAAGATTCAAATTTGTAAATATTTTCTATAGATGTATCCTCAAAAATTTCTGCATCATGAGTTATGATTATGAATTGCATTGGCGAGTTGTTTTGCTTGATGTTTGTAAGTTGGGATAAGACATCTACTAATGATTTTCTTCGTTCTGAATCTAGATGTGTTGTAGGCTCGTCAAGTATCATGAAGTTGAGGTTCGATGCACCAAGGAGATGAGCCATGCCCAATCTAAGAGCTAATGCAATACTTACCTGCTCCCCACCACTTAGTGATTCAAGTTCAAGGGTTGTACTTCTTGAATAACATGAAATGTCCACTTTTGTATTTTTTTCTGATAGGGAAATTCTCTGAATTTTTGTATTTAGTTTCTCCAAGTATTCTGAAGCCTTTTGTGAGACAATTTCTAATGACCATGATCGTAAACTTTTACCTACAGGACCATCACGATTGTAAACAGAGTTCTGAATTTGTTCAAGCTCTATGACATAATCATGAACTTGTTTCAATTCTACTAACACGGTACCAAGTTTTGTAATTTCATTATCTAGTTTTTTGATACTTCCAGAAATTTCTCCATACTCTTGATCAATCTGACTTAGCCTACTTCGATATTCAGATAATGATTCTTTCATTTTAAAAAATTCTTGTTGATTAAATCCTTTTGTCGTTCTTTCAAGTGAAATAATATTTTCATAAATGGTTTTTGCATGAGGATCTAACGTTGCAGCTTCAACGAGTTGACCAGAGTTAACTGTAATTGGGATTTTTTGAATTTGTTTTGTTTTAATCTTGATTTCAGCAATCATTTCCTCAAGTTGTGATTCATTTGTAATTCTATGAGTTTTTAGTATTGTTTCAGCTTCTTTTGATTCTTCTAATCTCCTAGAAAGTTTTTCTTCATTTCGTGCAAGACAATTTCTTTTAGTTTTTAACTCTTCAATTTCCTCGTTTATCTCTTTAATCTCATTTGTTACGTGTTCTTTTTGGAATAATGGATTTAGATGATCAACCACAGAATCACAAACAGGACACTTTCCATTTTTTAATTCTAGTTTCGCAGTAAGATCCTCACACTCTTCTAGTCTTACCTGTTTTTTCTCTAACTTACTAAGATTAGATTCTATAGAAGTGAGTTCTTTTTGAATTACGTCAGTTTCAAGCTCAACTTCATTCTTATTTTTAGATGCGATAAAGCAAGGTTTGCATTCTTTTACTGTTTGCTCCTTCTCTAAAACTTCTCTTTGAATTGATTTTATTACATCTCTAGTGTATACAATTAATTCATTTTTTCTGGATTCTAATTCTTTTAATTGTGACTCTTTTGAGATATTTATTTGAATTTCTTTCTCAAGATTTGAGATTAATTCGTCATGTTTCTTTTTTTCTATTACAAGTTTTTCTAATCTTGGTTTTACATTTTTTGATTCATTTTTGTATTCACTAATTCTATTTTCAACAAGTTGTATCTGTGTGTCATCATAACCAATTTTTTTCTGTATATGATTTCTGAATTCTTTTTGCACTATCCTCATTGAGCCTAAGGCAACATCTAATCTATCTATACCAATTATTGCGTTTAGTAATTCTTTGAATTCTTTTCCCTTTGCCATTATGATTGAATTTAGTTCACCTTGTTGAACTATAGACGCAATTTTCAACTTCTCAAAATTAATACCAAGTGTTTTTTCAACTTCTTTCGTCATTGATTCTTGGAATTGTTTTCGTTCACCTTCAGCAATAGTAATTATTCTTCCATCAGCATTCTCCGAGAATTGTGCAATAAGTTCTCCTTTCGAATTAATTTTTCTTAGTGCCTCATAGTTTTTTCCATTTGCAGAAAATTCAATTTTGGTAAATCCTTGGTTTGCTCCACGTCTGATTAAACTTTTATTGTTTTTCCTAGTGTGTTCACCAAATAATGCAAATGTGATTGCATCTATGATACTTGATTTACCAGCCCCATTCTGCCCTACAAATACAGTCGCACTATCATCAAATTCTAATTTTGTATCAGAATGTGATAGGAAATCAACCAACTCAATACTCTTGATCAATTTTATTCTCCTTACTATGTTCAAAATTTTCAATTACTAGTTCCGTTGCTTGATCAAGTTGATTTGTTGATAGTAATGGCAGTAAGTCGTTTATTGCAAATGTTGCAAGTTTTTCTGATTTTAGTGCATTAACCGCAAGTTTAAACAACTCTTCATCTATTCTTGCTGGTCTATCTAGAAGAACAGAAGATGTATCATCAGTTTGTGATATTTTCCATGAGCAATGCAATGTTTTTGGAATAATCTGTGAAATTTTCCCCTCTACGATATCTCTCTTGGCAGATTTTCCATGTATCTTGATCTCAACTATAGGTTTTTTATCAAACGTGCCTATTTTTTCTATAATTTCAGTCATGGAATTATCAAATTCATCAAAAGCAACTTTTGTAGAGAATTGCGGTCTTGTGTCAAGCTTTATCCAGGTTGGTTTTGCCTCATTTGATGATATATCAACCTCAAAAAATCCCTTCTCAGATTCTTTTATTCCTTCACTGGTTGTCATCTCAGTAGAGCCTGGATATACAAGAGGACCTCCAAGTTGTTCAAAGTTTTTTACCAGTTTATCGTGCAAGTGTCCCATTGCATAATATGTAAAGTTCTTTGGAAGATCAGAAGCATTTAGTTCTCCAGCAAACTGGTTTATTTCTGTAATTCCCTGATGTAATATCAGAATTTTATGACCACTGTGCTGTTTTACTATATTATCAACTTCTTCAAATTTTTCTTCAAATGAGGAAATTTCGTTTTTTCTTATTTTATCAAATCCAACAATCATCACGTCTTTGTAGTGGATAGGTCTTCCACTTCCAACATATTTTGAAAATTCCAAATTATGATATACGTATGGTATAGGTGTAGCACGAATCCTACTAATGTCATGTTCACCTAGAATAAAGAATGATTCAATAGAATTTTGTTTTAATCTTTTTAATGCATTTGCCATTTGTAATATTGCAGCACCATTTGGGTTTGGTGTATGAAATATGTCACCTGCAAATATTACAAAATCTACCTTATCCTTTATTGAAATATCAATTGCCTGATTGAATGAGTCATAGATGTCCTGCTCTCTTTCCTCTAAGCCATATTGTTGTAATCCAAGATGTGTATCAGAAATATGTGAAAATATCATGTTAGTATTCTACCTTGTTTTGTAAATTATTTCCGATCAACTAAATTCAATCCATCAGAAGATCTTTTTGAACTAGGTCTTGACTAGAATTTGTTCCTGCATCTTCAATTTTTTTTGCTACAGCCCATTCACCAACGGCATTTTGGTCAGAACCAATAGTCTTTCCTTTCATTTCATCAATATGTACAATAGCTGGAAGATTAACCCATTGTCCAACTAGAACAGCATCACCTATGTTAAGTGAAGTAAGCTGTGAAATGAATTCCCGGCTAATTGACTCTGCAGCAGATGCAATCTGTCTTTGGTCATCCTCCTGAACAATCTTCATTACAGCAAGTGAGCCCATTTGACTAAGCACATTAGCATCAATGTCCCTTGGTCTCTGTGATACAATGCCTAGACCAAGACCAAACTTCCTTCCTTCTCGTGCAATCTTACCAGCCCAATATTTCGCCTTGGCATCCTCATTCTTAGGTATGAATACGTGTGCTTCCTCGATAATAACAAAGATTGGAGTGTTAAACCTATAACTTCTCTTTAATTTTGATTTAGCACTTTTTGCATTCACGGCTGCTTTTCTATCTGATAGTAATTCTTGTAGATAGTATGCAATAGCTACATTTGCCTGTTTATCGGTAAACTCGGACACATTCAAAATATTCAATCTTCCTTCCTTGATTAATCCAACTGGATTTGTCATATCTGGATCTAAGATTTCAGAAGATCTATTTCGCGCATCATCAATTTTGTCTTGTACTCTGTCAGCAGAATGTCTATCTTCTTTTCTTTCTGGATTTGCACCAATGTTTTGGACTTGGGCATCAAGTGCCTCCCAAAAGTTTGCAGATTCTTTCACTTCTGGGGTAAATGCAAGCCGTAAGATCCTTTGTTGCACATCAGCACTTTCTCTAATCTCTAATACATCTGAAAGTGTATCGACCTCTAGTAATCGAGGGTTTATTTTTGCATCAACGACGTTGATTTTTGGAACATTAAGGTCAGAATAGTCATTATGATAATCAAAAATTATAACTGTTCCATCAAGATTTGCAATTTGTTTTGCAAGTAATGTAACAAGGTTACTTTTTCCCATTCCAGTCATTGCAAGAATTCCAAGATGTCGTGAAACAATGCTGTTCAAATTTATCATAGAATTTATTTCGGAGTTTCGTAGAAGGTTTCCAATCTTTATCCATTCTTTATTTTCAGGACCAAAAATCTGTCCAAGATCATCTTTTGTAGCTTGCATAATCTGTGCACCTGGTACTGGTGGAACAGCAGGAAGTACTGCCTTACCTTTTTTTAGTGACTCTAAAAACCCTAGAATTCTAATTGACGCAGTGTAACTCTTATCTCTCTTATTGATCTCTGCAACCTCGATGCTTTCTAATGCTTCATCAAAATTGTTAACATCATCTAACGCAGCACTTGAAACAATTGATTTTTCAGCCAAACCAATAATCTTCCCTTCCGCAGAATCAATAATGACATATTCGCCTATTGGAAGTGACCTAGAGGTTTGTGCTGTTACTAATGTTGGCATTGCTTCGCCAATTACAAACCCAAGGCTCATCCTAAAACCTCCCTAGAGCCAATTTCATTTGAGAGTCCATGAATACTAGCAAGTTTGCTTAAATCTTTACCTGAAATTTTACAATTATTGTGTGCCAATTTCAACGAGTATGGATAGCCAGCAATGCTGTTTTTGTAAATTTTATTCAGAATTGATTTTACATCCTCATTTGAATATCCAGTTCCAAACAACTCTATCTTGATTAATGGTAATGATTCTGAGAGTCTAGCAAAAACAGATGTTATTATTTTATCACTTCCAAAATTGGTATCTTCAAAAATTTTACTAAATCCCGGCTTTACTGTAGCATGGTTGTAGTAGAAAATATCTCCAGCAATTGCACCAAACTCTTCGAACTGCTTTCTAGTGTTAGATGTTTTTGAAATAAAGATTACATTTTCTCTCTTAGTAATAGCTGTAACTATAGAATTCGTGAGTTCTTTTTGTCTAGTCATAAACTGTGAGTATAATGATCCATCCATTAATACCAAGTCTGCCTCATCCACAGTTTCATTACATGCGTCTATCTCCATTTTACTTGCAAGTGATGCGAGTTCTGGGCTTACATCCAAACCAAAATCATGTAAATCAACTAGAATCTGTCCATCAGACTTTACTGATACTGCTGTAACTGCCCAAAGTTCAGCACCTTGAAATTTTGTACTGTTAAAACTACTATCAATTCCTGCAGAAATTACATCCTCTTTTTGTGGTATATGTTCAACCCAATTATCCTTGGCTTTTTGTATTATATGATCAAATTTTGGACCTTTTAGAATTGAAAGTGTTTGTTCCCTATTTTGAATCGCATCTTTGAGTACACTATTAAGCATAATGATAAGTTGGACATTTCATGAATATGAAGATTAGGGTATACTGTTAGCTATGCATGTGTTAGCAGTTGGCAATGAAATAAAAATACATAAAATTGAATATCATTATGGATTCTGAGTCATCATTTGAAAAACTATGTGAACTTTTTGAATCAGAGTCAAATCAATTAAAAAATACCATTGATCTCACACTAAAGAAATCTGAGAAAACCATACCTGAGATAATCCAGGCATATTATCAGGTAATGAAAGTAAACTCCTTTGCTAAATTATTAAAGCAAAATTTTCAGGCTCAAATTGAGCCTAAGCATAAGACATTATTAGATAGAATTGACGAATCTCAAAAGCAGATTGCAGAAAAGTTCAACTCAACAATTCATCCTACAACATTATCATATCTTACGGATTCAATACGAATCAACACTGATAATCTTAATTCATTGTCAAATGCCTCTGGTCAAAAATCAAAAGAAATTATAGAAGCAGAAGCCACCCTATACAAAGAATTACGTGAATTGATGAGCACCAAAGAATTTGTAGAGCAGTATGAAAATGGATTAAAAGATGATTGAAAATATAGCAGGAAATCTAATTCAATTAAAACAAGAGTTTAGGAATATTTATTCAGGGACTAGTCATATTCAGGAAGTAATACCACTATCAAAATCCGATTCTTTTCCAATAAGTCAAAATGATTTAGATTCACTTCATTTGTTTGTAGAAAAAAATCCTATCTACTATAACTCATATCAACAAAAAATTAACGAGATTGAGTGCATAGTATATGAGGGCGACATAAACAAATATTGGTTAAACAGTATTAGTCATGGTTCAAGCTACCAACCGTTTTCTCCAACTTGGATCCTCTCTGCATATATCATCACACTGATTGCAAAAAATCTCAACTACAAAGAAGTGTTAGACATTGGATCTGGCGATGGGCGTATTGCATACTGTGCAAAGATTTTGGGATTGGTTTCTTATGGAATTGAAATAGATGAGATGTTAGTTGATTTACAAAAATCACTTTGTGAATTCACTAAAACAGATTTTAAACCAATATGCGCTGATGCAGTAAAATTTGAATATCATAATCTATATTTACAAAAACCAGTGTTTTTCATAGGAGGATTGGCTCAGATGGGAGGGGATGTGTTGGCAACTAGCATTATAGAAAATCTTAATTCTGAACTAAAACAAGAAACATGTATTGTATTTGCTGGGAGTTATTCAGAAAAATATTCTTTTAGAGATACCTCTGAAGCTGGTTGGGGTACATTAATTGCAAAGAACGGATTAGAAGTCATAGAATCAGTTTCTCTACCTACGGTTTGGAGTTTTAATCAAACAGTTGACACATCATACATCTTTACCGAATTCACCTAGACGTCGTTTACACATCTGAATCCGGAGAGCATCCATCTTTCATCTAGTCGGAAAAAATTACGATATGAGCCACGTATGGATAAAGCAGGCGTCCCAAATGAACCTCCTCTCAAAACTTTCTGGTTAGTGAACCATTTGTCATTGTATTCATCAAATCCCGATTTGAATCCAGGATATCCAACAAATTCAGACGATGTCCATTCCCATACATTGCCAATCATTTGGTAACAACCATAGTGACTCTTTCCATTTTCATATGAACCAACATTTGCACATTGCCAAATATAAGAATCTAAAAGATTTGCATGATTTTCAGTAGGGAGTTCATTACCCCATGGAAAAACTGTTTTCAGATTATTTCTCTTATCCCACAATGCAGCTTTTTCCCATTCAGCTTCCGTTGGTAAGCGTTTTCCTGCCCATTTGCAAAATGCCGCTGCCTCGTAAAAGCTTACATGACATACTGGTTCATCAGGATTAACCTTTCGCTTACCAGTAAAGTCTTTTGTAATCCATCCGCCGTTTTCTTTTTCCCAGTACATTGGTGCAATCCATTCATTTTTCTTTACAGCATCCCATCCATCTGAGAGCCAAAATGAAAAATCATCATATCCACCATCATTAATGAATTCTATATACTGCGCATTTGTTACAGGAAAATTTTCAATTTGAAAATCATTAATGTACACTTTATGTTCAGGTAATTCAACATCATAACAAAAATTATCTCCTGAATATCCCATTTCAAACACACCGCCTGAAATTTTGATATTTTCTTTTTTCACATTAGATAGTTTTTCCAAGAAGTTTTTTCTAGCAGGCTTATACTTATCCTCAAGCAAGTGTTGTAAGTCATACACTAACAATTCTTGGTGTTGATATTCATGATGAATTGACATAGTGAATAGGTAAGATGCTTCTTGTGTCATGGTACACTGCAAAGCTTTTGTAACTTTTTTGGTAATCACATCATAATATTCTAGAATTTCGTCGACTGAAGGTCTTGACATTATTCCACGTTTTGCTTTATCATGTGGCTTTCCAAATTGATTGTAGTATGAATTGAGATATTTAGAGAACTCGTCCGAATAAAATTCATAGTTTTTTTGTGTCTTACTCAAAACGATCTCATTTAACCAGCTAACATGTCCTAGGTGCCATTTTGGCGGACTCGTGTAATATGCTGTTTGAACACCAAAGTCATCTTTTTCCAAAGTTTTTACCAATTCTAGAGTCTTGGAACGTGTTTCTTCAAACTGCTTTAGAAGCATGTTTTGTGACTGCTGTTCTAATGTCATATTCAAACGCAGTTTTTTGAATTAATTAGTTTTAGTACCCTCTGGCAAATAGTGGTCTAATCTTACTTTGACCATCACAGTAGATGCATTTTGATTTTTCGTCAGCTGAATCATCAGGTATAACTCTGATGTCAGCACCGGTCTCCCCCTTAATTTTTTCCTCACATGATGGATTATCGCATATTGGTGCCTTGATGAGCATTCCTTTTTCTAATTCAGATTTGAATTCTTCATAAGTTTCCAAAGTAACTGTTCGCTCATCAAGAATTTTTTTTGCATCTGCAAACATATCATTATGAATATTATCTAATTCAGTAACAACTTTGCCTACCAGTCCATCAATCGAGTGATCCTGTTTTTGCCTGTTATGCCTTCTAACAAAAACAACCTTGTCCTGTTCGAGATCTTTTGGGCCAATTTCAATTCTTAACGGAATTCCTTTCATCTCCCAGTCATTAAATTTGAATCCTGGGGTTACTTGCTCTCTATCATCAAGGTGAACACGAATGTTTTTTTGCTTCATGGAGTCTTGAATGCTTTTTGATTTTTCTAAAATCTTGTCTTTATCCTCATCTGAATAGTATATTGGAATTATTACCACTTGGATCGGTGCTACCCTGGGTGGCAATACTAGCCCGTTATCATCTCCATGTACCATAATCATTCCACCAATTAATCTCCACGATACTCCCCATGAGGTTTGCCATACAAAACTCTCAACGTTATTTTTATCAGCAAACTTTACTTCGAATGGTTTTGAAAAATTCTGTCCTAGGAAATGTGATGTTCCCATCTGTAATGCTTTTCCATCAGGCATTAATGATTCCATTGTAAGCGTGTAAACCGCACCTACAAATTTTTCTTTTTCAGATTTCTTTCCAGTTATTACAGGAATTGCAAGTTCCTCTTCAACAGTTTTTTTATAAATTTCTAAAATATCGGTTACCTCTTTCTCAGCTTCATCTTTATCAGAATGTGCGGTGTGACCTTCTTGCCACAAAAATTCTGACGTTCTTAAAAATGGTTTTGTTGCTTTAATCTCCGCGCGTAATGCAGAATTCCAAAAATTAATTTTCAATGGAAGATCCCTCCAACTTCGTATCCATTTAGCATACATTGTATATGCCAATGTTTCAGACGTTGGTCGTAATGCAAGTTTGTCTCCAATCTCACCATCACCAGATCGTGTAACCCAAAACACTTCTGGATTAAAACCAGCAAAATGATCTTTTTCTTTTCCAAGAAGTGACTCTGGAATTAATATAGGTAAAAAGCCATTGCGATGTCCTGACGCAATTAATTTTGAATCCAGTGATGACTTCAATGACTCCCAAATGGAATAACCATCTGGTCTCAAAACTATGAGACCCTTTACTGGTGCATAATCTGCCAATTCTGCCTTTATGACAATCTGTGTGTACCATTCACTGAAATCTTCCATTTTTTTTACTGTAATTCCAATATTTTTTCCCATCAAATTTGACAATAATTTCGGAATTATTTAGTCTTCTTTAGCAATAATTTGTCTATAAAAGAAAAAAACTAAACATATATTCTGAAATTATTCCTTCCAATACATGGTGAGTCGTAATCTACTAGAGATTGTAGAAAAAATTATTTCACTTGACAATAATATGAGGTTTGCATCAATAATCGATCTTAATGGTAATATTTTGGAAGGGATAATGAATGAGGGGAAAAACTCCCTAGAGTCACAGAAGCAAGAAGAGCATTTCTGTAAGCAGGTTGCCCAGAGAAGAAAAATGAGAAAAGAATTTGACAGGCAGTTAGGCAAGGTCAGATATGTACATGTTGAGCGGGAAAAAGTAACTCAATTGGCTATTTACACTAAGCGCAAAATAATCTTTGTGACATTGGAGCCTGAATTATCAATTCAGCGTAAAATGAAGATAGTTAATAGTATAAAGCGTATTTCAGGCAATATCTAAAATTACAGCTTATCTCCTTTACAGAGAACGCTTCCCATTACTCTGCTTTGAAAATTTGGACAAACAAAACATTGTATGAAGTGTATTTCATCTTTTAGCACAGGACATTCTACATATTCCTGCTTCATTCGTTTTAGCATCTTTGGACTAACACCTTTTAACTTCAGTTTACCTTTCTCATCCATCATTCCAGAAGATTTCAGTTCTTCTTTTACATCATCAGGTAGTTTTTGACGACCTTCCCTTGATTTTATTTTAACTTCGTATTTGTGTTCTAATTCTTCTACCATTTTGCTTGATCTGCTATTTATTATCTGAAGCATGATTTAATGC
>Ga0257111_1000527_pt1 | contig 15920 bp, 15 predicted proteins | sample LP_taG_6_FD_191567 | JGI IMG/M metagenome (GOLD analysis project Ga0257111, IMG submission 191567) | Marine microbial communities from Northeast Subartic Pacific Ocean, Canada - LP_J_2015_P26_500m | ecosystem: Environmental > Aquatic > Marine > Oceanic | place: Canada: Northeast Subartic Pacific...
ACTAACTACATAGTCTTGATATGCTTCCCAAGCAAAAGGAGCAACTTTCTTTACTGATTTAGCCATTGCATCAGAAAATACTCTAATCTCATATTGAGCATGATTATCAGATCGAAGACCAATAAAATGAAGAAGGTTGTGTAAATCATTTTTCCAATACCATTCGGTATAAAGATTTACAGGTAAAACAGCTCGCGCAAGCTCTCTAGCAACTCCAGCGCTATTTAATTCAGAATATATTTCAAAGCTTCTATCAGATATTTCTTTAAAATACTTGTTCACTTTCTTTTTTAAATCATCAGAAACCTCTCCAATCCTTCCTTGTTTATTAAGAGAGCTTTGAAATTGTATATTTTCTGGATCTGGGTAATAAAATTCATCACGTGCCTCAGAATAACGCAAAGAATATTCGTTAATATTAGCAGTGCGGTGTCTTACCCATTGTCTAGCTACAAAAATAGGCATCTTGCAATGATATTTAAACTCCACCATTTCAAAAGGAGTAGTATGTCTATGCCTCATTAAATAACGGATAAGGCCTCTATCTTGACTTACCTTACTTGTGCCTTTCCCATAGCTTACGCGTGCAGCTTGAACTATTGCATTATCACCACCCATTGAATCAACTAACCGCACGAAACCTTTATCTAAGCACTTTATTGCATCTTTTGGTATATCAGTCATATCATATCTTTTCTGAAAGAGCTAAATAAGTTTTATTAACAGATCCAACTTCGCCTGCTATCAAACCAGGCTCTATCAGTGTCTTTTCTTTATTAAAAGTAATATCATTACCGTTTAGGTCAATAATTTTTCCACCAGACTCATTAATTATACAAGTACCAGCACAAATATCCCATTCGTTCTTTGGCCTTAGGGTTACAAAAATATCACCTATGCCAGCAGCAGTTAATCCTAATTTATATGCTACTGATCCAACCGGTTTTAATTCCTTAAACATATTAGAGTAAGAACTCCATAAGCCACGATTCGTCTCTGATCGGCTATTTAATATAACCATTTGATTTAAATCATTCTTCTTTGAACAAGAAATTAGTTCACCATTTAAAAATGCCCCATTATCCTTTGCAGCTGAAAATATTTCTCCTGTTACAGGGTTATACAAGACTCCTAATATTGGTGTATTATCCTTTACCAATGCAATACTAACAACAAAATTTGGTACACCTTCAATGAATTCTTTTGTCCCATCTAATGGATCTACAACCCATATATATTTTTTGCTTAATCTATCCTTTGAATCAACAGTCTCTTCAGAAAGCCAACCATATTCAGAATTATTATTAAGCAAAATTTCTTTGATTTTTTCGTCAGCTTCTTTATCAGCAGTAGTAACAGGGTTGTGATAACTTTTTTCATGAATATCATAATCTTTTTTATAGTATTTCATTATAATAGATCCTGCTTCTATGGCTGCTTCTTTAGCTAAATTTAAATCTGAATTCATCCAATAAAGTTAGTTCATACTTTTCTAAATACGATCAACTTCTCTCTATCTTTTCTAGGTTTTATAGATAGGGATGAAAATTCCTCTCTTTCAATTGCCCATCTATTTGAAAAGAGATTCTTCACCTCTTTAACTGATGTAGCCCAAGGTGGTCCCCCTTCAGATACATTCTTATCTAATGGAAACCATAATCCAATTAATAGACCGTCTTTAACTAATAAATTAGAAACTAACTCTTCATAATTATTGCGCATATTTGGATTAATAGCACAAAAGCAAGTTTGTTCAATGACATAATTAAATTGATTAAAATAATCATTAGACAGATTAAAGATATCTGTATTTATAGCATGTATATCTACTTTTGCATCTGCTGCAAGTTGCTTTAAATAGCTAATGGCTGAAGGGGCAAAATCAATAGCAGTGACTTCATAAGTTTTCTTTGCAAACATTACTGCATCATGACCTTTTCCACATCCTACAATACATATTTTTCCAGGACTAATGTCTTTAGAAATCGATTCAAATATTGGTGTTGCTTCTCCTAAATCCCAGTTTACATCGCCAGATATATATAAATCCTCCCAAAATTGTTTGTCTACTTCGCTGTAAATCATAAAACTATATGTGGAAGTTCTTTTTCTATAATACTTGAATTCTTTTTTTCAACAAAAACTGCCTTCCGATCAGTATAAAAAGATATAGCATTAATTAATTTTTCATTAACAAAGTGTGCTGCAGAACCTCCATCTAAGCAATAGCCATTCATTGCTTTCCCATCTTTAAGCATCTGATAAACTGATAGTCGTCGATCAGATTCTTCTAAATAATGCGGGCAACACATTTCATCTATAAACGCCAGGCCATCAATCGTATTTAAATTGCTAGCCCATGAATCTGTAATACCTTGCTTAAACCAGCATATTGCACCTGCGCTAACTCCAGCCAATACTATCCCTTTTTCATAGGCACGACGTAATAATATATCAACTTTCCATTCGCGCCAAACAGCTAACATACTTTTTGTATTACCTCCGCCTACATAAATAACGTCCGCTTTGTTAAATAAACCATTTAATTTTGGTGTTCTTGAAAAAAAAGATATATGACTTGGTCTACATGAAAGAGACCCAAAACAAGCATAATAATTATCTATATATGATTTATCTTCCGCGCTAGCTGTAGGTAAAAATAGAATATGAGGTTTGTCTTTATTTGTTTGATCTAAAATATATTGTTCAATTTTTGTATGCTTTGGATCTCTTCCAAACCCACCTCCGCCAATTGCAATAATTTGACGATTAATATTATTTTTAATCATCAGTTTAATTATTTATTACTGAAAAATACTTAGAATTGGGATGAGAAAAATACCATCCACATACTGATGCGGCAGGATACATAGCTCGATTTTCAGTAAGAGAAATTCCAGTGTTCTCATTCACCTTTATTAATTTCCAAATCTTATCTTTTTCCTCGTGATTAGGGCAGGAAGGATACCCAGGAGCCGGGCGAATACCTTCATACTTTTCCTTAATTAATTCATCATTTGTTAACTGTTCATTTACAGCATACCCCCAAAATTCTTTCCGGACTCGCTCATGCATTCTTTCTGTTAGAGCTTCTGCTAATCTATCTGCTAAAACTTTAGCCATTATTGCATTATAATCATCATTTTGATCCTCATAATACTTTACAATTTTATCTAATCCATGCCCTGTTGTAACTGCAAAAGTGCCAATATAATCATTTTTTGGAGCAATAAAGTCTGCAAGGGAGTAATTATTATTATTATTTCCTTTATCTATTAGCTGTCGGGGGAAATTAAACTTAACTCCTTCACAAATTACAGTTTCATCTTCAGAATAAGCTGAATGAATTCCAATTACTGCTCGTGCAGACAGTAATTTTTTAGATATAATATGATTTAATAACTTTTTTCCATCATTAAAAAGTTTATTCGCTTGCTCACCATATTTTTTATTAGAAAGTATTTTTGGAAATAAGCCTTTCAACTCCCAGGCATGAAAAAATGGTGACCAATCAATATAATCAACCAGTTCATGCAGTGGATAATCATCAAATGTTTTAATTCCTTCAAAAGATGGTGTTACAGGTTGAGTTTTTTGCCAATCAAATAAAAATTTTCTTTCTCTAGCAATTTCAATTGATAATTTTTTAACTGAAACCTTTTGAAGCCTGTTTATTCGTATCTTTTTAAAATCATCCCTTATATCATTAACGAACTTTTCTTTCTTATTAACATTCATAAGTTTTCCAACAACTCCAACTGCCCTTGATGCATCAATCACATGAATTGTTGGTCCAGAATAATTTTCCTCAATCTTAATTGCTGTATGTTTTCGACTTGTTGTAGCACCTCCAATTAATAAAGGCATTGTAAAATTCAACCGTTGCATTTCTTTTGCAACATGGACCATTTCCTCTAGACTTGGAGTAATTAAACCAGAAAGACCAATAATATCAGCATTTTCTTTAATAGCAGTAGATAATATTCTATCAGAAGAGACCATAACGCCTAGATCAACAATGTCATAACCATTACAACCTAAAACTACGCTTACTATATTTTTGCCGATATCATGAACATCGCCTTTAACCGTCGCCATAATTATTTTACCATTAGATTTTTCAATTAAACCTAATTTATCTTTCTCTTCCTCTATAAATGGCACAAGGTGAGATACTGATTTTTTCATCACTCTTGCCGATTTTACAACTTGAGGAAGGAACATTTTTCCAGAACTAAATAAGTCACCTACAATATTCATTCCATCCATTAAAGGTCCTTCAATAACATGAATTGGCCTATCATATCGAATTCTAGCTTCTTCAGTATCATCAATAATAAAATCATCTATCCCTTCTACTAATGCATAGCTTAATCTTTGATTTACAGGATTATCTCTCCATAAAAGATCTTTTTTAGATTCTTTTTTAATTCCTTTATAATCTTTGGCGATTGCTACCAATCGTTCGGTTGCATCATTTCCGCGATTAAATATTACATCTTCAACAGTATTTTTTAATTTTACATTAATATCATCGTAAAGTGTTAGTTGTCCAGCATTAACTATTCCCATATCCATACCTGCTTGAATAGCATGGTATAAAAATGATGAGTGCATTACCTCCCTCAAAGCTTCATTCCCTCTAAATGAAAATGATAGATTAGAAATTCCACCGCTAATATGAACCTTTGGGAATCGTTTTTTTATTGTCCTTGTTGCTTCAATAAAAGCATTTGCATATTCATTATGCTCATCTATACCAGTTGCAACAGCAAAAATATTTGGGTCAAAAATTATATCTTCCGGTTCAAATTTCACTTCTTCAGTTAGTATCTTATACGCTCTAGAACAAATTTCCACCTTACGTTCATAGGTATCCGCCTGCCCTTTTTCATCAAAAGCCATTACTATCACTGCCGCGCCATATTTCTTAATTAGGTGCGCCTGTTCTTTAAAAGCATCAACTCCTTCTTTCATTGATATAGAATTAACAATTCCTTTCCCTTGAATATTTTTTAATCCTGTTTCTAATACAGTCCATTTAGATGAGTCCAACATTATCGGGACTTTAGAAATATCTGGTTCAGAGGCAATCAATCTCAAATATTTTTCTATGGCTTTTTCTGAGTCAAGCAAACCTTCATCCATATTAATATCAATAATTTGAGCACCATTATTAATTTGTTGTCTAGCAACACTTATTGCTTCATCATAATTATCTCCTTTAATCAATTTTCTAAAACGTGCTGATCCAGTCACATTTGTCCTCTCCCCAATATTAATAAAATTTGTTTCGGGTCTAATAGTAAAAGGTTCAAGACCGCTTAACTTTGTATAACTATCGACTGAAGGAATAATTCTTGGATTAATTTTTGATACTTTATCACAAATAGCTGTAATATGTTCAGGTGTTGTCCCACAGCATCCACCAGTTAAATTTATTAGTCCGCTCAGTGCAAACTCTTCCATAACTAATGACATTTCTTCAGGTGTTTCATCATATTCACCAAGCTCGTTTGGTAATCCTGCATTCGGATAAACAAAAACAAATGTATCAGCAATAGTTGATAGCTCATTTAACCAAGGCCTAATCTGTTTAGCTCCCAAAGCACAATTCAATCCAATTGCAGTAAGATTTGCATGGCGAATAGAGTTCCAAAAAGCCTCAACTGTCTGACCAGAAAGAGTTCTTCCGCTTGCATCAGTAATAGTACCAGAAACAAATAATGGTAAGTCTTTATTATAATCATCTAATAATTGTCTAACTGCAAAAATTGCAGCTTTACAGTTAAGAGTATCAAAAACAGTTTCAATTAAAAATAAATCTACTCCGCCATCAATTAATCCTTTCGCTTGTTCATAATATGCTTCTCTTAATTGATCAAATGTAATATTTCTAAACTCCGGATTATTTACATCAGGACTCATTGAGGCTGTTCGATTAGTAGGACCAATAGCTCCCGCAACAAATCGTGGCTTATCTGTATACTGTTCAGCAATAGATTTTGCAATTTTGGCAGCTTGAACATTTATTTCATAACAAAATTTTTCAGCTTGATAATCTTGTTGTGATATTGAATTTGAATTAAATGTATTCGTCTCAACAATATCAGCTCCCGATTCAAAATAAGCTTTATGAATCTTTCCAACTATATCTGGTCTAGTTAGACATAACAGATCATTATTGCCTTTTAAATCAACAACATGATTAGTAAAGCGATCACCTCGAAAGTCTGATTCGCTTAAATCATATGATTGAAGCATTGTTCCCATGGCTCCATCAAAGACCATAATTTTTTTATTTAATATCTTTTTTATATCATTCATAAATAAAAAACCCCGTTGCTATTCGGGGTCATAATACCTTTTTAGCAACATTGTTTTGTGTCGCGGCAATACGGAGCAAAACACGACATTGTTATCTTTAATGCCAAATATTATAATTATTTAGTGATAATTCAAACAAATTATAAAATTTCTTGCTAGACGTTAGATTATAAAGTACTTTGTATATTAGGTGATATATTCTAAAGGATTTAAATTAATAATAGAAAAATTTATCAACTCGCATAACTAATTATTTTACAAAGTTTTTAACGGGCGATTGCTCGTACCTTCCTTCTAGAATACTATCATAATAGAGAAAAAATAGGTTACCTATCATTATGTTAGGTACATGGTGCTGTGCGGAATTAATGCATGTAATAAGTCTATTGAGGTAGAATATGAAAAAAGAAATTTATATAAATGAAAGCATGGGGGAAACCCGTATTGCTATAATGGAGGATGGCCAACTTGTTGAGGTCTATATTGAAAAACAAGACAAACACAGGACGGTTGGTAATGTCTACAGAGGTGTTGTTGAAAATGTATTGCCAGGAATGCAGGCAGCGTTTGTAGATATTGGTTATGAAATAAATGCATTCCTTCCATTCACAGAAATCCAAAATGATGAATATCTTGATGATGATGATCTAAAAGATAATGTTAAAAAGAATAATCGTAATAATGGGGCAATTAAAGTCGATCTTACTACAGGACAGGAAATATATGTTCAAGTAATAAAAGAACCATTTGCAGGAAAAGGCCCTAGAGTAACAACTGGAATTGCTCTACCTGGAAGATTATTAGTCTTAGTCCCAAACTCTAAATATGTTGGAATATCAAAAAAGATGTGGGATAAATATGAGCGAAGACGATTAAAAAAGATTGCAAATAAAATAAAGGAAAATAATATCGGATTAATTATTAGAACTGTGGCAGAAGGAAAATCAGAAGAACAAATAAATAATGACTATACAAATCTTATTAAGAAATGGAAAAAAGTAGAAGCAAAAGTAAAAGGTGCTAAGGCGCCGGCATTAGTTTATGAAGATTTAGAAACTGCTTCAAGTATAATACGCGACTTGTTTAGTCCCGATGTAGAGAAAATAGTTATTGACTCAAAAAGATTATATCGTAAGACGCAAACATATCTAGATGAAGTGTCTCCAAACATGGCTTCTAGGTTAGATTACTATAAACTGAAGACTCCAATATTTGAGGGAATGGGAATCGAAGATGAAATAGGCAAAGTACTACGACCAAAAGTATGGTTAAAAAGTGGAGCGTATTTAATAATTGAAAAAACTGAAGCAATGGTTGTAGTAGATGTAAATAGTGGTAGATACGTAGGTAAAAAAGGGCATGAAGAAAATTCATTAAAAATAAACTTGGAAGCTGCTAGAGAAGTTGCTAGACAATTAAGACTGAGAGATCTTTCAGGTTTAATTGTAATAGATTTTATTGATATGCGCAAAGAAGAAAATCGTAAAAAGATTTATTATGAATTAAAAAAGGAATTAAAAAAAGATCGGGCTAAAGTAGCTGTTTCACCTATTACTGAATTTGGGCTGCTGGAAATGACTCGTCAGAGAATAAGATTAAGTCTTATTGACTCAATGAGTGATGAATGCCCTACATGTCATGGCGCTGGTAAAATTATATCTATTGAAACACTTATTACCAGAATTGATCATTGGGTTCGTCGTTATAAAAGTAAATTCAGAAATCTTAGACTTCGACTTGATTTGCATCCTGAAAATGCAGATTTTATAATTACAAATAAAAAGAAAATTCTAAGAGGATTGATGTGGAAAAACTTTGTTCATATATCTATTGAGGCTAATACATCTATAAAAAGAGATCAATATAGGTTTTTTAATGTAAAAGATGGAAAAGATGTAACAAATAAGGTTGATATTGTATAGAAATAATCTTAAATGTAACTTCGCGAACTTTTGAGGTAAAAAATGAATGCAATAGTTAATATATCAGGGAAACAATTTAGAGTATCTAAAGGGGATATCCTTAAGGTTAACCGTCAAGAATGGAAAGTTGGTGACAAAGTAAAGATTGATGATGTCCTACTAACTGATAATAAGGGTAAAATATCTGTTGGAAATCCAATGGTTAATGGTGCTTCTGTTACTGTTAAAATTCTAGAGCATAATAGAGAAAAAAAAATATTAATCTATAAAAAGAAGCGTCGTAAAGGATATCAAAGGAAAAATGGTCATAGACAAGGTATTACTTTATTAGAAGTAGTAAAAATTGGTGCAAAGTCTCCAGCAAAACCTAAAAAGCAAGAGGCGAATTAATGGCACATAAAAAAGGAGTTGGAAGTAGTAGAAATGGTCGCGATTCAAATGCAAAAAGATTAGGCGTTAAAGTTACCGATGGCCAATCAATACTTGCCGGCGGAATTATACTCCGTCAACGTGGCACCAAGACTCATCCTGGATTAAATGTTAAGCGTGCAGGTGATGATACATTATTTGCTACTGCAGATGGAACTGTTTCTTTTTCTCAAAAAGGAAATAATAGAAAATTTGTAAGCGTATTAGCTTCTAAATTGCAATTATAGTAAACAACAGCAACCCCACATCAGGTGGGGTTTTTCATATCAACCAATACTCGGCATAGTGTAATTTCACATCATTATATAATTTATAGAATGGAGAATTGAATGTCTAAAAAAAGAATTGCACTAATTGGTGGAGGTCAAATTGGTGGAAATTTGGCTCTATTGGCTGCCCAAAAAGAATTAGCTGATATAATAATATTTGATATTCCCAAAGCTGAAGGAATGGTTAAAGGAAAAGCCCTCGATTTAATGCAATTACGCCCTCATGATGGATATGATGTGAATATAACTGGCACATCTGATTGGAAAGATGTAAGCGATGCTGACGTGTTTATTATAACAGCTGGAATTCCTAGAAAACCAGGTATGGACAGAGAAGACTTATTAGATATTAATTTAGGAATAATGAAAGATGTTGCAGAGAACATTAAAACTCAAGCTCCTAATTCATTTGTTATTGTCATATCTAATCCGTTAGATGCAATGGTTTATGCTTTTTATAAAACCTCTGGCTTTCAAAGCAAAAAAGTAGTAGGGATGGCTGGGGCTCTTGATAGTACAAGATTTAGAACATTTATTGCAATGGAGACAGGACTATCCGTACAGGATGTCACATGTATGGTTCTTGGAGGTCATGGAGATACAATGGTCCCCATTACGCGTTTAGCTACAGTTGGCGGAGTTCCTATTACAGATTTAATTAGTAAAGAAAAATTGTCTTCAATCGAAGAAAGAACTCGTTTTGCTGGTGGTGAGATTGTCAAACTATTTGGTAATGGGTCTGCTTTTTATGCCCCTGCACAGTCTGCAATTGAAATGGCAGAATCTTATCTACGTGATAAAAAAAGAGTTATACCTTGCGCTTCATTATGTAATGGGGAGTTTGGTATAGATGGGTATTTTATAGGTGTTCCAACAGTTATTGGGGCTAATGGAGTTGAAAGAATATTAGATTTTGAGTTAGAAAAGCATGAACAGCAAGCTTTGAATCAAACATTAGATGCAGTGAAAAAAACCGTATCAGAAACAGGTTTATAAACTAACTGTATTTTTTTCATCTAGGTAAACATATCCATTTTTTAATTTTATAGGGTAAGATTTTATCTTAATTGAATGATTTGCAACTGAACATTCTAAATTGGTGTCAAATTCCCACAGATGAAATTTGCACTGAATAATATTTTTAGATATATGACTATCAGCTAATGAAGCCCCTCTATGAGGACAACGATTATCCCAAGCTATAATTCTACCATCAAGGTTAAATAATGCTATTGGTTGATTATTAACCATAATTAGCTTACTTCCATTTAATGGTATTTCATCAATTTTAGCAATTTTTTTCAAGGTTCAGGCTACTTTATCATTTTAAGTATTTCCGCAACTAATTTCTCAATTCCAGAAGCAGCTTGCTTAATAGATTGTGCTTCCATATAAGCAGGTGTAGATACTACTTTTTTTTCTTTATCCACAACAATTTCATCGACAGGGCATAAAACATGCTTAGCTCCCATTGCATCTATATCTGATGCAGTCTTTTCGTCAAAACCAATTGTTAATTCAGTGTCTCCTGCAAGTATCTTTGCCATTATAGCAGGAGCAATACAAATGACTCCAATAGGCTTTCCATCATTATGAACTTCTCTTGATAATCTCAAAACATCTGGATTGACAGAGCATTCCATGCCAGCCATCGCATAATCAGATAGATTCTTTGCAACACCAAAACCACCTGGGAAGATTAATGCATCTAAATTTTCAGATGTAACCCCTGCAATATCCTCAATATTACCACGGGAAATTCGAGCAGATTCGATTAATACATTTCTTGAATCATCCATCTCTTCCCCAGTCGCATGATTAATAACATGCAATTGATCAATATTTGGAGCCATTAATACCATTTCTGCTCCAGCTCTATCTAACTCAAGCATTGTAATGACTGCTTCATGAATTTCTGATCCATCATTTACCCCGCAACCTGAAAGAACTACTCCAATTTTTGACATGGAAACTCCTTGCTTATTTATTTGCTTTAATATTTCTTAATAACCCTGCGTGCTTTGTTCTTTTAACAGCGCTTCCTTTAAATATTTCACGGAATTCATTTTCATTAATATTTTCCCAATCTTTATCCGTCCAAGATAATATTTCCATTTTGGGATAAAAATTCTTTTCATTAGTTATTTGTGAAAATTTTTGATTCCAGGGACAAACTTCCTGACAAATATCACAACCATAAATCCAATTATGTAATTCTGTATTAGATTTAAACTCTCCTCTATGTTCAATTGTAAAATATGATATGCATTTTTCCGCATAGATTTCATAATCACCTAATGCGTTCGTAGGGCATGAATCAATGCAAGCAGTACATGATCCACAAAGATCATCAATAAATTCATCATCATAGTCCAATTCAATATCAAGGAGAATCTCGCCCAAAAATAACCAGCTACCATAATCCCTTGTTATTAAATTAGTATGTTTCCCCTGCCAACCCAATCCTGCCCGTTGAGCCCATACTTTTTCCATAATGGGTGATGTGTCTACACAAACAATTGCTTTTATATCAGGATATTCAACTTTTATAAATTGCAGTAATTCGTATAATTTTAATTTTATTATTTGATGATAATCATCACCCCATGCATAATTACTGAATTTATTATTTGATTCTAGATCATTTTGATCATGCCCAGAATAATAATTTAAACCAACGGATATAACAGATTTGGCCTCCTTAAAATAATTAAATATATTTCCTCGCTCATCCTTCCTTTTCTCTATCCAAGACATTGATCCATGATGCTTATTTTTTAACCAATCTACTAATCGAACCTTTTCCTCATTTGTAGATACGGCTTGTGTTATTCCTATTTTCTCGAATCCTATATCTTTTGCTTTATCTTTAATGTGTTGTGTTAAAGAATATGACATGAGAGAATGTATAAAAGAATTAAATGATTACGAAAGAAGGCGTTCTGCCCAAAGAATACCAATAATAGTTTTCACATCTGTAATTGTACTATTCCAAACCATGCGAACAGCGTCATCAATAGATGTAGGCATCAATTCAACAAATTCATCATGATCAGTTCTCTTTTGACTTTCTGTAAGTCTTTCAGCAAGGAAAATCCACATTTCTTCATTCGCAAATCCTATTGCAGGATGAATTTTCGATACAAAAGTTAATTTTTTAGCTAAATAGCCAGTTTCTTCCTCAAGCTCTCGGACAGCACATGCTTCCGGCTTTTCTCCTTCATCGAGTTTCCCAGCAGGAAGTTCAATCATTATTGATTGTACTGGATAACGATACTGTTTGATTAATGCAAGTCTTCCATCAGGCATTATGGGAATAATACAAGCTGCTCCAGGATGATTAATCCATTCACGGGTTGATGTATTTCCATCGGGAAGATTAACAATATCTTTTCGCACATCTAAAAAGCTACCATCATATACCTTTTTAGATGAAACAGTTGATTCTTTTAATTCAGCCATAAAGTAATGTAGTTATTATCTATTATTGAAAATCTGCTAGCAACTGCTTTGCAATTCCTATCTGCTCCCAATCTCTTACTCTATCATCTATTGAAGGTTGCATATTTGCAACTTCTTCTAAGAGTTTAATCGCTTCAATTTTTCTCCCATCTTTATACAATGCTTGTGCTAAATATACTTTTTGATTAGGAATTGGTTCACCAATACTTATTGATTTAGAAATATAAGAAATTGCTTTATCATTATCAGGCCAAGATAATATAAATGGAATGTATGGTGATTTATAATGAACAACTCCAAGCATAAAATAACCACCACCATTCTCATATTCTGGGTCAAGAGATATTATCTTCTTGGAATGTTTTCTCATTAAGTCAGACACTCCCTCACGTGCAGCAGCAATTATACCATACTCCTCTGCCCAACTTCCAAGATTTACTAAATACCAAAATCTCAATTGAGCTGAATTTGGATATTGATCAATATATTTCTCACCTAGCTTTTTTCCATTATTAAAATCTGCTTTCTTATTATCAATATCCCTATGAACATATTTTCCTCTGAAATAATAGGATTTGATAAGATACAATGCTGCTTCAGCTTCTATAGTTGGATTATTTAGCGCTAGTTTGAAACTGCTAATTGCATTATTAATAGGAGTAATTACAGCAACGCTTTTTTTACTGCCTTCTTGACGATTATTATAATGCTCTATACCTTTGTCAAGGTCACCTTGTCCGTACACAGCATAGGATATAATGAAATAAAATACTACGCAGCGGGAAAACATATAGGAAAGAATTAAAAATATTCGATATAGGTAATTTTTAATTCTCTAGTGAAGTAATCTACTTTATCATTATCAAATAATAAATTATTAAAATCCAATTCTATGTGTAAATGGTCAACAAATGTCCATCGTAAGGCTGCATTTAGGTAGCCACCTTTATTAATAGCTAGATTTTTGCTTTGCATATTATTTTCATTTAAAGCAGCGTTCCATTCTAATAAAACTGATAATTCAGGATTAAACTCAAAATCCATACCAAAAAATATATTGGGATCTTCATCTCCATCAGCTACTTCTAAAAAGTTGTAACTCATACCCATATGCAAACCAGTATTGCCAATTGGTGTTTGCCAATTTTTACTAGCTGCCGCATAAACTCCATATGCTTTTGTATCATATCTTTTTAAAGAATCTGCACCATTGTATCCACCAAAACCTTGGGTGTTAATTCCTAAAGAAACTCCAGGCATTGATGTAGTCTCATCAATTAATCGATATTTAAGATTTACTTCTGGCCTCGGATACCAACGTAAACTATCATCTCCAATGAGATTAGATGCGCCAAAAGATGAGCCAAACTGAAATCTATCCGTAATACCTACCTGTAATGCTGTAGACATTCCCCCTCCCTTTTGAACACGCATCTCCATTGCAAAACTCCCTCTAACAAGAGTCCCAGCTGTGGGCATCGTAACAAGAGTAGTGGGGGGTGGATACGATATATCTTGTCCAAAAAGAGAGGTCAATACTAAAGTATTTATTAGGAAAACTTTGATAGTTTGGCTTTTACTCATTGTATGTGGTTGGATTTATACATCCAATTATACTGCAATTTACCTCCTAATATTTTTGTAAAGCAATATTAGGGGTATATTATTTCACCAAACCGTGAAACTACCGATTTAACCCGATCAGCAGATATAGACAAAATTTCTTTCCCATTTGGTTCTTTAAATTTCAAAAGATTTTTATCAACACTTATAAAGTCAATATCGACTCTGTTCCCATTATTTGTAATTAACTGATCCCAAAGTGTAACTGGAATAAATGCAGGGTTTAGATCGACCATTCTTTTTGTTCGTAATTCTTCAATAATTAACCCTGCCTCACTTAGCATATTACCTGTCCTTGGAGGTGGTTTTTTATATAGCTCATCTGCAGGGGCATGCTTTAGAGTCTGATTGCTTATTAAATTACCGCTTTTATTATATTCCCAGATTTGTTTTACTTCAGCCATAATATCATACTGATATTTGAATCTTCGAATAATATGGTTTTCCGGTTCCTTTATCCATACCTCATTATTCACAAAACCAAGACGGTCATACGTAAACGAAATAGATCCGTAAAACTGATTATCAACAGTATAAAATTCTATTTTTTCCAATTGATTCGTAGAAGACATTTGAAATTCGGATCGTTGACTATCATATGACATCTTTGTGTTTTCATCATATAAATATTTTCTGAATTCTAACCCCCACGGTTCGTTGCCGCCATAGGTAATTATTTTATCTGGCTTGTTTTCTTTTTTAAGTATGGTACGGACATGGAGCTTTCCTTCATTGTCGTACGAAAATATTTCTCTTTTTTTAGCCTGTCCATATTGATTCATCCATTCCTTTATTATTGCCTGCTTCTTGTCATTGTAGGATACTTGTATATGATCTTCTCCTCTTCGATTAGTCGCAAGCATAGCTTTATCGCCAAGAAAATCGCGATCATTCTGGTAATATTTAATAAATGCAATTTTCTCTTGAGAATACAAGAATCCAATTAGAAAAATAATACAATGAAATAAATGCATCATTGTATCGGTTGTAAATCCTCATCAAGTTGATTTGATAAACGATAGCGCAAGACTCTACTTGATGGGGTATCACATATGTATATTACACCACGTTTATCCACAGTAATAGCTTGGGGGCTAGTAATAAATCCTTTTAATTCTTTCACAATGAACGTATCAATTTCTACCAATTGAGAACCATGCTCTACATACATGGTTGTATCAATCGTTATCTCGTCTACTCCTGCTTTTCTAAAAAATTTCCCATTATAATCAAATACTTGGATTTCCTGATCTTCCGTATTTGCCACATATATATTCTGGTTTAAATCCACTGCAACGTCTGCGGGAGATGTAAATCGAAATAGATCCATAATTTCATTTGTTCCTTCTTGAAATGCAGACTGATACACTGTATATACACCAGTCACAACTGGCTTTACTTTATGAATGGAAAAGAATTCGCCACCCTGAGAATAATATAAATTACCAGCGTAATCAATATCGATTCCTAGGGGGGTATTTACAGTACCTGCTCCAGTGCCTTCCGAGACCACCGTCTGCTCAAATGTGCCTGAATGCACCCAAATTTTTTCACCATTTACTAACTTAATATATTGAGTTCTCTCCATAAGAATTTTGATAATACGGTTATGATAATGATCTTGGGCAAACATGAAATTATCATTACCAAGAGTTGTAGATATACCTGAAAAAAGATTTTTCTCGCTTTCATAGTACAAATCTGCAAAAACATTTCTGCTCCAAGAGCCTTCAAAGAATACATGTGGAAGCGAAATGGAATCTATAATACTTTGATTGTTTGACCATTCCACTTCAATCATGATATAATCAGGATGATTGATTAATTCAAACCATTGAATGGAATTATTACTTCTCTGTATTGTATCCCCTGTGGATTGATTAAGAAA
>Ga0257111_1000529_pt1 | contig 15885 bp, 11 predicted proteins | sample LP_taG_6_FD_191567 | JGI IMG/M metagenome (GOLD analysis project Ga0257111, IMG submission 191567) | Marine microbial communities from Northeast Subartic Pacific Ocean, Canada - LP_J_2015_P26_500m | ecosystem: Environmental > Aquatic > Marine > Oceanic | place: Canada: Northeast Subartic Pacific...
TCACGCCAATACTAGTCGGGATCTTACCTTTTCTAGGCAAAAATGCGTTAGGTGGATTGTTGGCGGGTTCTATAGTTTCTGGTTTTTTACTAGCTATATTTATGGCCAATTCAGGTGGCGCGTGGGACAACGCAAAAAAATATATTGAACTAGGAAATCATGGAGGAAAAGGTTCTGATAGTCATGCAGCTGCAGTTACGGGAGATACTGTAGGAGATCCTTTTAAGGATACATCCGGACCCGCAATTAATATACTGATGAAATTAATGGCAATGGTATCTATTATTTTTGGGCCACTATTTTTAAGCCTTTCTTAAATTTAAATTAAAAAAATTAATCTATTTGTTTCTTTATTTTATTTAATAAATTAATTGCATCAATGGGTGACATTGTATTTAAATCAAGAGACTTTAATTTTTCAATTACTTCATCATTATTATCATTGAATAAATTCATTTGAACACCTTCATCTGTAGTAATAGTATTGTTTTCAAACTTATCCAACAAAACCTTTGATTTGGAAATAACCTCTTCAGGAAGACCAGCAATTTCCGCGACATTAATTCCATAGGATCTTTCAGATGTCCCTTCAACAATCCTGTGAAGAAAATTAATTGAATTGTTTTCTTCTTTTACTGCGACATGTAAATTGATTATATTTTTATATAAATCAGGGAGATCTGTCAATTCATGATAATGAGTTGCAAATAAAGTTCTGAATTGTTTATGGGGATTACTGTTTATATATTCCAAAATAGACCATGCTATAGCCAATCCGTCATAGGTACTTGTCCCCCGCCCTATTTCATCCAGTATCGCAAAAGATTTATTAGTTGCGAGATTTAGAATTCTAGCGGTTTCCTCCATTTCAATTAAGAAGGTTGATTTTCCTGAACTTATATCATCAGTTAAGCCAGTTCTAGTAAAAATCCTGTCTACAACTCCTATCTTGCATCTTGAAGCAGGTACAAAAGAACCTATTTGGGCCAAAATAAATTGTATCGCGATAGTCCTCAAGAAAGTTGATTTACCAGCCATATTAGCTCCGGTTATTATTGCAGTACTTTGATGCTTTTTAAAACTGATATCATTTGGTACAAAAGTTCCAAATCCTAGTATTTTATCAATAACAGGATGAAGTGCATCTTTGATTTCAAAACTCTTATCATCTGATACTATAGGTCGTACCCAATTATTTTCATATGCAATTTTTGAAAGAGAATAAATTGAATCAATCATTGCTATTTCGTTGCTCAGTTGCAGCAATGTTTTTTTGAAAGAAGATAAATTTTCACACACTTGGTCAAATATAAGTACTTCAAGGTTATGTATTTTTTCATCAGCATTCAGTATTTTTTCTTCCAAATCTTTCAATTCATCTGTGTAAAATCTTTCTGCATTAGCTAATGTTTGACGTCGGATATAATTGTCTGGGATATTATTGAAATGAGATTTGGTAATTTCAATATAATATCCAAATACCCGGTTATATCTAATCTTTAAATTATTGATTTGTGTTCTTTTTCTTTCAGAATCTTCTAATTGTAATATCAATGAATTTGAATGGAATTTCATTTCAACAAGATCATCAATATCCGAGTTGAATCCTTTTTTTATTATTTCTCCAGAACCAACAACAGACGAAGTATCCATATTGATTGAAGTTATCAAATATTCAGAGATATCATTTATTTCTTTTAAATTAGATTTTAGAGAGAAATTAGATTCTGCTAGAAGATTAAATATTTCAGGTATTATATTGAGGCTATGGTAAAGAGATATCAAATCTCTAACTGAACAGTTTTTTATAAAAATCCTATTAATTATTCTTTCAATATCGTTTATTCTTCCCAATTTTTCATCCAGATCCTGAAGAGGAACATGCTGTTGATTGAACCATTGAATTTTATTTTGTCTGTCATTTATCAATTCCAGATCTTGTGATGGAGTGAGAATGAGATTTCTTAAAAGTCTAGCTCCCATCGGAGTCTTAGTTCTATCCATAAACTGATAAAGCGTATTTTCTTCATTAGTTCCTGTAAGTGATTTTGTTATTTCAAGGTCTCTAAGTGTTACAAAATCCAGTATCATATCCTTTGAACGATCAATATTATTAAGCGAGATAATATTTTTCAGATAATCTTTGTAATTTGAATTAATGTAATCAAGAATAATCCCAACAGACATTAACAAAGTCTTACGATTTTCTAATTGTATTTGAGAAAGGTTTTCAATTTCAAAATGTGAAAGTATAACGTTTCGCGCTATATTAACGTTTCTTACTTCTCCCATATATTCTCTCAAATGATAATTTGAAAAAAATGAATCTATGATTTTTTTATCACTTTTAACAAAAATAATTTCTTTGGGATTTAGTCTTTCAATTTCATTTTGGAGATTAAGTAAATCACTAAAATATGTTTCAAATTTACCTGTAGAAACATCTAAAGCGCTTATATCCACTTCATCTTTGTCGATGACAATACTTACTAAGAAATTATGCTCATTAGCATTTAACATATCAGGAGCGGTGATTGTACCTGGTGTTATAACTCTTGTTACCGCACGATCAACAATTCCCTTGGCATCTTTTGGATCAGATGTTTGTTCTGCTATCGCAACTTTCAATCCAGAATCCATCAATTTTGAAAGGCTGTTATCAAGAGAATGGTAAGGGATTCCAGCAAGTGGAACTTTATTTTTTGCTCCTACATCTCTAGCTGTTAATGCAATGTCTAAAACTGAAGATAAAATTTTTGCATCTTCATCAAAGGTTTCGTAAAAATCTCCCATACGATACAATAAAAGGCAATCTTGATATTGATTTTTTATATTCAAATATTGTCTTCGTCCAGGTGATAATTTTTGTAGGTTCTCTTTAGATTTTTTTTTCATTTAAAACTAATAGTTTATGGTTACAGTATCACTTGCTATCCATCGTAAACGACTAAATGTCACACCATTAGGTAGATCAAAGACTAAATATCCTGTAACCATTGTACCCGTTGTTAATTCAACTGTTCCCCATAATGGAACAAAATCCATTTGGTTTTTTTTGTTTATTTTAGATACATCATACGCTTTCGTAAGAGAATTTGTAGGATAGTACGTCTTTTTATTTGATGCCAGCAGTTCGGCACATTCTTCATTAATATCTAGTGTAATTGTATTCGCTGTTTCGTTAATTATTTTTAGCTTAACCAATCCTAGATAATTCTGATCATCAATCCCAGTTATTTCCCAATTACGTAACTTCCCGGAAATTGCATCTGGGCCTTCATAATTTACAATTTTTTGGAAAACAGGTTCTTCACTTTTAATCCATAAGACTTTCCCTGCTTTATATAATGGATCGGCACTATCTGAATTCAACAGTACCCATGGGATAACAATTATTGCTATCAACAAAGAAAAAACTGTGATTAATATTAAAGGTAGTGGTTTTTTTTGCTTAGGGAATAATGTGATTCTTCTTGTAAGTATTTTATTATCTGAATCTATTTCTACATATTCATCTCCAGATTCATCATATTTATCAATTTGGAAAGTAAAATATAGTCTGCTTATCAAAGGTGTTGTAGAGGAAGTTTCTATTTTTTTTACAGAGTATTTTTTTTCTGTTTTTTGGAACACAGGTCCATATTCATATTCATTATTGATTATATGATTAAATGCAATATCAATTTTTTCTTTTTCACGAGAAAATTTGCCGTAATCTAATGTAGGTTTAGTATTAGTTTTTTTATTCATAGTCTAGAGAATATTCACTAATTATGATTTTAGATCATTTATAACTTCTATAATAGACTTATTGATGTACTTAATTTCTTCAAACGTATTATTGATTCCAAAAGAAATCCTTATTGAACCTAGTGCAGTCTGTTTATCAATTCCTTTAGCTAAAAGTACATGAGAAGGTTCCGTTGAAGCTGTAGAACAAGCACTTCCACTACTTGCCATAATTTGCTTGAAATCAAGAGCTATAAGAATTGGTTCACCATGTACATTTGGTATAGAAAAATTAATTATATTTGGAAGAGATTCTTCGATTTCACTGTGAAAAATAATTTCTTGGAAATCGTTTTTGATTTGATTTATAAATTCCATTTTTAAAGATAACGTATGTTCACAAAATTTCAATCTATTTTTTTCTGCTAGTTCAATTGCTTTACCAAATCCGACTATATTGGGGACATTTTCTGTCCCAGACCTATTTTGTCTTTCCTGTCCTCCTCCATCTATCAATGGGTTAATCGTGTGTTTCTCTTTTAAAAACAAAGCCCCTATTCCTTTAGGGCCATTAAATTTATGTGCGGATATTGATAAGGCATCAACATCTAAATCTTTAACATCAATTTGTATTTTTCCAACCGCTTGAACTGCATCAGTATGAAAAATAATTTCTGTTCCAAATTCTTTTTCTTTCTTGCGAGTCATCTCAACAAGTTTTTTTATTCTCTGTATGGTTCCTATTTCATTATTCGCGTACATAACAGAAATAAACTTTGTCTTGTTAGTAATTAATTTATTTAAAGAATCTATTTCAACAAATCCTTTTTTATTTATAGGACAGTGAAAAATTGAGTAACCTAATTCCTTCATTTGTTCTGCAGGATGTATAATTGCATGATGTTCAATTGTAGAAATTATAATTTCATTTTGATCATTTTTAATTTTATTCCCTAACAAACCTTTAAAAGCCAAATTGTCAGACTCAGTACCACCACTAGTAAATATTATTTCTGAATTACTTGAATTTATAGTTTTAGCAATTTTTTCTCTTGAAAATTCGACTGCGGCTCTTGAATCTTGGCTCATCAAATACAAACCGGAAGGATTAGCAAAGTTTTCAGAAAAATAAGGTAGCATTTCATCTAAAACTTCTGAAGTGACTTTAGTAGTAGCTGCATTATCAACATATATATTTTCAATATCTAAACTCATATAAATAATTATAAATGTTCTTCTACAATAATGTGCATTTTCACAATTTTAGATAAACTTAATTTACGTAATTTTTTTTGTATAGGAAAATTTAAATATGATTAGAGTAGAACACATGTATAAAAATTTCGGCCCATATCCGGCCGTGATAGACGTTTCTTTTGAAGTTTTAAAAGGAGAAATAGTAGGATTCTTAGGTCCTAATGGTGCAGGTAAGACAACTACCATGCGTACAATTACAGGATATCTTCCCCCCACATCAGGGAATATTACTGTAAGTGGATTTGATACAGTAAAATACTCGCTTGAAGCTAGAAAACATATCGGCTATTTACCAGAAACTGTACCACTGTATCTTGATATGACAGTTATAGATTATCTAACTTTTATGGGCAGAATTAGAGGAATGAGTAGAAAATGGGTTGAAGAAAGAATACCTAAAGTTATTGATCATGTTAAGTTAGGAGATTACAGAAATACTCTCGTTGGTAAGTTATCAAAAGGCTATAGACAAAGAACCGGAATTGCCCAAGCAATTTTACATGAACCAGACGTTTTAATTATGGATGAACCAACGATTGGTATAGACCCAATACAGGTTGTGGAAACTAGAGAATTGATTAGTCAATTAGGACAATCTCACACGCTACTTATTTCTTCCCATATTCTTCCGGAAGTATCGACAATATGTCCCAGAGTTTTAGTAATTTCAGATGGTAGAATTGTTGCTGATGATAAGCCTTCTAATTTGTCACAAAGACTTTCAGGTAATGAAAGAATTGAATTAGGAGTATCTGGCATAGATCCTAAAACAGCAATATCTGCAATAAGAAAAATTAAAAATATAATAGATGTAAGAAGTGATACTAGAGCAGAAAAGTTAGATCAGGCTTCAAAAGAAAATTATCATTCAATACTAGTAGATACCAAATCAAATAATAATTCATCAGAAAAAATAGCAAAACTAATAGTAGATAATGGTTGGGGATTAAGAAATTTAACACCACTTCCTATGACATTAGAAGAAATCTTTTTACAACTTACTCAAGATAAATAAAATAAGCAAATGAAAAATATAATCATAATTTTAAGTAAAGAATTAAAAACCTATTTTTCCTCTCCTATGGCGTATATTGTAGCAGCAGCATATTTGGCTATAACAGGTTTTTTCTTTGTTGCATCAGTTTCAGATGCGTTTTCTGAAGCAAGTATAAGAGGATATTTGGCAGGAGCGACTTTTTTTATGATCTTCATGTCACCAGCAATAACAATGAGATTAATAGCTGAGGAACAAAAATTAGGGACGCTTGAATTACTTTTAACCTCTCCTATAAAAGAAGCTGAAGTCGTAATTGGGAAATTTTTGGCAGCCTTCTTCATTGTAATTATAATGGTTATTTTATCAATGTATTTCGTAATTATTTTATACATTTTCGGTGACCCTGATACTGGTCCTTTATTTAATGGCCTATTGGGCCTATTATTGTATGCTTCTTCAACGCTAGCAATTGGGTTATTTGCATCAGCTCTATCACCAAATCAAATTGTTGGTTTGGTAGTTGGATCAGGGATTCTTACTGCACTGACTATTGTTGATTTTGTGGCTTCCAGAATTCAAGGAATTGGAAGTGATATATTAAGTTTTATGCAATTAGGAGCTTCATTTTCTGTTTTTGATCTTGGTGCCTTAGGAGTTGCGGAAAGTGGACATTTCGCAGATTTTGCTCGGGGTATTTTTTCAGTAACCGATGTTGTTTTTTATATTTCAATTACAATAATATTTTTATTACTTACCGTAATTATCTTAGAATCAAGAAGGTGGAGATAATGAACAATAAAGAAAAAAGACCTTCTATAGAATCAACTAAATTTAATTTTTCCAGCCTGGCTTTTAGCATAAAACAAAATATTAGGTCAGTAAAGCAAGGTGTACTACTTAGTGGTTTGCTGTCAATTGTTTTAGGTTTTATTATATGGATTTTCTTGAGAGATATTTCTCAAATCGGTCTTTGGTTTATTTTAGTAGGACTTATACTGTTGATATTGTTAGGGTTATTGGCTTGGAGAAGCATGTTATTCTTTCTTTTTGGGAGAAGAGGAAGATATGGGCTAAATAGTTCTATTATATTTCTGACTTCATTAGGATTGATAATAGTAATCAATTCACTATTATATTGGTTAGTCTCACAGCCAAATCAACCAGAATGGTTAAGGGTTGATACAACTGCAACAAAACAATTTATTCTCGAAGACCAAGCTATAAAAGTAATAGCAAACTTAAAAGAAGACGTGAAAATTACGGTTTTTATTGCAACTAACACCCCTGAAAAAGCAGCAGGATGGAGATCAATTGAAGATCTATTATTAGAATTTAAAAGAAGATCTAAAAAAGTAGATCTATCTTACAAAAGAATTGATCCTGAATTAGACCCCACTTCCGCAGCTAAATATGGAGTAAATTATTTTCCTTCACTGGTAATCGAAGGGATTGATTCCAGAAGATCTCAAATAATAAACGGAAGGCAAGGAACCACTGTTTTTAGTGAACAGGACATAATTACTGGGCTTCTAATTGTAAGTCAAATAAAGCAGAAAAAGGTAATTTTTTTAACTGGTCACGGAGAGAGAGATATTACAGATTTTGATCAAAACTCAAAAGGTATGGGTTTAATCTATTCAGATTTAATGACACAGAATTATAAAGTCTTATCTGCAACATCTCAAGAATTGGCAATTCTTCTATCTGAGGAAAATATACCAGCTGTTGTTGTTATAGCTGGAGCAGAGAAAGGTTTTACTATACAAGATTCTGCAATAATTTCAGAGTATTTGTGGCTGGGAGGATCATTGTTAGTTTTAATAGAACCAGAAATGACACCAGAGGGTATAAAAACTTTTCTATATAAATTTGGGCTTGCAGTGGGAGAAGGAACAATATTTGATATGGCAAGTTTCGTAGCTCCCAAACCAAGTTATCTACAACTAAAAAAAACCAATGGACAAATATTACCTCATGAAATAACAAAAGATTTTGATGTTCTGTATTTCCCTGGTTCCGCATACATTGGATCAACATATAGTCCTGATACTATCCCTGTTACTGAAAATGGAGAACCTTTTGTGATACATGTACCACTTGCTTTCACAACTTTAGAAAGTTGGGCACAAAAAACCCAAGAAAATGGAATCATAAAATTTAATCCTGAATCAGACACTCTTGGTCCATTACCAACAATTATGTTAATTGAAGCTATCTCAGAAATAGGAAAAAATCCTAAAGAAAAACCAGATGGAACACTAGCTAAAACTGCAATTGTTGTTATCGGAGACACTGATTTTGCTTCTAATAAATATTCTAGTTCGGCTAAAAATGCAGATTTATTTGTAAACAGTATAAACTGGCTTGCAAAAGATTATGAACTAATAACAATTAGGCCAAAAACTGCAGCATTTAGAGAACTAGTTTTAACCAAAAGTGAAAGAGATTTTATAAGATGGAGTGGTTGGTTATTAATGCCAATTTCAATAGGAATTGCAGGTATGGTAAGCTGGTGGCGAAGAAGATAAAATGAATTTAAGAATTTCATTACTACTAATTTGCATTTTATCTTGGGTATCCATTTTTGGGGTTTTAATTTACAAATCTGATATTGGTAAAGAAGATGAAAAAAAAATAAGTACTTTTTTTTATAGAGTATCATCTCAGGACCTTACAAATATATCAATAACCAAGGGTTCTAAAACATTAAGCTGGCATTCAGGAAACGATCATAATTGGTTTTTTGATAATTTTGATGGAATTCCTGCAGACAGTTATAGATGGGGTGGAATCATAGATTTGTTAGCAGGCCCAAAACTATATAGAACATTATCAGATGATATAGATAACAAATCTAAATATGGTTTAGATGATCCCGGCTTACAAATTACTTTGTATCTAAAAAATGGTGATAAAAGAACACTTTACATAGGTGATATGACACCTGATGGAATAAATAATTATGCTTATATGGAGGGTCAAAAAGCACTAGTAATGATAGATAATACTTGGTACGGAGTTTTCTCAAGATTAATTGAAGATCCTCCTTATCCTAAATGGATGTTTGAATTAGATCCTTTGACAGCAATTGAATTTGTACTCATAAATAATAACAAAATAATTAAGGCATTTGGTAAAAATAAAAATGATGACAAATGGCATAAATGTGCTTTACCAATAATAGGAAATCCTTGTGAAGGAGATAACCAAGTTGATTCAGAATTGATTATCAATCAAGTACAACATATTTCTGAAATATCAATTTTAAAAGCTGAGCAATTAAATTTAATGTTTGAAGAAGATTACGAAGGGTATGGACTTGGGCCCAATGCTCCATATATAGATATCAAAACACTTTCTTTTGATTCTAAAGGAAATCGAACAATATATAACACATCAATGAGTATAGGAAAGATTACACAAGATAAAACTGGTTATTATCTTGTGGCTAAAGAAACAAAAGATGTAATAATCGTAGAAAAAAAATGGGGGGATGAAACTCTCTCATTTTTTCAATAAAAAGTTATGAAGTAAGATTTTTGTATAACTCTGGCAATCTTGCAGGTAGCATAGATATGTCAGAAAGAACTTCATATGAGAAATCATCCATCATAGTCTTAAGATAATCATGTCCAGCTTTATCGACAGTTAAGCAAAAAGGAACTATACCTTTTTGTTTAGCTTCCAATAATGCTTGACGAGTATCATAAACAGCATATTCTTTTTCCACTCCTTCACGTGAATATCCCCGATCTTGTGGTCTTCCATCAGTTATCAAAAACATAAATCTTGATTTTGCTTCATGATTTTCCAATTTAGAGATTGTGTGTCTTATAGCAGGACCCATTCTTGTTGCATGCAAAGGTGCAATTCTATCAATTCTTCCTGAAACAGTATCTGAAAATTTTTCATCTAAATCTTTTATTGTGTAAAATTCAACGTTTTCTCTACCGTAACCAGAAAATCCATAAACTCCATAATCATCACCAAGTGTTTCTAAAGAATTAACCATTAGGACAATTCCTTCTTTTTCAACATCCACTATTCTTTTATATGATCTTCTCAATCCTTCAGCTCTTCTGGATCTTAACCACACCATATACTCTACAGGATCATCAGGAGCTCCCCAATCATCATTCGAAGACTTAGTAGTGCCATCATCTATAGCTTCAGCTGTTGAAGCGCTCATATCAATAAGCAAGGCTACAGCAACGGAACGTTCAGTTTTATTTCTTCTCCAATATATTTTTTCGTCTGGTGTTACATTAGATCTTAAATCTATAAGTGCTTCGATTCCAGCATCGAGATCAGCCTCCTCACCATCTTCAAGGCGCTTTTGTTTACGGTACATTTCAGGAAAAACTAATTCAAATTGTTTTTTAATCTGATATACGAGTGAAGAATTGTTCGTTAAGGTTTCTTTATAAAAGTTTGTTTCTCCATCAGCTAATTTTTTTTCATGCAAAAGACACCAATTAGGTTTATATTCCGCATCTCTAAAGTCCCATTCATCATAGGTAAATGTGTCCGGAGCTGTTGCCTCCAAAGGTCCTCCATCTTCATCAAAATGAAGCGGTTCTCCACCGGAAAATGAAGAATTATCCAAATCTCTATTTTTTATTTCTTTCATCAAGTTTTCTAATAATTCTTGATTGGCATCTGAGTCTAATTCAGAATTTTCATCAGCTTCTTTAGTTTCTAAGTCTGGTGAATTTTTAACTAATTCTTCAATTTGCTCTTGCGTTAGCCCCTGCATTTCTTCACCTTCTCCCAGCATATCATCTCCCTCAACAGTCAACATTTCCGTTAACAATTGACCTAATTCAGGCTTGAAATCTCCTTGATATTCAACAGGTTCTGGAGATTTGTATTCTTCTTCTAATTCATCAGAAGGTGAAATTTCATCACCATCATATTCTCCATTTTCTGAAGCTTCGGGAGTTCCAAAAAAATTCATCATTTCATTGATTTTTTGTTCATCCTCATATTCATCAGAAGAATTATCTTCTTCAGATTCATCTATATCTATATTTTCTATTTCTTCATCTGGAACTGATTCATTATTTTGTAAGCGAGCAATTCTATCAAAAATTCTAACAGCAACTGCCATAGAATCTTCAACATTCCCATCTATTCTTTTCAAAGTCAAGAAGTACCCGATAATAGCCTTAAATTCCTTGGTAAAACCACGTCGTATTTTGAAGTTTTTTCTTTTACCTAGAGTAAATTTAATTATCTCTTCAATTATTGCTTCTCGTTCATTTAATTCTGATGAATCTTTACGTTCATCTACTTGTTCTTGTTGAACATATTTATAATGCTTTTTCAATCCTTGGTATGTAAGTAAGACTCTTTGATCAACTCTATAATTTTCAACGATTCCAAATAAATCAGAAGCTAATTGAGGGTCTGAGTTGAAAGGAGGTATCGCCCTCAAAACTTTTGCAAACCTAGTTGCGTGTTCTTCTTTTGATTCATTTGATTCATCCAATTCATCCAATGCTTTTTTTAATATTTCATGTATTTTTAATGATTTTTTATTTCGTGGTTTAATTTTGGGATCATATTTAAATGTTCCAAATTCCAATAAAGCCTGTTGATGAGTAGCAATTACTTTGAAATAATCAAAGTTTTCATCTTTCATTGGGTATTTGGAGATTACATTTGGTAGATAGATAGTTTTACCATCCGATGTTGGGAGGTCCGATTGCGTCCAGCCTATATTTTTCTCGGAAAGGTTTGAAGAATTCGCGACCGAAACATCTTCCCCAGACAATCCTGTACAATACAATTTCATCAATTCCTTAATTCTGGTCAATTCAACACTTGAAGAGATCTGATCAATAAGATCTTTGGACATTTTTGATTCTAATTTGAAAAATTGAGTTGGTGGAATTGGGTTTGTATCTTGGTCTAAAGCTAGTCTTATCCCATTATTTTTCCATTGATCTAATTGATTTAAATCCAATGTTTCAAGTAAGGTTGGGACACTCTTCAAGAAATCCATTGTTACATAAGGAGCATTATTTACCACATGTTGAGTAATGTGTAACATTTCATCTCTGTCGTCTTTATTCACCAATGTCAAAGTTTTCATGATCATAGAAAAGAAATTTGAAATGTTTATTCCAGACAATCCAAATAGCCGTTTAGACATTTCAAATATAAGTTTTATATTTGCATTTGGTAGCTTTACTATTTGATTTAAGATAATTTCGTATGTTGGTTTGACGTCTCTCCATTCTTTTTCAGTAATGGATATTGATAGTTGAAGCAAATCATCTATTTCTTGAAAGTTTATTGAAAATATTTTGGTTGAAGTTTCTAATATTTCACTTGCTATGTCATAAGACCTATTGGATAAAGATTCGATAAATTCTATTAGTTTACAGTATTGATCAAATGAAATAGTTTCCAAAATAGTTGGTGATGATTCAAAAACATTGCATGTTAGTATTGTAGATTTCCAAGTACCTTTATAAAGGTTTTCTACTCTTGAAACCCAATCTTCTATATATCTTGGTCTTAATCTTGTCATGGTTTTTGGGCTTGAATCAAAAAAAGAAATGGAGATTTTGGTACTTTTTCTAGTCAATTTGAGCCCAGAGTCGCACCAACCTATAAATTGTCCAGAAGGTAGATGTTGTTGTACCTCAACTGACACTTTAAAAAATGCTAAAGCACACTCCCAGGAATGAGTATTTTCTTGCGCTAAACTCAATCCAACATTTTCCCAATTAATTAGAATTTCTTCGGGTAGTTTATTTTTTAATATTCTACGAGAATAGATATAGGTTTCTGAAACTTCTTTTGGATAAGCTTTTAATAATCTTTTAATTTTTGTATGATCAAAATTAGGCATTTGTTAAATAAAACTATTGATTTGAGATATAATTCTTGCGGATGCTCCCCAAATTAATTTATTTTCATAAACGTATGATTTAGAATCTATCCTACCATTAGTTGTTGTAAAAGAAACATATCTATTATTTTTAGATTCTAACAACTTAAATAAAGGGATTTTAGTTATTTCTTGAATTTCTTCTTCATTCTTTACAGTTTTTATATCTGATTTTACAACCCCTATAAAGGGAAAAATTTTCCATCCTGTACCCAAAGTATAAACTGGATCTAAAGGGCCCCAAAAGGAAATAAAGTCCTTTGATATTCCTATTTCCTCATGAGTTTCTCTTATTGCAGTATCAAGTAAATCCGAATCTTCTTCTTCATATTTACCACCAGGGAAAGCCCATTCTAGAGCGTGTACACCTTCATCTGCTCTTTTAATCATATATATGGGATAATTATCGTTGTCATTCTCTATAAGAATACTCACTGCAGCCAATCTTACTTCTTCATTATTTTCAATTTGCAGTTGAGATTTTCTACTCGTAACTTCTTTTTTTAATTGATTGTATTTATCTGAATTGTTCAATTTATTCAAAAATAGACGATACTATCTGATCAACAGTTTCCTGTATTTGTAGTTCATCAGTAATTCCCCAAGTTAAAGAAACTTGACAAGCTCTTTTAGGACTAATACCTTCTTTGATTAATCGTGCCGCATAAATCAATAATCTGGTACTAGCACCCTCTTCTAGGCCATGCTCCTTAAGATTTCTGATTTTTTGTCCCAAAATTGCCAGTTGATGAGAAATGTCTTCTTTGACACCAGCTTCATGAGATATAATTTTACTTTCTCTTTCTACATCAGGGAAATCAAACTCAATAGCAACAAATCTTTGTCGGGTGGAATGTTTCAAATCCTTGACTGCATTTTGATATCCAGGATTATAAGAAACAACTAATAAAAAACCTTCATCTGCTTCAATAACTTGTCCTAATTTATCTATAGTTAAAGTTCTTCTATGATCAGTTAGTGGATGAATGATAACAGTTGTATCTTTTCTTGCTTCAACAATTTCGTCAAGATAGCATATTCCTCCAGATTTAACCGCTCGAGTAAGAGGTCCATCGATCCACCTGGTACCAGTCGCATCTAACAAATATCTCCCAACCAAATCACTGGCAGTTAAGTCCTCGTGACATGCTACGGTTATCAAAGGAACATCTTTTGTAGAAGCTTTATTATTATTTATTTTCCATGACATATATTCAACAAATCTAGTTTTCCCGGTCCCTGTAGGTCCCTTAAGAAGTATAGGAATTCGCTGGTTATATGCTGATTCAAAAACTGTGATTTCATCTGCAATGGGTATAAAAAAAGGTTCTTTCTCCACTATGTATTCTTCAGCATTAACTTCTTTGTAAGTTTGTTTGACCATTAATTATTCTCCAATTAATATTAAAGTTTAGAAATAGATAGGATTATTTATTTCATAATCAAATCAAATATATAATTTTATTTCTTTTGATTCAATTGATATAGAATAAAAAAAGAAGAATATGTGAATAAATAATGCGATGAACCTTAGAAACATACCTAGTGTTAACAAAATTTTAATAAATAAAAAAATAGCTAACCTAAAAATCAATAAAGTAATTCTTAAAGATATTATAAATAAAGAATTGGCAGATTTAAGAAAAAATGCCAATAAAAAAAACGAGGAGATTTCTGAAAAACAAATTATTTATAGCATTATCCAAAATGTTGAATCATTGAAAAAATTAAAATTCACCAAAGTAATCAACGGCACAGGAGTACTTTTACATACTAATTTAGGCAGATCACCAATATCAAAAAAAGCAATAAAAAATATTGAAACCCTTGTTACAGATTACTCAGATCTTGAATTGAATATATCGAATAAAAAACGCAACAAAAGAACAGAAAGAACGTCAAATCTTTTGACAATTTTAACTGGAGCTGAATCCGGGACTGTAGTAAATAATAATGCAATGGCATTACTGTGTTGTTTAGCACCTTTGGGTAAAAATAAGGAAATACTGATTTCCAGATCAGAATCTGTAGAGATAGGGGGAGGTTTTAGAATTCCAGAAATAATTGAATTATCAGGTTTGTCAATAAAAGATGTAGGAACAACAAATAAAACTTACATTTCAGACTATGAAAAAAATATAACTTCAAATACAGCGGCTATTTTAAAGGTCCATAAATCAAATTTCAAAATAAAAGGATTTACAGAAGAAGTTAGTATACGAGAATTATCAAAAATTGGAAAAAAAGCTGATATCCCCATAATTCATGATTTAGGATCTGGTGCACTAATAAATACTTCTAAATTCGGATTACCAGAAGAAAAAACAGTAAGTGATAGTATCAAAGAAGGAGCTACAATTACATTATTTTCAGGTGATAAATTACTAGGAGGTCCTCAAGCTGGTATTATTGTTGGAGAAAAAAAATATATTGAAAAAATAAACAATTTCCCATTAAGCCGAGCAGCAAGGATAGATAAACTTAATCTTAACATTCTACACCAGACTCTTCTATATTATATTTCTGGAGAATATGAAGAGGAAATTCCTTTCTGGTCCATGTTGCGTAAAACACAAAAAGAGTTATTAGAAAGAGCAAAGTTTATAGAGAAAAAGATAAATGGGAATTTTTTTACTTCAAGTGAAAATATAAAATCTACTGTTGGAGGAGGAACTTTCCCAGACACATTTATTGACAGTGCAGGCATTGTGTTAAATAATAAAAAAATTATGCGAGAAATTGAAAGTTTTTTATTAGAACAAGAAATACCTATTATAGGAAGAATTGAAAAAGATATATTGATTTTTGATTTAAGGACAATAATCGAAAGCAATGATGAATATTTTATAGAAAAAATTAATAAGTTTTTTAAAAAGTAATGGATTTATTTGAACACAATATAAGGAACGAATTATTATCTGAATCACCATTGTCTACAAGGATGAGGCCAAAAAAGATAAAAGATTTTTTGGGACAAGAACATTTAATGAAACAAGGTGAA
>Ga0257111_1000531_pt1 | contig 15823 bp, 15 predicted proteins | sample LP_taG_6_FD_191567 | JGI IMG/M metagenome (GOLD analysis project Ga0257111, IMG submission 191567) | Marine microbial communities from Northeast Subartic Pacific Ocean, Canada - LP_J_2015_P26_500m | ecosystem: Environmental > Aquatic > Marine > Oceanic | place: Canada: Northeast Subartic Pacific...
AACTCACCTTTTTCTATACTAAAACTAACTCCCCTAAGCGCGTGCACGGAAGTCTCTCCTAGATCATAGGATTTATGAACACTATCTACATTAATCATGGCAACAATTCCAACACCAATATGGGTTCAGTAGGTGTTATACTCAACTATAACACCCTAGTTAATCAAGTTGAATAAATTTTTTTGTTGTACCTTGTTCCAAGATATTTTTTAATATACAAATAATTTAGAGAGGTTATATGTCATACACTTTAGAACTTGGGGAAGAGGCCCCTAATTTTGAAAGTCTTTTATCGACAGATGGAAGGTTATACAGTCGTTTAGATATTAACAAAAGACTGCTCAAGGTAGTTTTTTTTACTTGTAACCACTGCCCCTATGTAACTGGTTCAGACGAACTTACAAGAAGTGTAGCTCTAAGATTCCAAAATGAAGTTGAGTTTGTTGGAATTAATTCAAATAGTAAGAACACCTATGAAGAGGACTCCTACGAGAACATGGTTTTAAGAATGGAAGAGTTTAACTTTCCTTGGTTATATCTTCACGATGAATCGCAAATAACTGCTAAGGATTACGGAGCCCTAAAAACACCTCATTTCTTTGTTTTTAATGATTCTTGGAGACTTATCTACACCGGCAGAAATACAGATAACCCTAGAGATACAAGCCAGAAAACAACTAATGATTTATCCAGCGCTTTAGAAGAAGCTGTCCAAGGTAAAAAGATTTCTGTGCCGATAACTAATCCAGTTGGTTGCAATATTAAGTGGGAAGGGAAACCAGCTCATTGGATGCCCGTAGAAGCTTGTGATTTAGTTTAATAAAAGGAGAAAGGAATGACTTATTCACATATAGGGGGAGGACCAAGGGAATCCTTTAAGGACTTAGAAGATAATTTCAAAATGATTGAGAGTTTTATGGGCTACTTACCCAATTCCCATTTATCTATGGCTAAAAATCCTAATTTAAATCATGGGTTTTCTGCTTTAGCAGGTACTATTTTTGCTAGTAAGCATTTAGGTATGGATCTAGTAAATTTAATTGCATTGGCATCTAGTCTTGCTTCAGGTTGCAAGTATTGCCAAGCGCATACTTCTCATGGAGCAAGCAAAGCAGGGGTGAGTCCAGAAAAGATTGCTGAAATTCTTAAATATAAAGAAAGCGATAAATTTAGTGAAAACGAGAAAGCTTCCTTAGATTTAGCTTTTGCAGCCGGGGTAACTCCGAACGCTTCAAAAAAAGATCATTTCGTTGAATTGCAAAAATATTTTAGCGATGAAGCCATTATTGACATTGTGGCAGTAATTGCACTTTTTGGGTTTTTGAACAGATGGAATGATACCCTTGGAACATTGTTGGAAGACGTCCCTAAAGATTTTGTTGAGAAAGAACTTCAACCTTTAGGCTGGAATAAATAAGGAGATATTTATGGAGATACCTTTTGAAAAAACATTAGCGGATATCATTAGATGGAGGGTAGATAAAAACCCTGAAGCTATAGCTAATAAATTCGGTGATCGTGAAACCACTTATAGAGAGTTTGATTCTTATGCTAATAAGATCGCACAAGGATTGATAGCTCTAGATTGCAATCCAGATACAAGAGTGGCTTTTCTTGCAAAGAACTCAGATTACTTTTTTGAATTCTTATATGGAACATTAAAATCAAGAACAGTTGCAGTGGGAGTAAATTGGAGACTAGCTCCCCCTGAAGTTGCTTTTATAGTGAATGACTCAAAAAGTGAAGTTCTTTTTGTGGGAGCAGAGTTTTTTGGATTGATAGAACAAATAAAAGATGAACTTCCTCACGTTAAGAAGATTATAGCTGTGGGGGATACTCATGAAGAGTGGGAAAATTTTGTAGACTGGAGAGATGTCCAAAATAATGAAGATCCTTTTATAGAGACTCAACCTGACGATGATGTAATTCAATTATATACCTCAGGTACTACCGGTCATCCAAAAGGGGTTCAATTAACTAATAATAACTTTTCTAGTGCTAATATTATGGCGAAGCAAGGATATTATCGACAATCCTTCCGAGAACTGTCAGTGAATTTAGTTTGTATGCCTGTATTTCATGTTGCTGGAACTAATATGGGGTTAGCGGGTTATGTGTTTGGATGCAAAAACATAATCATTCCTGAAGTTGACCCAACCTTAATTTTGGAATTAATTGAGAAAGAAAAGATAGAAAACACTCTTTTTGTCCCTGCCGTGATTCTTTTCTTAATTCAACATCCGGAAGTAGATAATGTCGATTGGTCTTCATTGAAGACAGTGGTTTATGGTGCTTCACCAATTGCTCAAGATACCCTTGAAAAAGCAATAGAGATTATGGATTGTGAATTTTGGCAAGTTTATGGTTTAACTGAAACCAATGGGGCGGTTACCTTTTTATCACCTGAGGATCACGACCCCTCTAAAAATAAGCTCAGATCTTGCGGGAAAGCCGGTTACGGTGCAGAGATTAAGGTAGTTGATGAGGAAGGAAAAGAACTCCCTTTAGGTGAAGTGGGGGAGATTATTATCAAATCAGACAATAACATGAAAGGTTACTGGAACAATCCGGAAGCAACTGAAGAGTCTATAGTGGATGGATGGTTTTATTCTGGAGATGCTGGTTATTTTGATGAAGATGGTTTTTTATATATTCATGATAGGGTCAAAGACATGATTGTTTCTGGAGGAGAGAATATTTACCCCGCTGAAGTAGAAAATGCCTTAATGAGTCATGATGACATACTGGATGCTGCTGTGGTTGGTATACCAGATGATAGGTGGGGCGAAGCTGTAAAAGGTTTTGTGGTATTAAAAGAAGGCGTTGAATTAAAGGAAGAAGAGATTATTTCTTATGCGAGAACTCAAATAGCTGGATATAAGTGTCCCAAATCAATCAACTACGTAAGCGAGCTTCCTCGCAATCCCTCTGGTAAGATTCTTAGAAGAGAAATAAGAGATCCCTTTTGGGAAGGCAAAGATAGGAAGGTTTCAGGAAATTAAGATTATGAAAAACTTTGACCCCGACAAATTTGAACATCAGTCTCATCCGTATACTATTAAACGCCTGAGCCCTTCAATTGGGGCCGAACTTTTAGACTTAGATTTAAAAAACTCTTTGAGTGAAGACCTAAAAGATGAGATTTATCAAGCCCTCTTGGTTTATAAGGTTATTTTCTTCAGAGATCAAGATTTATCAATAGAAGAACATCTTGAATTTGCTAATAATTTCGGAGAACTAGAGATTCATCCATTTGCTAATAACGATAAGCAATACCCAGAAGTTTTAAAGATCACTCATAATGAAAAAAACAAAGGTAGGGAAAACTTATGGCATTCTGATGTAACTTGGAGACTGGAGCCTTCCTTAGGGTCTATTTTGAGGATGAAAGAGGCACCAAAAGTAGGTGGTGATACTTTGTTTGCTGATATGTATGCAGCTTATGAAGACTTATCTGATGAGATGAAAGAACAACTTGATGGGGCAGTAGCTGTGCATGATTTCGAAGGTTTTAGAAAAAGACTGGAAAAAAAAGGAGTCAGTAAAGAAGAAATTGAAGACTTCAACAAAAAGTTCCCCATGCCAGAACATCCTGTTATAAGAACGCATCCTGATACCGGTAAGAAATTAATTTATGTGAATGCTGCTTTCACTAAATGCATTAAAGATTGGGAAGTTGAAGAATCATCAAATATGCTGAAATACTTGTATTCCAGAGCATCTACTCCAGAATATCAGTGCCGTTTTGTTTGGAAAGACAATTCTATAGCTTTTTGGGACAACAGGTCTGTCCAGCATTATGCTGCCTCAGATTACTGGCCACAGGTTCGGAAAGTAGAAAGGGTAACTATTATTGGGGATCGTCCTAGATAATTAATACTTAATCTATATCATGCGCCTCCATCAGGCGTCTTTATGAAAATCAGTAAATTTTTTATAGATCTTTTCCTTATTATTGCCATTGGATTAACTTGGGGAGCTTCTTTTATGTTCACCAAGATAGCTGCTCCAGTGGTTGGACCAATAGATCTAGTCACATCAAGGTTATTAATTGCAGCAGCTTTTTTAGCTCCCATATTTTTAAGAAAACATCACTTCAAGGGGTTTCGGGATCATATAAGGCCTTTGATTATTTTTGGCATATTTAATGCAACTCTGCCTTTCTTTCTTTTTGCTTATGCCGCTTTAACTATAAATGCTGGAACACTTTCAGTAATGAATGCAACTTCTCCTCTCTTTGCCTTCGTCATATCAATTTTATGGCTAAGATTTTCTTTTAACTGGATACAACTAGTGGGTTTAATTATGGGGTCTATAGGGTTGATAATTTTTATTGGTTACGAATCCCTTCAATTCTCATGGCTTCCAATCGCTTGCTGCTTAATGGGTGCTTTTATGTATGCAGCTTGCGCTAATTATCTTTATAAACTTAATCATTTAGATCCAGCCTACTTGGCTACTATGACCTTAATTGTAGGGACCTTTATGTTTATGCCATTTTCTTATTACGAAGGTGGAATAAGTTTTGAATTATCTAAACAAGTGTGGGTTAGTATTCTCTTATTAGGATTTTTGTGTACAGGGTTAGCTTATGTCGCTTTTGTTATCTTAATTAGAAGAATGGGTCCTGTAGGGGCATCATCTGTTCTTTTCATAGTTCCCGTTGCAGGAATGGTTTGGGCTAATATATTTTTAAACGAATCAATTACAACCTCTATGCTTTCTGGTTGCTTCCTTATTCTTTTAGGAGTAGGAATGACAAACTTTTTTGGACCAGATTTAAGCAAAGATAAATTGTAAATCCCCTACATTTTAGATACATTGAATTCTTCAATTAAGCGGAGAATTAATGTGAGTCAAACCAGAGACTGGCGTAAAGTCAGAGCGGAAGTTAAAGATTTTGTTGAGAACGAAGTTTATCCAGCTGAATCCATTTTGAATGAGAGAAGCGAGGAATCAAATCAAAAACTAAAAGAGCTTATGGACAAAGCCAAGGAAAGAAATCTTTGGGCTTTGGGGCATCCTGAAGACATTGGCGGTCAAGGCATGCCTTTTATGGAATATGTGTATGTGAACGAAGTTGTAGGACGGTCTTCACCAGCGATAGTCGCTTTGGGAACTCATTCATTACAAGATTCTATTATGTTGAGGGAATTTGCATCTGACAGATGGAGAGATGCGTACTTAGGACCTTTAGTAGCAGGTGAGATATTTCCAAGCTTTGGTATGACCGAACCAGATACAGCCAGCTCGGATCCAACGCAGCTACAGACGGCTGCTGTATTAGAAGACGGAGAATGGGTAATCAATGGAAGAAAGTGGTTTACTAGTGGCGCAGCAAGAGCAGCTTACACTACAGTTATGGTTCGGACGGAACCTGATAATCCAGGGCATGGAGCTTTTAGTATGATAATAGTTCCTACGGATAATCCTGGGTATAAAATAGTAAGAGAAACCCCAGTTCTTGGAATTAATGGCGGTCACTACGAAGTTGAGTATGACAATGTAAGGGTGCCTGAAGAGAATCTGTTAGGTCCAAGAGGGCATGGTTTTATTATTGCGCAAAGAAGACTAGGCCCAGGAAGAATTTTTCATTGCATGAGATGGTTGGGTCAAGCTCAACGAGCTTTTGATTTGATGTGTAGACGCATGCACGAAAGGAAAACTTTCGGTTCTTCCTTAGCTGAAAAACAGTTAATGCAAAAATTTGTTTTCGATAGCGCTTGTGAGATACAAGCTAGTAGACAGCTGACACTGGACGCAGCAAAACGTATTGACCAAGGGGATGACGCCAGAATTGAGATAGGAATGATTAAGGTAGTTGGTGCTGAAATGCTCCACAATGTCATTGATAGAGCCATTCAGGTACATGGAGCAAAAGGTCTAACTGATGATACCCCATTAAGTTTAATGTACAGACATGCTAGAGAGGCCAGAATCTATGATGGGCCGGATGAAGTGCATGTACAGTCAGTAGCCAAAAGGATTTTAAGAAATTATGACAATAATGGAGCCGGGTGGGATTTCGGAGAAAGGGATGCTACTTTAGAGCAAAAATAAAGGAGATATAGTTATGACTGAGAACATCGATCCATTAGCAAATATTTTCAATGAAAGAAGTCCAAAAGATATAAATGACTTCAGGAATATCTTAGAAGAAGCAATAGAAGCAACAGGAGCAAATGAAAACCTTCCTGAAATAGGTAATTTTCTTGCTGAAGTTGAGATATCTAAAAAAGAAGATCACACTTTAACTACTGATATTCATGTTCCAAAAGGCGAAGGGCCTTTTCCCATACTAGTTTATTTTCATGGAGGAGGATGGATTTCAGGAAGTCCTAAAAGTCATAGGAAAATATGTCATCGTTTTGCTGAGGCAGGGATTTTAGTTTTCAATGTTGATTATGCTTTGGCTCCAGAAAATCCTTTCCCTCAGGGCTTCGATGAATGCTGCGAGGCTTTAAGATGGGTTGTAGATAATGCACCTGAATATAATGGAGATTCAAATAACTTATCAGTCGGAGGAGATTCTGCTGGAGGTAATCTAACTGCTGCATGTGCAGCAGCCTTAATAGAAGACAACCACGTAAATATAAAGAAAATTCTTTTGATATATGGGGTTTTTGATTTCTCAACCATGAATCAATCTAGTAATGATACTGCCTCGGAATCTGAATCACAGGATTTACTAATGGAGATGATGGTGGGTTCTTATCTAGGAGCAGACCGCGATGAAAATACTCTTTCCGATCCTAGAGTAAGCCCTATACATGTTGCAAATAAACTGCCTCCAGCTCACATTCTTTGCGGTACCTTAGATGGACTTATCACAGGATCAAAACTTTTAGCTGAAAAAATGAATTCTTTCGGTATACAAAACGAAGAGTTTTATTATGAAAACATGCCTCATGGGTTTCTCCATTTTGAAGATTACTTTACTGAATCTAGAGAAGCCATAGATCGAATGGTTACTTTTTTGAATGGTTAATTCTTTTTAAATTTACATTTTTAAAAAGATTTAAGGTCCAACATCTTTTATGATTTCTCTATGAGAACTCCACGTGTTTATTATGGCTTCAGGAGTCCCAATTCCAGCAGATCTTGGATCGCCTGATGGTCCAAACCAGTGGTTTTGAGGTGCTCCTGTGGTTCTGGCTTTCATCCCGGTGTAAGTAGTTCCATTCACTGTATTTGCCAATAAATCTTGTTGGAAGAAAGTGTCATTACTTACAATAGCTGCAGTTAGATTTTGAGTGATCTTCTCAAGAACATCTTTTACTAAGCCAATCTCTTTATCCGTGTAGACAACCACAATTTGAAAAGGACCAAATACTTCTTTGGTGATTTTCTTAAAGTCGTCAGTCAGAAAAGCTGCTAGGGGTATCTGTATAGCTGTTGGCTCAAGAGAGCCATACATAGAAGGTATCGAGTGATTAGCTAGCTCTTTTCCACCTAACAATAACTTTGACCCTACAATCTTAAGTAAAGAATCTATGTGCTCTCTCATTTGTGGGTTAGTCCAAGTAAGTACTGGGCCAATATCCAGGTCTTTTAGTTTTCGTTTGGAAGCTAAATCAATCAATCTTGGAACAAGATCCTGCTCCCAGTTTTTATGCATAAATAAAATACTTTGAGCTGAACATTTTTGCCCCGATGCGTTATATGCATCTTCATCGCATTGCCAAGCTACGTGCTCTGACCACTTGGAATCATAATCTGGACCAATGATTTTCCAATCAAAACCGGCATCCTCAATCTTTATTTTACCCCTTAAGTCCACAGCCAACTTTTCAGCGACTTCTTTTGACCCAGTGAACTGCAGAAGTCTAATTTTATCTTTGCTTTCTTTTATTAACTCTCCCATTACTTGGCCTCTGCAATTAATAAAATCAAGATCGCTAGGAGGTAAACCACAATGAATCAAAAGCCTTAAGAATTGTTCAAATACAACACTGACCTTAGAGTCTACTTTTACTAAAGGCCTATTTCCCATGAAAAGAGCACCCAAAACTTGAAGACCAGGAATTTCTAGAGGGAAGTTAAATGGAGCAATTATGCATGAAGAGCCAAAAGGCCATCTGTAGCCAGAGGATTCTTGTCCAAGGTGATTGCCCGGATTGGAGAAGCTTCGGGCTAAAAACCGCACGTTGTCACCAGAAAAGTTCTCTAAGAAAACTCTTGTTACTGTGACCTCACCCAAACATTGAGAGTCACTTTTAGGCATTACTCTTTGGATTAATTTACAGAAATATTTTTCGATTTCATCTTCTCTTAATAATTCGGCTGATTTTGCACAAACCTCTCCTAACATTAGATATCTTTCAACGTTTTTTAACGGATTGTGCATACCACTTTTGGGGCATGAATCTAGGCTGTTTATAAATTCTGAATATTCAGTTGTATCTGGGACCTTAAGGAAAGGTTCTCCATTTAAAGGGTCTGGTATATCTTCTCTGAATCTTGTACCTTGTATCCATTCTCCTTTTAGTAAGTTACAAACTTCACCAGGGCTGTCCGAATTCATTTCTTGATAGGGATCAACTGTAAATATTTCTTTGAGTTTAGATTTCATTCTTTGGTGTAAGGTCTTCTTAGATAAACAACACTATTCTTTTCAAAATCATTAGTTCCCACTTCTTCAAAACCCATTTTCTCATGAAAGACTAAAGAAGGTTCATTTGAAGGTCTGGTATTTACTTCGCAAAGAATATCTAAATTAATGTCTTTTCCGGTAGATATAACTTTGGAGTAAATTTTTTCAGCTATGCCTTTTCTCCTGAAATTTTCTTGTACAGCAATCCTATCGACATAAAGAAATCTTGGAAAAAGTTCAGATACATATTTGTAATTCTCTGAATGGTAAGAATTTCCTTCTCGCATACAAAGAACAAAAGCCTCAATAACTTCTTCAGATTTGTGCACGAATATGTGTTCAGACCAATCAACCAAGGCTTTAAAATCTTCTATATTAGATACATCCCCAACTTCCGGTGTATTTTCTTGGTTTATGCAATGCATTTCCTGAACTTCCTTCTCACTGGGAGGTTGTGTGAGACTGAGAATTTGCACAGGGAGCTTTCTTACAGAGTTATTGTTTGGTTAGGTTAACTCAAGGCCTTCAAGATTTCCTTTTGATCTCCATTTCTTCATCAGAGAAAAGAACTCTATTGGACCTGCTCCATACATACCGTTTTGAGGTTTCCGGTTAAGATTACCTTCATTATTGTAATAACCCGGGGTACATTTCTCCTGGAAATCTGCAACCAATCTAGCTTTTTCTATTATAGTTTTTACCCAATCATCTTCTGCCTCTTGAGAAGCTTCTATTCTTGAGGCTCCTTTTTCTTTTGCAGTTTTAAGAATATAGGCTAAGTGGATGCTTTGTTCATCTAGTGAGTAAGTGAAGGTGGCTGTAAATCCAGATTGAGCAGGACCAAAAAAGAAACAATTGGGAAATCCTTTTGAATGCATTCCATGGAAAGTGGATAGACCCTCTTGCCATTTTTCAGAAACTGAGACTCCATCAACACCATAAATTTGATACCCAGCTCTTCGACTATAATCAGTTCCGACTTCAAAGCCAGTTGCAAAGATAATGCAATCAACCTCATACTCTTTGCCGTCAAAAATAATACCTTTTTCTGATATTTCGCTTAACCCCTTTCCATCGGTGTCAATTAATTCAACATTAGGAAGATTATAGGTTTGTAAATATTCATCATGAAAGCAAGGTCTTTTACAGAATTGGTTATAGTAAGGCTTTAATGACTCTGCAGTTTCTTTATTTTGAACCACTTCATCAGCTCTAGCCCTTACCATTTCCATTTTTTGATAATCTGCCATTTGCATAGCGTTCCCCAAGTCCATGTAAGTCATAGCTTTATTTGTCATGAATTGTTTAAAGCCTAACTTGTACATATCAGGAGAAGCAACAGAAGTTACTGCCCAAGAGAACATCTTCAATTTAGAAGGGGCTTTGTCGCGAATACTTCCGAAAAGAAGTCTAAAGGCTTCAGTCCATCCATCAGATACTAAATCTTCTTTTATTGGAGCTCCAGTCAGTAGTGACTCAAAATTATTTCTTCTTTTGTTATGCCATCCTGGTTTTTGATTTGAAAGCCAGTCAGAATCAGTTTGTTGATTGTTTCTTATATCAATAGAGGAAGGTGTTCTTTGAAAAACATATAACTGCTCAGCATTTTCCCCTAAATGAGGAACGCATTGCACAGCAGTAGCACCAGTTCCTATTACAGCTATTTTTTTATCTTTAAGACGGGACAAGTTTCCAAACGAATTGCCACCCGTATACTCGTAGTCCCATCTACTGGTATGAAAGGTATGGCCTTTAAAATTATTTATGCCAGTTATTGCAGGAAGTTTCGGTCTATTTAAAGGTCCGTTTGAATGCACCACATACTTGGCTTTAATGCGGTCTTGTTTATTTGTATGAATAATCCATCTTTGTATTTCTTCATCCCATTCAGTAGAAGTGACCTCAGTTTGAAGACATACGTTTTCATAGAGGTTATATTTTTTTGAAATGATATGACAGTAGTCAAGTGTTTCTTGGGCATTGGTGTATTTTTGCTTAGGAATAAAACCTGTTTCTTCTAATAAAGGAAAGTAAATATAGGATTCAATATCACAAGAAGCTCCAGGGTATCTGTTCCAGTACCAAGTGCCCCCAAAATCTCCTCCTTTTTCTATTATTCTGAAGTCGTCAATTCCTGCTTCCCTTAATCTAGCAGCAGCTAACATTCCCCCAAAACCTCCACCTACAATTAATACTTCTACTTCATCTTCAAGGGGACTTCTTTCTATTTCTTCATCTATATACGGATCTTCAACAAAATAGGAAAAGTCTCCCTTTACCTCAAGGTATTGATCATTAGCATCCTGCCTAAGGCGCTTATCTCTTTCAAGCAGATATTTTTCTGCTAAAGCATCTGGATTAAAGGTTATTTCCTCTTGTTGATTGTGTTTTGAATCTATATTTATTTTGTCCATTTTTGGTATTTAAGGTGGTTAGACACAGCCATATGAAATTCTAAGGTCAAAATTTAGTTTATTTTGTGACTTAAATCAATTTAGAATGAAAAACAACATGCTTAATAAAATAATATTAGACAAGTATTCTGAGTTATTAGCTAGGGTAGATATTGAAATAGATGGTAGTCGTCCCTGGGATATAACAGTTTATAACCCAGATCTCTATAAAAGTATTCTCTTCAATGGAAGCCTGGGTTTTGGGGAGAGTTACATGAAAGGATGGTTTGATTGTGATCGTCTTGATCTTTTTTTCGAAAAAATTCTTAGCAGTGGTATTTACAATGAAATAGGCGGAGCACCATTATTTTTTGGAAAAATGAAGAGTAAACTTAGAAACTTACAATCTATCTCAAGAGCTTTTCAGGTTGCTGAACGTCACTACGACATTGGCAACGATCTTTTTTCTTTGATGCTTGATAAGACCATGATGTACACATGCGGCTATTGGACTAAAGATGTCTCTACCTTAGAGGAATCTCAATTAGCAAAATTGGACCTAGTAGCTAAAAAACTAAACCTTAAACCCGGAATGAAGATACTGGATATCGGCTGCGGTTGGGGAGGGGCAGCAAAACACTTTGCTAACAATTATGGAGTGACTGTGGTTGGAATTACCATTTCAAAAGAACAAATAGAATATGCAAAACAAAACTCCGACAATATGGATGTTGAGTTTAGATTAATGGATTATCGGGATCTAGATGAGAAATTTGATGCAATTTATTCCATTGGTATGTTTGAAGCCGTAGGTTATAAAAACTACGAAGAGTTTTTTGAAGTTGTTAGAAGCTGCTTAAAAGAGGAAGGTGCTTTTCTTTTGCATACCATCGGAGGAAACGAATCCACAACAACCGCAGATCCTTGGGTAGAAAAGTACATCTTTCCAAATGGAATGATGCCGTCCGCTGAGCAGATAGCAAAAGCAAGTGAAGGCATCTTTATTTTTGATGACTGGCACAATATTGGCCCTCATTATGATAAAACCTTGATGTGCTGGTATGACAACTTTGTTAATAACTACGAAAAACTAAAAGAACAGTACGACAATGAATTTTATAGAATGTGGACTTATTGGTTACTTTCCAGTGCTGCTAATTTTAGGTCCAGAAGCCTTCAGTTATGGCAGGTCTTGTTTTCTATTGAGGGATCAAAAAGACCGATTCAAAACTACAGGTAGAGCTTATTCTTATAAAGAGATGCCAAGCTCTTTAAAGGCGTTTATAAGTGGAACAAACGCGAGTCCTTGAACGGTGTATTCAGAGCCTTTAACTTTTGAAAAAAGAGTTGCTCCTAAAGATTCATATTTATAAGAACCACAACATTCATACGGTTCATCTTCTAAAACATAAGACATTATTTGCTCATCCGAGAGTTCTTTCATTGTTAAAGTGGCTGTATCACAAAAAGTCCATAGGGACTTCCCATTTAAAAAAATACTTATGCCGCTGTATTGGCAATGAGTATTACCTGCTAAAAGTTGTAAGTTATTTATAGCATTTTTTTGATTTCCAGGTTTATTAAAAACCGTACCATTGCATACACACATTTGGTCGGCCCCAACAACATAGTGTTCTATATTTTTCTCACTAACTTCTTTTGCTTTAGCTGAGGCTAATTTTATTACCCTTTCCTCAAAGGGGAGGTTCAGAATATTTTTTTTTAGTTCTTCCTCGTCAATCTCAGACTTTTGGACAACGAAGTTAATTCCATGATCCGAAAGAATTTTTTTTCTGATTGTAGAACCAGAAGCAAGAATAAAAGGTTCGGAGTGAACTATGTCTTGCTTAGACAACTTTAAGAGAATTAACTGTTGGCTGAATTTATGAGAGTCATAAATTCACTTCTGGTATTTGAGTTAGTTCTGAATAAACCCAACATCCTACTGGTGATAGTGCTACTTTCAGTCTTGTGGGTTCCTCGAGTTGTCATGCATTGATGTTGAGCATCAATTACTACTGCTACACCTTTAGGTTTAAGTACTTCGTTTATAGTGTCAGCTATTTGGGCTGTCATGATTTCTTGAGTCTGAAGACGTTTAGCAAAAACATCAGCTATTCTTGCTAATTTACTTATGCCTACAATTCTTTTATTAGGAATGTATCCAATGTGAGCAATACCAATAAAAGGAACCATGTGGTGCTCACAATGTGATTCAATAGAAATATCTCTAACGATGACCATTTCATCGTATCCCTCAACTTCATCAAAGGTTTTTGAAAGAATCTGCTCCGGTTTACTATCGTATCCACTAAAGAATTCTTTGTAAGAGTTAACCACTCTTTTAGGGGTTTCTAGCAAACCCTCCCTTTCAGGATTGTCTCCAGCCCACTTGATTAAGATTTTAACCGCCTCTTCCGCTTGTTTCCTAGAGGGTTTATTTCTTATTGTTGTAACTTTCTTCTGCGAAACTTTCTTCATTTTAAAAATTCAAGTTGTTAATTCAGCACGCATTATACAGATTCAGGTTGATTTGAAGAGTTATTGGCTTCTTTTTTGATCTTAAGTTGTTCTTGAATTTGTGCATGATATCTTCTGTTTATTCCATATCGGTAATAAAAGAATACGGCTATTAAGCCCCATATCATCGCGAAAGGACCATCTATTATTCCAAGATTAAAAATCATATCCTTAGAAAGCTCTCCGGGTACAGCATTTTCAGGGAATCCAATAAATGTTAAAGCAAACCCAGCTACTAGATGACCAATCCCATTTGATGCCTTACCAAAAAAAGCTCTAGCTGAATAATAAATTCCTTCTTGTCTCATGCCTGTTTTTAGTTCATTTTCATCAGTTATATCTGCAAGCGCTGACATCACACTGATATTTAAAATCGCTCCACTTGCAGAAGAAAATGATCCCAGGAATATAATAAATATGACGAGCTCCCAAGTACTATTCTGTGGTGCTAGATCAAAGAGCCTAAGTGTCACGGCTGCAGACCAGAAGATACTTAGAGTTAAACAAGTTGTAACAATAGTAGCTCTCTTATCAAATCTTCTGTGTAATTTAGACGCTAGAGCGAAGCCAAACGTATACCCTATGATGTTATTGATAATCAAGAACCCAATTTGATATGGGGTTAACTCCCAAAAGAAAGTAACCATATACAAGCTCAGCGTTTCATGAGTCCCTATAAGAACTGAGAGGAAGAAGAGTCCCAATAGTAAGTTTAAATAATTTTTATTGGATAAAGCTCCCTTCATATCCTTCATCAATCTTATAAAACCTATCCTTTCTCCATCGTTGGGAGGTTTTTTTAAGTAAGGTATTTGGTCTTTTGTAAACCAAGCAGAAGCCAGAAGGCAGAAAAGAATAAGAAAAGAAGCATATATAAGTATGGGGGTATAGGCTTCAATATTCCTTTGACCTCCTTCAAAATTATTAAAAATAAAGAACCAAGCAAAAACATGCATAAATACAACACCAACGTAACCAAAAAGAACGTTGTAACTCATCACTTTAGATCTTTCGTCGTAATCATCTGAAAGTTCTGCTCCTAGAGCTAGATGCGGAACAGTGAACAGAGTAAGACTTGCTCTAAGAAGTACTGTAAAGAAGGTGTACCAAATAAAAAGTTCAAAAGTTGTGTTTACAGAATCTGGTGGGTTAAAAATAAAGAATAGTGCAATTAAAATAGGTCCAGGGGCCACAAACATAAAAGGATGGCGTCTTCCATATTTGGACCTGAATCTATCAGAAATTGACCCCATAATAGGGTCTGTGATCGCATCAAATACTATGGCAATAAAAACTGCTATTCCAGCAAGATCTGCTGGAAGACCTAGAATTTGATTATAAAAAAAGAAAGTTAACGCATTGAACATCCATAATGTTCCTGCTTCTCCTGAGGCCCCAATGCCAAAAGCTAGCTTGGTACGCATGGAGACGGTTTCGAGCTGACGCATTTAAGTATTTCCTTATAAAGAACTCTTTTTACGATGATTAGACTTTGAAGTCTAGTAAATAGATATTAAAGACCAAGTTACCAACCAAAGCAGAAGAGAAATAAGGACAGCACCTGAACCCATGTCTTTCGCATACTTTGTTAAATCATTTTCTTCTGTACCAATTCTGTCCAAAGTTGTTTCAATAGCAGTATTTAATAATTCCACTAACAATATGAAGAGAGTGCTTCCAGACAATAAGATTATTTCAAGCGCATTGTCACCTATAAAAAAAGAGGCAGGAATTAAGAAAGCTGAAAGAATAAATTCTATCCGGAATGCAAATTCTTCCTGCAAAGCTCGATAAATGCCTTTGAAAGAATTAATGAATGCTGCGTATATTTTTTTAAAAAACATCAAATACTATCTTATCTTATTTTTATATAAGAATTAGCTACCAATAATTTTGGTGTTTAAGATATTATATTTTTGTTAAATCAATATGTTTATATCAACTTTACGGATCCCATTATATTTTTGGGTATTAATTCTGTTTTCCTCTTCAGTATTCTCGGATTGGCATCTAGTGAATGAAGAATCAAAGTTAAATTTTATTTCTATAAAAGCTACTAACATTGCTGAGATTCATTCTTTTAAGAAGGTTTCAGGTAGTGTTAAGGAAAACGGAGAAGCCCAACTATCAATAAATCTTGCTAGTTTGGAAACTTTAATACCTATTCGCAATGAGAGAATGGGCAATCTATTATTTGAAACAAAAATTTATCCAAGTGCTGTTTTTAAACTGGAAGTCGACTTAGAAAAGATCCTATTAATTGATATTGGGAAATCTTCTGAAGTTGAATACAGAGGTATGTTTGGGTTTAAAAATA
>Ga0257111_1000534_pt1 | contig 15778 bp, 19 predicted proteins | sample LP_taG_6_FD_191567 | JGI IMG/M metagenome (GOLD analysis project Ga0257111, IMG submission 191567) | Marine microbial communities from Northeast Subartic Pacific Ocean, Canada - LP_J_2015_P26_500m | ecosystem: Environmental > Aquatic > Marine > Oceanic | place: Canada: Northeast Subartic Pacific...
TTCGATTCCCGTTTTCATACGTACCCCATTTAATTGAACTAGTAGAATTATTTAAGAAGCAGAATATAGTCAAAAATCATGTACACTGTTTACGTGTGATTGATATCACATTGATGGTTTATTATTAAGTATAATTGATCCAATCAATATAGACATGTAAGTTGTATGGCTTGGAAACAAGCAATACTTGCAAGGAATGGAGGAGGGAACTATTTATTGTGGTGATGCAGGCCGGTGAGTTTATTGATACCAAGAAAGTCATCCTGCTTAAATAGATGGTAGAATGAAAAATATGTTCTCGGCGCTGGAAGTGATCAGTGTAGAAATGCCAGATCCTTGCGGGTGATTTTATCCAGTCTAAAAAATGGCACTGTTGAATTAACGACTATTTTCCGTTATAATAATGGTTAATCCTTTTCACCTGGCAATACAGGTGCATGACCTCAACAAATCCCGGAAATTCTACGGCAGCGTTCTTGGCTGCAGTGAGGGGCGTAGTTCCACTACCTGGATTGATTTTAACCTCTATGGACACCAATTGGTTTGTCATCTGAATACAGATATGGATTTACAAACTCATTCAAATCCTGTCGATGAGCATGATGTGCCGGTGCCCCATTTTGGGGTGGTGCTAAACATGGATGATTGGGAAGAATTGGCCCAACGGCTCAAGGATAAAAAAGTAGATTTTATTATTGAACCATATATACGGTTTAAGGACCAATCCGGTGAGCAGGGAACCATGTTTTTTTCTGATCCCAGCGGGAACGCCATTGAATTCAAAGCCTTTCGTGATATAAAAAGCGAATTATTCGCGAAGTGATCCTATTGTTCTTTGGGCAGACGAAGTAATATCAAATAAAAAACTACCGGCGCCACCACCCACACAGCCTGGGGAATTAACGTATAGCCCACTGTAGTTGCTGAACCAGGTAATGGTGGGATTATAACCGGATTCCAGGGTAGTTCATTGTAAACCCAGACCCGTCCATTAAATAAGTATTCCACCAGGAGTTCCTGAAATATGCCCCAGGCTTCCATAATACCCAGTTCACGCCAGCTGAAGCGAGTAAACAGGGGTTGGGGCAGGTATTTGAAACACAGCCATATACCGAACATAAATAAGCCGCCGTCCCAAATAGAATGACTCAGTTTTTTGGGCCAGCCGGATAGTCCCAGGGGCCATTGTTTCACTGCAAAAGCGAACTCATCACCCAGAAAATGGAAAGTGAATTCCCAGGTGGAACCAATCACACAGCCAATCATAAAAGCTTTGATCAAATACTTAGGCAGGATATTATTCTTCCAGAACCTAAAAAACAGAATTACCAGAGCCGTAGATACAAAATAGTCGCCAAAACAGAAAAAATAATGGATTGGTTCCAGGCTCATGATATATAAACTAATGGTAATACAGCGTATTAAAAAACCATCTTTATTTTTTCAAGCGAATGTTTTCCGTAAACTTACTGGTAGTTATCGATTATTTAAGTCTTTGTAAAGAATTCAATGGTTAATAAGTATATATTTCGAGAATATGATATTCGCGGCAAGGTTGTAGATGATTTTCCTCCCCATGTGGTGACCCTCCTGGGGAGAAGTTTTGGTACCTTTGTTAAACGAAATGGCTTCCGGGAAATAGCCTTAAGCGGTGATATACGACTCACCACACCCGATCTCATGGAACAGTTCAAAGAAGGTGTATTAGCAACGGGAACCGATGTAATCAACCTGGGGCTTTTACCTACACCGACCAATTATTACAGTATGTTCAAGCTGGGGGTAGGTGGTGCAGTGCAGATCACGGGCAGTCATAATCCCCCAGAATTCAATGGTTTTAAGATGTCAATGGACCGCAAGGCGGTTTATGGTGATAGCATCCAGACCCTGCGCAAGTATATCGATGATAATGATTTTGAGACGGGTGCAGGCAGTGAGATTAAACATAACATCGGACCTGATTATAAAAAGATGATCGTTGAAAAGATCAATATTGCCAGACCGATGAAAGTAGTGATGGATTGCGGTAATGCAGCGGGATCGCTAAATGCACCACAAATTTTCAAGGATTTGGGGATAGAACTCACTGAGCTTTTCTGCGAACCGGATGGTACGTTCCCTAATCATCACCCGGACCCAACGGTAGAAAAAAACCTGGCCGATCTCATACAGACCATCCAATCCGGTGATTATGATATTGGCGTTGCCTTTGATGGGGACGCGGATCGTGTTGGTGTAGTGGATGAGACCGGTGATGTGGTCTGGGCCGATCAACTAATGGCCCTATTCTTACCCGAGTTAATAGAAGACGGCGACGAGATTCTTTTTGATGTGAAGTGTTCCCAGGCCCTGGAAGATATGATTGTGAAATACGGCGGTACCCCGGTGATGTGGAAGACAGGACATTCCCTGATCAAGCAAAAGATGCACGAGTTGGGTTGTAAACTGGGCGGCGAAATGAGCGGTCATATTTTTTTCGCAGATGATTACTTTGGGTATGATGATGGAATATATGTGGCCGCACGAATTGTCCAAACCCTGTCACGTGGGAACCGAAAACTTTCCGAATTAAAAGCAGAATTGCCGGTGTATCATTCCACACCGGAAATGCGTATGGCATGTGAGTCTGATGAGGAAAAATTCCGTATTGCCAATGAAGCAGTAGAATATTTTACAGCGAATTATGATTGTATCACTGTGGACGGTGTTCGCATCAAATTTGGGGATGGCTGGGGCCTGGTCCGATCTTCCAATACCCAGCCGGTAATTGTCTGCCGCTTCGAAGCCAATTCGCAGGATCGCATGGAAGAGATCAAGGACCTTGTGCTTACCAAATTGCAATCGATTGGTTCCGTGGAGATTGAGGTTGGTGGCTGACGACTTTTTGCAAAAAATTGCAGCAATGCAAAAAGACCTGGATCTACAGCTAAAGAATTATCCATTTCCTCAACAGCCAGAATATTTATACGAACCACTGCGGTATGTACTCTCTGGAAATGGTAAACGACTGCGACCAGTCCTATTAACCCTAACCGGTCGGGCCTATGGTGTGGATGAAGATGACCTGGGTCATGCGGCCCTGGCCGTAGAACTGCTGCACAATTTCACTCTGGTCCATGATGATATTATGGATGATGATCTATTGCGCCACGGCCAGCCTACTGTTCAAAGTAAATGGGATAATGCAACCGCTATTTTGGCTGGTGACGGGCTATTTGTTGAATCCCAGCGGGCAATCGGAAGGGTGCGGAATAACACGCAGGGTGTTGGCACCGTTTTTAATAATGGTGCTTTGGCAGTCTGTGTTGGTCAGGCCTATGATAAGGAATATGAAGAGAATCAAACCATAACGCTAAATGATTACCTCGAAATGATCGAGAAAAAAACAGGTGCATTGCTCAGTTTATGTATGGAAATACCGGCATTATTGGCCAATCAGGATGAAGGGGTGTGTAGTCAACTGCGGAAATTTGGTTATGACCTTGGCAAAGGGTTTCAGATTCAGGATGATGTATTGGAAATATTTAGTGGTGTTGAAACAATGGGTAAGAGCCTTGGCAGTGATGTGATCGCCAACAAGCAAACTGCGCTAACGCTAATGGCTCGCAAACTGGTCCCGCAGGATTGGAACAAATTTTGCAACGAGCAGGGATCGCAAACTATCGATGAAAAACTGGCCGGGTTACGAACCTTCTTTGAAGATAATGGTGTCTATGCAGAAACAACGGAAATGGCGGACAAGTATTTCAAAGATGCTCTTAATGCGTTGGCAGTAGTGCCAAATCCAGGCCGGGAAGATTTAGTGGCCTATACAAACTTCATTAAAAACAGGGAATATTAAACTATGAGCGAATCACATTTAGATCCGCAAGATATGAAACAGGCCATATATAATTTCGCGGATAATCTGCGGGATGCAATGGCGATTGGGAAGGGGGTGCCCCTAAAAAAGACTCCCGCACCTATTAACAATGTTGTCGTTGCGGGTATGGGCGGTTCAGCCATCGGGGGAGATGTTAATCGAATGCTGCTGCGGGATGAATTGTCAGTGCCCATTTATGTATCGCGTAATTACCAGGTTCCGGCCTGGGCCGATAAACACACCCTGGTTATTGCGTCTTCATATTCAGGAGGAACAGAGGAAACATTAAGCGCTATGACAGATGCGCTGGAAAAAGGCTGCCAGATCTGCGGAATCACTACCGGTGGGAAGCTCAAGGACGTGCTGCAGGGAAATGATTGTGATACTGTTCTTATACCAACTGGTCTGCAGCCCAGAGCCGCATTGGCCTATTCATTTGTGCCGATGTTGTACCTCCTGAAGGGATTTGGCCTGGTGGCTTTAGATGTAGAGAAAAAACTTAAAAAAACAGCAGACCTACTGGAATCCTTACGGGATAACTATAGCAAAGCCGGTGATGAGAATGAAACCTGGTTGTTGGCCAAAAGTGTACATGCTACAATACCTATAATATATGGTGAGACGGAAAGTACAACTGTAGTTGCGATACGTTGGCGAGGTCAGTTTAGTGAAAACGGGAAAATGCTGGCCTTTCATAATGAATTGCCGGAATTAAATCATAATGAAATCGTTGGCTGGGAAAATAATCCTGAGCTGCTCAATCATTTAAGCATTATCTGGCTCAAAGATAAAAGCGATCATGAACGGGTCTCTATGCGCCAGGATGTTACTGGTACAATCCTAAAGAATATTACAAAAAACCAATACGAAGTTGCTGTAAGTGGCGCCAGTCGCTTTGAACGATTATTACACCTTATTCATTATGGAGACTGGGTTAGCCTGTGGTGTGCATATTTGCACGAAACCGATCCATCCCCGGTTGAAAAAATTTCGAACCTGAAGGATCAACTATCACGGAATTAATTACCATTTAGAAGAAAAAAGGTTGGCTTACCCGCTTCTACATAGCCTAAATTATTTTCACCTATGATACCGGTTAGAGTTCAGAAAATATCATTTCATCCACCAAGCCGCAGTTATGCTGTTATTCTTTGTGAGATAAATGGAACTAGGAAACTACCTGTTATAGTTGGGGCCTTCGAAGCACAGTCTATTGCTTTGGCCTTGGAATCAATGGATGCTCCGCGGCCGCTGACACACGACCTGATCGGTCTATTGATTAAGGAAGTGGAAGCGAATCTGGTTGCTGTACGGATCACCAATTTGGAAGAAGGTGTGTTCTATGCAACACTGGATATCAACGGCAAGATCACTGGTAAGCGTTCGGTGGATTCCAGGCCCAGTGATGCGATCGCAGTCGGATTACGGATGCAAGCACCGATTATGATCGCGGAAAAATTATTTGATGAGGCCGGAATTGAAGATGTACACGATGACACGCCAGGAGAAACAAGCAGCAGTTTTTCGGTAAAAGAACTAGAAGATCGGTTGCAGGTAGCAGTTGAAGGGGAAAAATATGAAATTGCCGCTAAGATCCGCGATCAGATCAAAGAGCTGAAGCATTAATTAAACCATCAGGCTGCCTAAGGCCTGTTTGGCAGCTGATTGTTCTGCTGATTTTTTATCCGTTCCCACACCTGTTGGATATCCGTGACCATTGATGGTTACGTGTACTTCAAACATTTTCTGATGATCAGGCCCGGAAACATTCACCAGATGAAATTTTGGATTGTTAATAGTATTGGCATGACAATATTCAATTAACTGACCTTTATAATTAATAGATTTCCAAGCTTCGTTACGGTTTCTCCAAATGGCGTCCAGGATTATTTTTTTTGCTGGTTTAATACCTCCATCCAAGTAGACTGCACCGATTAACGCTTCCACAAGGTTGGCCTGTTGTTTATACGCCACCTTCTCATTGGTGAGATCTACACTTGGTTGGACATTCAAATTATTGATAAGATCGAGCATGTTACCAATGGTTGCCAAAAAGGATTGTTGTACAAGTGCCGCCCGTTTTTTGGTAAGCAAACCCTCATCGCCCTCAGGATAATGGCGCATTAGTTCACGGCTTATGATTATGTCAATGACCGCATCTCCTAGGAATTCTAGGCGTTCATAGTTTTTTCGCGGCTCGGGTGTGACCGAACGGTGCGTAAGAGCCTGCTCAAGGTATTCTGGTTTCCTGAACTGATAGCCAATGGTCTTGGTTATTTCTGGGTGAGGATCAGAGGCAGATTTTAAGACAGATTTTAAAGCAGTAATCAGTCCCATTCTAATTTTGCCAATTGCGCAAGAAAACAACGGCATTATGGCCACCAAAGCCAAAGGTATTTGATAGGACTGAATTTACCTGCGTTTCTTCTGCAGTATTGGGGACGTAGTCCAAATCACAATCTGGATCAGGGGTCTTATAATTAATTGTGGGGGGGATGATCTGCTTTTCAATTGCTTTCAGAGCTGCGATCGCCTCAATGCCACCGCTGGCACCCAATAGGTGTCCGGTCATAGACTTAGTTGAGCTAATCTTCAATTTACGTGCATGGTCCCCAAAAACAGTTTTTATTGCAATTGTTTCATTTTTGTCATTATAGGGAGTTGATGTTCCATGGGCATTGATATAATCGACCTCTTCTGGTTCTGCACCAGCATCTTCCATGGCTAACTGCATGGCTTTTACAGCACCGGCACCGCCCTCTGCGGGCTGGGTAACATGAAATGCGTCATTGGTGGATCCATAACCGGCAAGTTCACCTAATATTGTTGCACCGCGGGATTTTGCATGTTCTTCTGTTTCCAGGACAAGAATACCTGCGCCTTCTCCCATGATAAATCCACTGCGATCCTTATCAAAAGGGCGACTGGCACTTTGCGGTGGATCCGCTGTGTTACAAAGGGCTCTTATCTTAGAAAAACCAGCCAGGGGTAAGTCACGTATGGATGCTTCAGTACCGCCAGCGACCATGATATCTGCCGTTCCTGATTGAATCACCCGTAATGCCAGTCCAATTGCATCAGTTGCCGAGGCACAAGCAGAATTAACAGTTTGGTTTGATCCTTGCAGATCCCATTTTATGGCAATTTGTCCACCAGCGATATTGGCAATTAGTTTGGTTACAAAAAAGGGGCTTACCCGCCGGGCACCACGGTTACGAAGAACCACGTGTTCAGCTAATAATGTAGTGATCCCACCAATGCCGCAACCGAGCATGACACCAGCACGCTGTGAATCAAATCCACCCGCGTCCAGACCAGACATTTTCATAGCCTCATTAGAGGCTACCAGCGCATAGACAGTGAATGGATCCAGCTTGCGTACTTCCTTTCGTTCGAAATATTGATCCGGGTCAAAGTTGCTCAGCTCTCCAGCAATTTTTACAGGAAAGTCGGTGGTATCAAAAGAGGTAATATGATCAATACCACTCTGACCAGCAGTTAAGGCATTCCAATATTCGGAAACATTATTTCCATTGGGAGCAAGCACTCCCATACCAGTGACAACAACTCGCATATTAATAAACTAGTTCATCAGCTAACAGAATCTATATAGGTGACTGCATCGCCAACAGTGGCAAGTTTTTCTGCCTCTTCATCAGGTATCTCTATGCCAAATTCTTCTTCCATTTCCATGATCAATTCCACCGTGTCAAGAGAATCTGCTCCGAGATCATCCATAAAAGATGCACCTTCTGTTATTTTGTTTTCTTCTGCGCCAAGTTTATCCAATACGATGTCTTTCACTTTGTCAAATGTAGACATATAGGTATTCCTCCTTTGATTTAACTTACATAACCATACCACCATCGATGGTCAGCGTCTGTCCTGTGATATATTCCGCCTCATCTGAGGCTAGAAAAGTGACAGCATAGGCTATATCTTCTACCTGACCAATTCGTCCAAGTGGTATTTTTTCATTTAATGATTGTTGCACTTCATTTCCAAGTTCATTGGTCATATCTGTCGCAATGTAACCTGGAGCGATACAGTTTGCAGTGATACCGCGGGGTGCCAATTCACGAGCCGTGGATTTGGTTAGACCAATAAGCCCTGCTTTGGATGCTGCATAATTGACCTGGCCAGCATTGCCCATCAGACCAACTATAGATGAAATATTAATAATTCGACCCTTACGTTGCTTTATCATTGCTCGCGCTGCTGCCTTGATAGCAATAAAAGCAGCCTTCAAATTTATATTTAAAACCGTATTCCAGTCATCCTCAGACATGCGCATTAACAAATTATCTCTCGTAACCCCAGCATTATTCACCAGTATATCAAGATGATTATGGGTAACGACTGTTTCCTTGATCAATTTAGTCACATTATCTGAATCAGATATATCGCAGGCAACTGCCGTTGCGGACCCACCAGCAGCGGTAATTTCATCGGCAACAGATTGTACATCACTTACATTGCGGCTTATACATACAACATGAGCACCATTTTCAGCCAGTATTTTGGCAATACTGCAGCCGATACCACGGGATGCGCCAGTTACTAGGGCGACTTTTCCAGATAAATCAAACATGGGAAAATTCTTTGATTTGTTCCAAGGTTTCCACGCCTTTCGAAGTTAATTTTTTATCAATCTTCCGGGTCAAACCCTGCAGCACGCGACCGGGACCAACTTCCATCATTTCTGTAGCGCCAGCAGTTTTCATATTGTCAATTGTCTCATGCCATTTTACCGGACAATCGAGCTGGTTTTTCAGATTCGACCGTAATTCATCAGCCTCAATCATTGGTTCGGCAGTGACATTAGCATAAACAGGCATGGTAGCAGTATTAATCTCACTATTATCCAGAGCAGCAGATAACCGTTTCTTGGCCGGTTCCATCAGTGGGGAATGGAACGCCCCGCTGACATTCAGTTCTTTAGCCATTCTAGCTCCCAGTTCACGGGCTTTTGCCATTGCCTCATGTACTGCATTAATGTTTCCGGATATAACTACTTGACCAGGATAATTAAAATTTGCGGCAACAACTACAGATTCATCACTGGATATGGTATTGCACATGGATATGACATCTTCATCGGTCATGCCAATAATCGCAGCCATAGTCCCAGGATTGGTGGTCCCGGCATCCCGCATACTTTCTGCGCGTAATTTCACCAGCAATAATCCTGTTTCAAAAGCAAGTGATCCAGCAATTGTACAGGCTGAATATTCACCCAGGCTATGACCGGCAACCATATCGGGCTGATAGCCTTCTTCTAATAAAATATGCCCTAAAATAACGCTGACAATATAAATCGCTGGCTGGGTATATTGAGTTTCTTTTAATTTTTCTTCAGGGCCATTAAAAATTATATTCTGAATATCAATGTCCATGATCTCATTGGCCTGATCAAAATATTTTTTACCAACCTTGCTGCTTATAAAGAGGTCATGACCCATAGACACTTTTTGGGATCCTTGGCCAGGGAAAACAAACGCTGTGGCCATTATTATTTTCCCCAGCGAATAAGCATACTGCCCCAGGTAAAACCGGCGCCGAACGCAGCTATGAGAAGTAGATTTCCATCTTGTAGACGTCCAAATTCAACCGCTTCATCTATACAGATAGGAATAGTCCCGGCTGTTGTGTTACCATAACGATCAATATTTATAAACACCTGATTCTCATTAAATCCACATCGTTCCGCCACACCATCGATGATGCGTTTGTTGGCCTGGTGAGGGATATATAGATCTACAGCACTAATATCTATGTCATTTTGTTCAAGAATTTGCGAGCTGACATCGGCCATACCTTTTACTGCAAATTTAAATACCACGCGACCATCCTGAGTGATATAGTGTAATTTTTTATCTACCGTATCATGGGAAGCAGGGTGAAGGCTGCCTCCGCCAGGTATTTTGAGATGGTCACCACCAGACCCATCGGTACGCAAAATGGAATCTAAAACACCATGTTCCTCATGGGCTGCTCGTTCAAGCATCACACCGCCGCCCCCATCTCCAAATAGAACGCAGGTATTGCGATCCGAATAATTGAGTACAGAACTCATGGTATCCACGCCAATAACCATGACCTTTTTATATTTTCCCGATTCAATCATTCTGGATGCTGTATCAAGAGCATAAATAAACCCAGTACAGGCGCCAGAAAGGTCAAAGCCCCATGCTTTTATTGCGCCAATTCTATCCTGGACCAGTGAAGCTGTCGCTGGCGTAGCCATATCCGGAGTCACTGTAGCGATAATGATTACTTCCACTTCTTCCGGATCGGTGTTTGAGCGCTGCAATAATTCTTTGGCAATATTCGTACTCATATCCGCAGTGGTTTGTCCTTCGTGAACTACCCGGCGTTCAGTGATACCTGTTCTCGTTCTGATCCATTCATCAGAGGTATCCACCATCTTTTCCAGTTCAAAATTTGTCATGATATGATCTGGCAAATAACGGCTAGTTGCTGTAATTGCAGCTCTCAATTAACTACTACCATATGTTCAGTAATGCCGCGCTGGATATCTCCCAACAGATTTTCAGTGATACATTTTTTAGCTGCCAATAGTGAATTTTTGACTGCTTTTGGAGAAGAATTTCCATGGGATACAATAACGACCCCATTAACGCCCAGCAAGGGAACGCCACCAAATTCTTCATAGTCGTAAAGCTTTTTCAGGTTAGTAAAAACAGGCTGTAGCATGCGCGCCATCATTTGGTATGACCGTTTGCCCATAATCTGTTGATTTAGCTGTCCAATAAAAAGGTTTACCCAGCTCTCAGCAAATTTTAGTATGGTGTTGCCAACAAATCCATCGCAGATGAGGATGTCAGCCGGCGAATCCAATAAGTGCCTTCCTTCGACATTGCCAATAAAGTCATTGGGCAGTTGTTTCTTAACCAGTTTATGCGTTTCCTGATAAAGATCGCTGCCCTTGCTTGGCTCTGAACCGATATTGACCAAGCCAATCTTTGGATGAGATTTTCCTTCCACATGATCGAAGTAAATGGAGGCCATGATCGCGAACTGCAGCATATGCTCCGGTCGCGCATCAGGATTAGCACCGACATCACATATTATTTTCCCGCCAGTTGCTGTAGGAATATAGGCCGCCAGGGCTGGACGCCTTAACCCTTCAATGCACCCCAAAGACAATAATGACGTAGCTATGATCGCGCCCGTGTGCCCAGCACTGACGAAGGCATCTGCAAGGCCATCCTTTACCAGGTTTATGCCCTGTACGATTGATGAATCTGGTTTGGTCTTTATGGCTTTAGAACCTTGTTCATGCATGGTCACCACTTGGGTTGTATGGTGGATCCTGATACCTTTAGGGATAGAGCCACCTACTTCTTCCTTTAATATGGTTTGGTCACCGACCAGAATTACTTCTATTCCCGAAGTCTGATCCTGTAGGAATTGCAGTGTGCCTATAACAGGGGATCGAGGTGCCAAATCTCCCCCCATAGCATCTAAGGCAATTTTCATTAAATGGTATTAGTCAGCAGCCGAAATAACTGGTCGACCACGGTAATAACCGCAATTTGGACAAGCGCGGTGGGGCATTTTTTTCTGACTGCACTGTGGACAGGCCATGATGGCCACATGTCCCGCCTTGTAATGGGTTCTACGTTTCCGTCCCCTTGCTCTTGATATTCTAGTTTTTGGAAGTGCCATTTCTTTCTCCTAATTATTTAATATTTCATTTATTAATCTGCTTCAAATTTTCCCAACGATTGTCTACGATGGTAACTACATTACAACCGCAGTTTTCCCGGTTTCGATTTGCGCCACAATGCTGACAAATTCCTTTGCAATCAGCACTACAAATATTCTTTAACGACTCTCCTACCAAGACTAACTCACAGATGACTGGACCAACGTCAACTGTATTCTCTGCATCACCAAACCAGATTACGTCATCATCTTCCGCGCCTGAGAGTTCAGCATCATTGGTTAATATAATAATGAACTCAGTCGTACGCTGATCGGCAAATTCATCCAAGCAACAATCACAAATCTTGGAAAAAGGAATGGATAAGTCTCCGGTTAAGCGGTATCCATGCCACTGTTTTTCCGATGTCAAAGAACAGGTGATCTTGTCTTCTGAAATCACTACATCCTGATCGATAAAATATTCGCTGGAAATTTCAAAAAGCTGTTTATCTAAACCGCGTTCTAGATCCGCTCTAAATAGCTTCACTTCTACCATAGAAAATTACCTAGTTTGTTAAGATCCATCCAAAGGGTAAAACAGTATTATCCCCCGGATGAGAAGCGCTACCTAATTAGGAATTATCCTCCGTTTCGGAATCATCCTGATCCGCTTCATCCTCTGATCCTTCTTCATCTTCTCCTGTATTCGTATCACTGTCATCATCATATTCATCATCATCTAGCGAGGAATTATCATCTTCTTCCTCTTCTTCAAGCTCATCTTCATCTTTTCTTTCTAATAGATTATCATCATCAGAGCGTTTCTTGAAAATGATGAACATCAGTGTTTCACCCACTGAAAGTACAGCCATCGTATAGGATACTGCCGAAACCATCAGTAAAAACAGGAAAACTGCCAGTATGGATGCAGCTACCAGCTCTGTGCCTGATAATGCAACACCACTGGATGCCAGCACTGAACCGCAGCTTAGACACCCAGCATAGCAGGAACTACAAATGCTACAGGCATTACCCAGCAGGGAACACAATGCACCCGGATGAACTGCCTGGGTGGCCCAACCAACAATATTCAGCAGTTTTGACCCCATTAACCATTCGTGACTGTAGACTGCATTGATTAAACCATAGCCACTAATCCAGGCATGAGAGAAAAGATACGCACCCAGCACTAGAACTGGTACCAGGGCACCGTGATAAAGAATGATTCGCCAGGGCTGACCCCAGGTAATGGAAAAATTATGCCAGACTGTCCCCATAGTATCTTCTTCGTAGGTACCAACAATAGCCGGTGTGTAGACTAGAGCGATCAGAAATACGATACCGGTGTAGATGGTAAATACCGACCCAAAGAAATACAGGATGTAGGGCAATACAAAAAGAAATTCACCAACATATGGTATTTTACCTAGTAAGGCAAATATAGCAGCAAGAACGAAAAGGAAGGCAAGTATCAAGGCCAGTGAAATGGAACTGAAAACGACTGGATGCCAGTGTTTCTTGACAAAGGACCAGGCATCCCCTCCGGAATAAAATTCGTCACCTTTCAGCTGTTTATAGGTTACACGTGACACTGCAGTAGCGCCTAAAGTAATGGCATAAAACCAGAAGGCAGCACCGATCCAGTAAAGTACGCAACCAATGCCGGAAAGGGGATCAAGGCTTAGTAAACAGGGATAGAGCCCAAACTCTGCCCAGGCATCAGAAAAAGCCATGCCATTGACCGCTGCACCCAGATAATTGAACACCCAGTATACCGCATAGCCGACCAGATTGGCTTGCATGAAAATAATGATTTTTTTTCCACTTAATGCGAGGCGTGGTGCACGAAAAATGTCCCGTACATCAAAGTAGAGTTTCATTGGATCCATTTTTTTCTCCTTGGTTTGTGAAAATTGTTAATCTTCAAATCTTACAAAATCAACCCAGGTATCCGTGGTCATGGCACTGGCGATAACTTTAGCAACAGCAAGTGCCGTTTCCCGGTTATCGTAGCTGCCAACACGGACCCTAAACCAGACTTCATCCGTATCACGAAAATATGCTTTCTGAATGTAGGCATCATATCCGGATTCAATCAAATTTGCAGCCATTATTTCTGCATCTTTCAGGTTCTTTTTGGATACTACTTGAATAGTATAACGGGATTTATCAAAAGGTATTATATAACGGGGTCTTTTTTTCTTCGCGGGTTTTGCAGCAGTTGATTTAGGCTCTACTACTGTTGGAGATATTTCTGCAGCGGCTATTTCTATTTCTTCTATTTCTTCTATTTCTTCATCTTCATTCTCTTCCATTTCCTCTTCATCATCCTCTGATTCTTCAGCATAATCGTAGCCTTCATCTTCATATTCATCTTCTTCGTATTCATCTTCTTCGTATTCAAGCTCTTCTTCATATTCCTCTTCCAACCAATCTTCATCCACGTCTTCCGCTAGAGCCTCATCCTCAGTTTCACTTGTTACCAACGGTTCAACTGAATCAACATTGTAGGTGAACTTCTGGGTTTCTAATTCGTCACCGTATTGGAAAATTTCCATTTCAAAAACATATTTTCCAGCCGCATCGGGAGTAAACGACATTTTGGATTTATCCTTGCTGAATTCAAGAGTTTTCAGGGATAGTTTGCTGGCATCCGGCTGGCTGTTGATAGTCCAGAAAAGATCGATTGATTCTGTTTCTTCAGGGAGTTCACCATTGACGTGTATTCCTTCGCCAACGATTCCTTCGCCCTTTGTACCACCGCAATTCATCAGCAACAATGAACCGGTAATAAGTATAAAAAAGGTGCGCAATTTCATAAGTCTTTTATTTATTTGCCCTAAGTTCACTCTGTAAGAAGAAAAAGGCAATCTCTTTTTCTGCATTCTTATCGGAGTCAGATCCGTGTACTGCGTTCTTACCCAGGCTCGTAGCAAAGTCCTTTCGTATCGTTCCTTCCAATGCTTCAGCCGGATTGGTGGCACCAATGATTTTTCGCCAGCTATCCACGGCATTATCTTTTTCCAGAGCCAAGACCATACAATTTCCGGATGACATGAAAGTAGTTAGTTCCTCATAAAATGGCTTGCCCTGATGAATGGCATAAAAACTTTCGGTTTCTGCTTTTGTCATATGGATCATTTTGGAAGCTAAAATAATGAAGTCCGCTTTTTCAATGCGTTCGCAAATCGCTTCTCTATGCTGATTTTGTACAGCGTCCGGTTTAATAATAGCAAGTGTTCGGTTACCCATTGTATAACACTACCGTATTATCTTTTTAACATTTCGACCATGGCCTGACCAATATCAGCCGGACTTTCGACAACCTGGATTCCCGCGGATTGCAAAGCAGCCATTTTTTCTTTGGCCGTTCCCTTCCCACCGGCAATAATGGCTCCAGCATGGCCCATACGGCGACCGGGTGGTGCTGTCTGGCCGGCAATAAAAGAAACAATTGGTTTTGAAAAGTTGTTATCCAAGACCCATTGCGCTGCCTCTTCTTCAGCAGTGCCGCCAATTTCACCAATCATGACTACACCTTCTGTATCATCATCCGTGGCAAATAGTTTCAGCATATCTATGAATGTTGTGCCAATAATGGGATCACCACCAATACCAATGACCGTACTCTGGCCCAGTCCTTGGGCACCGATCTGGTGCACAGCTTCATAGGTCAGTGTTCCAGAGCGGGACATAATGCCGATGGTACCAGGCTCATGGATGAAACCAGGCATAATACCGATTTTGGCCTGACCTGGCGTAATTATACCAGGACAATTAGGGCCCACTAGCCGTGTTGGGTTTTTTTCTAAAGCATGATTCACTTTTACCATATCTGCAGCTGGAATGCCCTCAGTGATACATATGATCAGATCCAAACCAGCGCCGATCGCTTCAATAACAGCACCTGCAGCAAATTTTGGCGGCACAAAGACAACCGCAGTATTCGCATTTTTATGCTTTACAGCCTCTGTGACTGCATTAAATACAGGTACGCCCAGCGCTTCCTGGCCGCCTTTTCCTGGCGTCACACCTGCAACAACATTTGTACCATAATCGATCATCTGCTGACCATGGAAAGTACCCTCTGTACCGGTGATGCCTTGGATGACCAACCGTGTGTCATTACCAACTAAAACACTCATGCTACACCTTTAAACGTTGCCGCGACGGCTTTTTCCGCCGCTTCGTTCAAGCTATTAGCCACAATGAAGTCCAAGGGTGATCGCTTAAGCAATTCGGATG
>Ga0257111_1000535_pt1 | contig 15775 bp, 13 predicted proteins | sample LP_taG_6_FD_191567 | JGI IMG/M metagenome (GOLD analysis project Ga0257111, IMG submission 191567) | Marine microbial communities from Northeast Subartic Pacific Ocean, Canada - LP_J_2015_P26_500m | ecosystem: Environmental > Aquatic > Marine > Oceanic | place: Canada: Northeast Subartic Pacific...
TGGACGCGGAACGCCGTGAGGGGCGTATCGGTCAGGGGCGAGCGTCGAAAGAGGGACGGGCGTATCGAGTGGAGGAAGTGGGATCCGACCAAGTCGAAAGTCGCCGCAGCCCTACAGAGGACGGGGGACGATCCCTCAGAACTGCTCCCCCAGACCGGATCCACCTGCCTCTACCTTGGAGCCTCTAGCGGGGGGACTGTCAGCCATATCCATGACATCGTCTGCGGTGCTGGCAACCACCACGGTGGACAGGTTGTTGCAGTGGAGATATCCCCTAGGATGATGAGGGACCTGGCGACCTTGGCCGAGCGCAGGAGTGGCTTGGTCCCAGTGCTGGGCGATGCCCGACGCCCCGAGACGATCGCTCCCTTCATCAGAGGTAAGGCAGACTGGATTCACCAAGACCTCAGCATCGCCGATCAGGCCGAGACCTTCGTCAACATGGCAACCGCCTTCCTCGGACTGAACGGCGTGGGCCTGCTAAGCCTGAAGGCCGCCAGCGAGCGGGCATCGGACGGCGATGACGACTCCCGCTTCGCCAAAGCTGAACGCATTCTGGGAGAGTCAGAGCTCGAGGTAGTCGAGAGGATAGACCTCGCAGGACTGGAGGAACAGCACGTGGTCTTCAGATGCTCTCTACGCGCCTTCTGACCAAATTGCCAGACCAACGAAGCCAAAGATTGCCAAGTATAGCAATATTATCAGCCCCCAAATGACGATTGAAACCCATCCGACAACCTGTGCTGCTTTGGCAACGCCTGCATCTGGGTGCATCGGATATTGCTTTGTGATCTCAAGGGCCCCGTTCGCGAGAATTAACCCCGGTACTGCAGTACAAAGTCCGCACATGACTAGCCCTATGATGCTTAGGATGAGCGCCACGGTGGCGTTGGTTGTGGGCATTTGACCTGGCGCGAACTGGCCCGCCTGCACATAGATCTGCTCTGGCGCTACTCCCTCTGAGACGTTGGGGCTACCGTCTAGAACGACAGTTCCCGGCACCTCCGAATCCTGCTCCATGATATTCCGGAGGTTTCCATTGGAGATTAACTCTACGATGACCTATTACGATTGGATTCCCAAGGGTAATGGTCCCTCTCTCTAATCGAGAGATATGCCTGAGCTGCCTGAGGTCGAGACGGTCCGTCGTGGTCTTGAGTACCATCTTGTCGGCCGTAGGATTAGGGAGGTGGAACTCCGCAGGGGCGATCTCAGATTCCCATTCCCAGAGGAATTCGATAGGATGCTCCAAGGAAGGCTGATCGAGCGGGTGGACCGGCGTGCCAAATACCTCCTGATCAGACTGGAAGGCGGACTTACATGGCTCTGCCACTTGGGGATGAGCGGCCGATGGACCCTGCTCGGAGATGATCTTGATAGCAGGCCAGGAAAGTTCGCCAATGGGTCATCGGTGGGAAGCGGGGAGGGCCCCCACGACTGGGTCGTGATTCACCTTGGGAACGGAAGCAGGGCAGTCTATTCCGACCATCGTCGATTCGGGATAATGGACTGCTTCCCTACGGACCAGCAGGATAGCCACAAACTGCTTGCAAGCCTCGGGCCCGAGCCGACCCCCAATCACCTGACTCCAATGGAACTAGCGGAGGGACTCAGAGGCCGAAGGACTCCTATCAAGTCCGCTCTGCTGGACCAGAAGACGGTGGCGGGACTAGGCAACATCTACGTCTGCGAAATCCTTCATCGCGCAGGGGTCTCTCCTAGGAGATCTGCAGCCAGCGTGGCTGGCAGGTCGGCAGTGACTAGGAGGGTTGAGAGGATCACCGGTGCGACACACGACGTCATCACTGAGGCAATCGACGCCGGCGGCTCGACCCTGCAGGACTTCCGGGGCGTCGACGGGGACGACGCGATGGGGTACTTCACACACAACTTTCTGGTCTACGGCAGGGAGAACGAACCCTGCCTCGGGTACGGCTGCCCGGGGACGGTCAGCAGGATTGTCCAGTCCAACAGGTCGACATTCTTCTGTCCCGTCTGCCAACGTTGATGGACGGCGCGCGAAGCAGAGTTGCCATGTCGGAACACACCATGCAGGCCAAGCTGATAACGGAATTCATCGGGACATTCTTCCTGTCACTAACGGTCTGCACAGCAGCGGTAATGGAGTCCGCAGGGGCATTGGCGCCCTTTGCCATCGGCTCCACGCTGATGGTGATGATATACGCTGGAGGCCACGTCTCGGGTGCCCACTACAACCCCGCCGTAACGATTTCCGTCTACTTGAGGGGGGCTTGCGACAGGTCCGACGTCGTGCCGTACATCCTCACACAAGTCGCAGCGGGTGCAGTCGCTGCTCTTGTCGCGGGCAACCTGCTGTTGAGGGACACCAGCGTCACCGCTCTAGACATGGACCCGACATCGGCCGTAACCGCCGAGCTGTTGTTCACTTTCGCGCTAGCATACGTGATTCTCCACGTCGCGACCTCGGAAGCGACTGAGGGAAACCAGTACTACGGCGCCGCGATTGCCTTCGTGGTCCTCGCTGGCGCTCTGACTGTGGGCGGCATCTCCGGCGCCTCGTTCAATCCCGCGGTGACCACCTCTCTGTTGGTCACTGGAGCGCTGGACTCGGCCGATGTTTGGATGCACCTAGCCCCTCAGATAGCAGGCGGCTGCGTTGCTGCTTACGCTTACAAGGCCACTACTGCCTAGTCGTGGCGCTGGGACATCTCAATGCCTCTTACGAGTGCAAGAAGCATCTCGTTTCTAGGCGTCGGCACACCGAACTCATCCCCTTTGGCAACGACTTCGCCACAAAGTGAGTCTATCTCGGTCCTTCGCCCTGCCATCAGGTCCTGCAGCATGGAGACTCGGTTGTCCGATGTGGCTTTGACGACCTCGCGCAGGTAATCCTCGATGTCACCATCGCCCATATCAATTCCAGCCGCTCGAGCGACGAGTTCGGCCTCTCGCATGGCCGCTATCGACTGCCTCCACAACTCGGGCACCTGAGCGAGGGCACCGTTACGCACTCCGGCGATGGCGCAAACCGGATTTATGGCGACGTTGATGAGCAGCTTCCTCCAAATCACGCTCTGAATGTCGGAGGACCACTTGGGGCTCAAACCCGCCGTCTCCAGCGCATCGTGCAACTCCTTCGAAATACCAGTCATATCGGCCCCGTCCAGTTGTCCGAATTCGACCACACCCCTGCCGGACCAATGTACTGAGCCATCTCCGTCCCTCCACGCCGAGTGAGTGGTCGAGCCTCCGAGGACGCGCTTGCGGCCTATTCTATGTGTGAGCGTCTCGGCGTGCCCCAGTCCATTCTGGATGCTGATGGCGAGCCCACTCGGTGACAGGACCTCCTCGGCTAGCGATGCTAGTATTGGCGTTGACGAGGCCTTCCCAGCGATGATGGCAACGTCGTAAGTTCCGACATGTATGTCGGGAATCGGTCCCTCCTCGCTGTCTATGACGTCATAGCGGTCCGGAGATACCATCTCGATAGCGCCCTCGGGAGTGTGAATCACCAACCCAACTCGTAGGGAGGTGACGGTCTCCCCCCTAGATACGCATAGCAGCCCAACTTGGGTGTCAGCGAGAGCACCGACCAGTACCCCTCCGACCGAACCCACACCTAGGACTGCAATACGCATCATGCACACCCCACTGTCGGGCATCGGGCGGCAAGGTGGACTACGATCCCGTCTTCGTCTGCGGATACCCACAAGGCTCGAAGAAGAGGGAGCTCACCTGTGGGGAAGGCTCCCAAAACAGCCGAGCCACCTGACTCGACGAAATCCGGAATGGAAACATCCCAGATACCGCTCTCTGGTGAGTCCCCGTGCCATTCGACAGAGACCGAAAGCTGTTCGCTACCTCTGTTGTGAAGGACAAATTCAGAGGAATCTAGCCCCTGCCCGATGCTACCCGGGACAATCAACACATCGACTCCCTCAACGATTCGATAGGACTCGATTATACCATCTCCCGAGCACACGGCTATCCAGCCAATGTCACCTAGGCCCAGAGTTCCGTTCCCACCACGATCACCGGTGATTTGGATGGGCGAGTAGTCCTCAAGCGTCCTCGACCAGTTCTCGCTCGTGTCCACTTCTGCGGCCATATCGCTCGATGGGCAGAATGCCGAGCCGCTGTCAGCATGATAGATGACGTTCTCAGAGCCGGCTGCGAACCAACTCGGAAGCGACCACTCGCCTCCAGAGATATACAATGCCGGCTCAGAACCCTCGATTGCCAATTGCCAGGTCTCGTTCGAGCCGTCGTCGCGTTCGAACACTACCTCGGGGCCTAACTTCCTGTGTTGCTCGTCCGTGCCCTCGGAGGACTGCATTGCTCCCTCGTGACCCCTTAGACAGATCTCTTGCAGTCCAGGGCGCAGCTCGGTATCGTTCGCGAAGCCCCAATACGGGTCATTTGTGGTCAGGTTGCCGGAATCGCCCTCTGAGATTCTCACGTCAATGCAGATTAATGGGTTGACGCCACCGTCCACAAGAGCCCAGAACGTCTGGAGCGGTCCGGAGGAGCCAGTGTGAATGAGCCCGATGACGTGCTCCTTCTGGTTTCCCTGGACATCGATTAGGATTCTCAGGGAGTGTGGAACGACACTGGTCTCTGGTGGGGTGATTGTGATGGAGACCTCGCCTGTGTTGGCTTGTAGGACGCCTGAGAACGGGCAAGTCCCCCGTAAGTCGAGGCATTCGGATGAGATGCCCCATTGACTCGACATCCCCCCCTCGATTCGCATCTGCAGCCATCCTGTTACTGGTAGGACTCCTTCAGGCTCGAGCACTAGCAAGTAGGATAACTCCTCGCCGGGCTGAACCGCCAACTCATCGGGCCAACTCTCGGTAGAGAGTCCTGCATCATAGTCACCTAGCAGGCTCGAAGGCATCATGCCTGGGAAGCCGGCAATCAGTACGACGAGCACTATGGACGCCAGTCTCCCCCTCACTTGATTGTCCAATCCAGCGTACTCGTCCACGACAAATGGCTGTGGAACGATCTCAGGACTGAACCTCTGCCAGGCCCCGACGACAGCGAGGAAGATCCACGGCATGTAGTCCGAGGCAGTGAACACGAGCACCAGAACTACTAGCATCACGACGAAGATGGACGTCTGGACGCTGCTGTCCCTCATCTCAGATGGTCCGATTAGGGAGTGTAGCGCCCTGTCACCGGGGAATCCCGGAATCGGCAGCATCAGCCCCCAGCCGATGATAGACAGACCAATACCCGCAATTCCAGTGGGGTGAAGCCACTGGAGCCTGATGCCGAAGTCCTCTCCCAACCAGGACGCAGAGAGAATCTGGACTATCGCATTGGCCTCGAAGACTACAGGGGCCTCATCGAGGCTCGGCGGAGTGCTGGATGTGAAACTCAATCCGACTATGGTAAGCGAAGTGCCGGCAACGAAGAGTGTCAGAGGAACTACGATCTCGATCAGCCCAAGAGCCCTTCGATTGGGCATGGGTAGCAGGTCGGTACGGCGCTGCCCCATGACGCCGACAATTCCGAAAGGCCAAGAGGGCATCGGAATGGGGAATACGATTGGGACCATGTGGCCAATCTCGACACCGTAGCGCTTCGCGACGACGCTTCTCAGGTGACTCGCTATCAGGAGGGAGACCACGATGGGGAGCGTGAAGAAGAGGGCGGACTGGCCTAACGTGCTTGTCTGTAGGGCTTTGCTCTCAGTCTCGTACCTCGCCAGCCAACTCGCTCCGACCATGGTCATGAACCCTGCCATCAGGAACCATACCAGAACCTGCTGCCACGTCCGCAGAACAGAATGGCTCGAGGGATATCGAGCGATTGATAGAATCGGTGGATTCCTGTCTTCGAGGACGCCCACCATGCCAAGCGGCTTTAGGTGCCTGTTCAGTCGAACCAGCTGATTGCTAGCGTCCTTGTCATCGAGCCCTCGTACCTCCCAGGATGCGGGAGTCGCCCCCTCGTTACCTAGGACGAAGTACCTTGAGACGATGACTTCGCACAGTTCCTGCGAACCCCAAGTCTCAGTATCGATGACGATGGGTTCCGAGTCTGACATGCACTCACCTGACACAGCCATGCGGGAGGGGGTCCGATTTGACCCCTCGCTCTAAGTCAGGAGAGCCATGGGGCTCATTTGTTCTTGAAGCGCTTCAGACGAAATGTCTCCTCACGCTCCATCTCCTCCAAACGGAGTTGGATGAAGTTGCGGGCCTCTTCCATTTGGGGTATGACCACGTACTCGAGGGCGTTGACACGACGCTTGGTCGCTTCGATCTCAACGAGCAGTCGTTTGAGAGTCGCCTCCATCTCGGCTGCTCTGACTATTTTCTCAACCAGTGTTGAGTACGAATCCGATGCCTCGTCGATGTATGCAGAGCCGCCGATTAGGCCAGTTCCACGTTCGTCGATGGACGTAGTCAGATTTGTCCCTACCACGCTTGGAACTACTACGCCCATGATGTTGCGACGAGTTACTGTGACCTCGGGATGACGTGAGATGGCTATTGCGGCGCTCTTTGCAGCGAGGCCGCCTTCCATGGCGCTGGCCAGCCCAATCGCCCGGACAGCGTCCCTGTAAGTCCCGACAAGCTCTTCTCTGGCTGCAATCATCTCGGACAGCAGGGCCCTGAACTCGTGGAAAAGCCCGTCGCGCTTCATCTTGAGCAGGTTGTACCCGTTTTCGGTTTGCTTGATGCGGCGCTTGAGGGTAATCAACTCGCTGCGGGTCGGTTTGATGTCGAGTGCCATCCTGTCACCTCCAGCGAAAATGTCACCCTCAGGACTTCTTCTCCGTGGGGTGGTACTTGTCGATCCACTTCTGATCGAGCCTCACGAGGAACTTGGTATCGATATTGGTCAACAGGTTCCAAGCGAGGTCGAGAGTGCCCTCATTAATCGAGCGGTCGTCATCGCGGCTCTGCCGCAGGAACTGATCCTCGAAGATATCCGCGAACTTCAGCATCTGCAGGTCGCGCTCGTTCAGTGCGTCCTCACCTACGATGGCAACTAAGCCACGCAACTCGCGCCCTTGGGCGTAGGCGGCGTACAACTGGTCGGAGACCGATTTGTGGTCTTCGCGGGTCTTGCCCTCGCCTATGCCGGCGTTCATCAGTCGGGACAGGGAAGGAAGCACGTTGATCGGAGGGTAGATTCCCTTCTGGTGCAGTTCACGAGAAATCACAATCTGCCCCTCGGTGATGTATCCCGAAAGATCCGGTATCGGATGAGTGATATCGTCTCCGGGCATAGTGAGAATAGGGAACTGTGTGATGCTCCCCTTCTTGCCCTTGATGATTCCAGCACGCTCGTACAGCATGGCCAGATCGGTGTACATGTAACCGGGGTAACCACGTCGACCCGGGACTTCCTCTCGGGCGGCTCCGATTTGCCGGAGGGATTCACAGTAGTTGGTCATGTCAGTGTAGATGACTAGCACGTGGTAGTCGTGCTCGAAGGCCAAATACTCCGCTGCTGTTAGAGCCAGTCGCGGTGTGATCAGCCGCTCGACCGCCGGGTCATCGGCTAGGTTGACGAACAGCACCGCGTTCTCCATGGCACCGGTGCGTTCGAGGTCGTGAACGAAGAAGTTGTACTCCTCAGCTGTGATTCCCATCGCGCAGAAAACGACGACGAAGTCGTCGTCGCTATCGATGAGCTTGGCTTGTCGGGCGATCTGCAGGGCTATGTCGTTGTGCGGCAGACCTGATGCCGAGAAGATTGGCAACTTCTGACCGCGTACCAGAGTGGTACAGGCATCGATTGCAGAGATGCCGGTCTGGATGAATTGCTCAGGGCTCTCTCGGCTATATGGGTTGATGGCTGCTCCGATGATGTCCGCCATCTCTTCGGCAACAATCTCGGGGCCCCCGTCTCTGGGCTTGCCGTTACCGGCTAGAATCCTTCCAACGAGGTCCTTGCTCACGGGCAGTCGAAATACGTCACCGAGGAATCTGACCCCCGTCTGCCGGTCGACCGAGGCGGTTCCCTCGAAGACCTGAACGATGACTTGCTCGTCGCTGGTGTCCAGCACCTGTCCGTTCTTCATCGAGCCGTCAGATAGTCGAAGTTGCACGATCTCTCCGAAGGCCACTGGTTCGGTCTTCTCGAGGAAGACCAATGGTCCCTTTACGTCAGTAATTGTCCTGTATTCTTTTCCGCTCATTCATGGCACCCCCTTAGTTATCCTCCCTAGTCCCGGCGATCTGTTTCGACATCTCCCCGAGTAACTCATCGATGCGTACATCGTAGCCCTGTTCGAAGCGGCCCCTCATGAGGTCGGTGCGCGCGGGCACGTTGACGACCTCCTCGAGACTGGCCCCCCCGGCGATGGCTTTCTCCGCCTCTTCCTGGAAGGTCAAGATGGCCTTGGCCATGGTGTACTGCAGGCTGAGGGAGCTGAATGTGTCGACATCGTGGAATGCGTTCTGCTGGAGGAAGTACTCGCGAATCATTCGCGCCACCTCTAGAGTCAGTTGCTGGTCTACCGGCAGTGCGTCCGAGCCGACCAACTGGACAATTTCCTGGAGCTCGGCCTCGATTTGGAGCAGACTGCTGATCTTGGTCCGGACCTCTGGGTAGTCGCTGGCTATGTTATCGCGGTACCATGGGTCGAGGGCCTGTGGGTACAGGCTGTACGAACTGAGCCAGTTGATGGCAGGGAAGTGTCGCTGCCGTGCGAGACCGGCGTCTAGACCCCAGAATACCTTGACGATTCTCAGAGTTCCTTGGCTGACTGGCTCTGAGATGTCACCACCAGGTGGGGACACGGCTCCGATAACGGAGACCGAGCCGTCGTCCCCGGCTAGAGTCTCCACACGACCGGCTCGTTCGTAGAACTCAGCCAATCGGCTCGACAGGTAAGCGGGATAGCCCTCCTCGCCCGGCATCTCTTCCAAACGGGATGAGATTTCACGCATGGCCTCAGCCCACCTGCTGGTGGAGTCGGCCATCAGAGCAACATCGTAACCCATGTCGCGGAAGTACTCGGCGATGGTGATTCCAGTGTAAACCGAAGCTTCGCGGGCAGCCACTGGCATGTTGGAGGTGTTGGCAATCATAGTGGTCCTGTTCATCAGGGGTTTGCCGGTGTTTGGATCAATAAGATGAGGGAACTCGCTTAGAACCTCAGTCATCTCATTCCCTCGTTCACCGCAGCCGATGTATACAACGATTTGAGCGTCCGACCACTTGGCAAGTTGCTGCTGAGCAACCGTCTTACCGGACCCGAAGGGCCCTGGAATACCAGCTGTGCCGCCCTTTGCGAGAGGGAATAGAAAGTCGAGAATCCTCTGACCTGTGACTAGCGGAACGTCGGGAGCGTACTTCTGTACAAACGGCCTTGGTGTTCGCACCGGCCACTCCTGCATCATCGCTATCTCTGTTCCGTCTTCAAGTGAGCACACCGTAGCGGTGATGTTGAACTTGCCCGACTGGATGCTGGCTACCTTGCCGCTGGTACCGGGCGGCACCATTACCCTGTGCTCGACGGTCTCAGTCTCTTGGACAGTGCCGATCACGGCACCCTCTGAGACCTCGTCGCCAATCGAGACGGTCGCGTTGAACTCCCACTCCTTCTTCATATCGAGTCCGTCGGCGTCGACGCCTCGTGTGATGAACACACCCATAGTGGCCTCTAGGTCCGCGAGGGGACGCTGGATGCCGTCGTAGATTTGGGTCAACAGACCCGGACCCAGTTTTACGGACAGGGTCTGCCCCGTCCTGATGACTGGCTCCCCGGGCCTGACACCGGATGTCTCCTCATACACCTGAATGACCGATTGGTCACCATGCAATTCGATTACTTCTCCCATCAGCCCTTCATCGCCTACTCGCACCACTTCGTACATTCTCGGGGTGATACCCACTGCGGTGACAACCGGCCCAGAGATTCTGTAAATTATTCCATTATCTTCACTCATATTTTCACTTCCTTTTTTTCTCTTGAGGAATCACTTCCAAAGGTCGACTCCTAGAGCCGACTTAATGGACTCTCGGAGGGTATTATCCTCCTGGGTCCCGATGCCCAGAACTGTGGGCGAAATGCTGTCGGACAGGCGCTGACGCAACTTCTCCGGCAGACTCGTGAGTTCGGCCGCATCGATGACGATGATACCGACTTCATCCTCCTCTATCATCGATCGCAGGACGTCGCCCGTCTCCTCTATGCTCCCTGGGTTGTGCAGGCGTGTGATGCCCGCGAGTTGGAAACCTAGGGTGAATTCGGGGGTCCCGACTATTGCTATCTCCACTCTTAGTTCCCCCTCATAGTCCCAGCCTTAGATGTGATGCGATGACATCGTTGGGAAGATCTACTGCCTTCCCACGCACGAGTAAGCGTAGATTGCGCACCTCTAGCACTTTTCTTTCGATATAGTAGATTAGAGGAAACGCCGACAGAGGATTGAGCATATTCATCCGATTCAGCAATTCCAGTCTCTGAATGTTTAGGAGATTCACAATCGGGTCAAGAGTCCCCCCCTCTCTTGACTCGGCCAGCGCCTCGTCGAAGCCGCTGTCGTCGAATCCAGGGGCGCGCCTGAGAATTTCGAGCAAAGACTCCTCGTTTTCCGCCTCTGCCGCTTGACGCAACAACGTCGATGTGATCGCCCTGCCACCAGAGATCATCAACTCGCTACGCTTCTCAGCAGGCATTTTCTGCTTGAGAATGCGAAACAGGTTGATCACGTTTCTATGGTCTATTTCCGTTCGCAGGTAGCGAAGAAGCATCGGATGGCGAGTCGTGCCTTCACGCAGCTTCTTCGTGGCAGCAGAGTAGTAGTGGCGGTCGAGCGCATCCTCGATAGCCATCAGGTCATTGTTCCCATCGAGGTCGGCGAGTGCACGTCCGAATTGCGTTCCATCGAGCGCCGAAACGGCGTCTTGCAGTGTTTCCGTGTTGTTGACCAACTCCAGCCATTGGAGGTTAGCTTCGTTTTGTTCAGGCAGAACCTGGCTAGTCACGACGTCCAGCGAAACGCCACTGTGAATCGCTCTGAGGGCGGCCTTCACCTTCTGATAGGTGAATCTCTCCGTGTAGATGGATACCAGACCCTTCAAGTGCCCTTGGCAGAAACCGAGCACCTGCTTAAGATCCCGGTCCATGTTGTGGTTCAATGCGGCTTCGATCAGGTCTACGCCGCTTAGACTACCAGCATACTTGTCGAGTTCGTCCCGATAGCCGAATTCGGCGATGCTGGCGGCGATTGAGTCCGGGGACTGTTGCAGCAACTGGCGCATGCGTGTATCGTCAATCAACCCAGCCTTGCGAGCCTTGCCACGCGCTGATGCGTTGGCCCAATTGGATTGCCCAGTCGTTACTGTCGCCATCACTCTCACTCCTTCTTCAATTCTCTCCGAACAGTGTCGACGTCACCGCAGGGAGAGCTCTGGTCCAAGAATTCTCCAAAAGTGCATCGAAGCGGTAGTCGAGGACTACCGAGCCGTCCGGTGTCTCAAGAACGAAGCCACCTAGACCATCGATGTCATCACTGACTACAAAGTCGTCCCCACTCTTCTTCAGAACTGAACGATCGACTCTCACGGGCCTCAGGATCATCTTCTTCTTGCCCTTCTTGCCCCGCGTGAGCTCCGTCTTCGCATCATCCTTAGCTTCTGCGACGAGTGATTTGAGCAGGGCGGAACGGCCCTTCAGATTGGTCGATTTAACCATCTCCCTAACAGACACTTTGGTCACGTCGAGCTCTTCCCTGCGCGCAATGAGAATCGACTTCTGATTGGCCTGTCTAGCCGAGGCAATCATTTCGGTCTTGATTTGAGAGCACTCCCTCTCAGTTTTGGAGAGAATGTCACTGCGTAGCGACTTCAGTTTGCGCTCGGCTTCTGCGACGATGTCCTCGGCCTTTGCCTTGGCAGCATCGGTTATGGCTTTCGCCTCTTCATCCGCCGCCTTGTCAATTTCAATTGCAAGTGCATCTAACGTCATGTGTAGTTCTCCTTATCCTGTTCTTCATCCCGAACATTCACAGTATGAACATTGCAAGGAATCCGAAAATCAGTATGGTCTCAGGCAACACGGTGAATAGCATTGCAAGCCCTAACTTAGAGCCGTCTTCAGCCACCCAGCCGACTGCTGCTGCACCAATCTGTCCTTGTCCTAGGCCAGTTCCGATGCCGCAACCTGCCAGTGCAATGCCCGCGGCCAGCTTGGCCATGGTATCACTCTCAGCAAACCCGGAGTCACTCGGCGTGCCTCCCTGTGCGGTAACCACGCTAGCAATCAGAGTCAAACCTGATAGCACTAGCAACAATCGCATACTCAATCTCGTCAACTTCATATTCTTCATTCTTTCATTCTCCTTTCTCCATGCATAGCATTGGAATCTGATGTGATCACTCTACCTCCACAACTCGGGCAGTGAACCCGAATGGCTCGAACTTGTCACCGACGGCTTCGTAGAACTGCTTCATCCACTCGACTACGTGGAGTCGGGCCGTGTGAATGTTTGGACTGACAAGTCCCAGTATCCACGCGAAGATCTGTACTCCGAGCCAAGAGAAGAAGAGAATCATCAGCATGAAGACATTGTTACCGGCGCCGAGGGCGAATCCAAGAAATCCCGATAGAAGGAAGCCACCTAGAAACATCCTGCCGAAGGAAATGTTGACCGGCAGGGAAATCTTACCGAATTTGACCAAGAAGGGAACGATGACAGGTAGCAACAGGAGCAATAGCATCACACCAGAGATGTCGTGATTATGTGCTAGATCATCCAGCACCCCTAACATGCCAGTTGCGTGCCCATCTTCGATGTGACCGTATAGCATTTCGTTTCCAGTCTCTGCTATCTTGACACCGGCAACTCCCACAGCGAACAGCCGCACATAGGAGATGATTGTCGGCATCATGCCGATGCCCTCGATGGGTCCGAGCAGTGCTGCGATGAATACGGGCATCCCATGGTATTTGTAGCTGGCATAACTGAGCATCAGTACGCCGATGACAATTAGTATGCCACCGTAGTTCTGCAACATTGTAAGCATCTCGTCGCCGGGGGCGTCTTTCAGTCCGAGGAAGCCCTTGGCGAAGATGTAACCACCCATCAAGATGAATATCCACGAACCGCGATCGAAAAATGCAACAACTGGACCAGTATTGCCATGGCTGTCTCCGTGGAGCCAGACGTCACGGAATCCGAGTATCAGGCCTAATAGAACGTGGACTGCACCCATGTAGATCGTCAGAAGGAGCAAATCCTGAAGGTTGCCACCGGCCGAATTTGGTACTACCCTATGGAGGGGGAAGGCAATAACCAGTCCACCGAAATCCCATGACCACTCGTAGTAGATCTCTCCGCCGGAGGGGTACAAGGCTGTGAGCCATGTAGCCCAATCCGGAGCGCTCGATGCCCCCCAATGCCAGTGCCCATGCGCAACCTCACACGCATGCGCGCCGACGATCGCCTCTATGTCGCAGTGGCCGTGTGGTAGAATTTCAAATCCGGCGAACTCACCGTAGATGTATCCGAAGACCACTGCGGCCATGCCTATGTAGGCAACGAACTTGGAGGCAAGGAGACCGGTCTCAGTATGCCCGATTCTCGTGTAGAGGAAATAGCCGAATAATATCGTGGCAGCACCGTATAGTATGTCTCCAAGAATGAGTCCGAAGAACAGGGGGTAGGTGAAGAACATGAACAGTGTCGGGTCTATCTTGCCGTAGCGAGGGCGACCCATCAGATCGGTGAGCAACTCCATCGGCTTGCTCGCACGCCGATCAGCGAACTTGATTGGGGGTAGTTTGAGTTCGGATCCATGGTGAGCGTGCCCCCCGCCCCCAGGGGCTATTTTGAACGGCACGATGTCGATGACCTCGCAGGTTTTGGAAAGAACTGCACCGACCTCTTCGGAGCGAGAACTCTCTACCCACCCATCAATAACGAAGGCGTGACCACTGACTGCGACTTTAATTGGCCCAAGTGCCAATGCCATGTCCCTTTCTAGGAGTTCGATTCCCCCCAGCAGGATCGCACCATTGACCTCGGCCCAACTGTCCAACTCACCCTGTAGGGCAGAGCGCTCTTCCAGCAGTTCGTCACGCCTCGCAGCGAGCAATTCCTGTCGAGCCACTATCGAGCCCTCGCCATCAGGAACCGAGATAGCGGAGAACCCTGCTTCTCCCAACTCTGACTGCACTTCGTTCGCAGAACCGTTTTCGCAGAACACTGCGACCACAGTTGGCTTGTCACCCTTGATCATTACAATGCCACCAGGAGCACAGGACTCGGCTCGGAGAACATCCTTCACGGTGCCTACGAAGACGGCTAGGGACTCGTAACCTGAAAGCAGGCCGAGTTCGAGGCCCAGTGGCCGCAGTAATTCCAAAGCTCCTTCTTCTTCTTCCATGCTGGAGAGTTCGCTGTCGATGGCATCGGCCCGATCCAAGTGTTCGAGCATCACCTCGACGCGAGAGGGGAGCTCTCCGTCCAGATGACTACGAATAGGCACGGACCCAAGCAGTTTTTTCGGGCCGCTGAGCTCAAGTTGTGAGGATGCGCTACGGTAACGGTTGAGATCGCGACCGATCTCCTCGGATTCATCAGCGGGGCTCCCTAAGTCAAAACCCTCCTCGTCACCTGGATAATCTAGGAGGTGGATTGCCTTCAAATCGGCGAGAGAGCGAACTGCTTCATCGACCACGGAGAGAGAGCCTGCAGCGGTCAGGCGCGACATCCCTTGGGTAGTAAACTGTCCCATTCTTCCAACTCCGATCCTATCAGTCAACTCTGTTGGTTTTCTATGATTGGAGGAACGCGTCGAGCACCGCATCGACCGCAGAGGAACGGTTCTTCTCACCGTGCTCGTGAATCGCTGCAAGAGCGGCTTCACCCTCGGCCCGGACCGAGTCAGCCTCTTTGCCCGCATCCTCTCTCGCCTCATTGAGCATGGACTGTGCCTCCGCCTCGGCGTTTTGCAGCCCGGAGGCGATGGTGTCGGCCTCCTTAGCACGAGCTTTGCTTGTTATGTTCGAGGCGTCCGTGCGCGCCTTCTCCAACTTGACCCTAGTCTTCTCTTCGGCTTCCTTAATAGATCTCAAAACTTCGTCCCTAGCCATGCGTCCACCCTTGGGTGAATGCCGCATTGTTGAGGAGTTTATCATATTGACCATGACCCTACTAGACGGACCTCGAAGGCCGTTTCGAGATTCAACCAAATAGAGGATGGGCCGAGGAGGGGGCGTGGACGTTGGGCGAATCGAGGAAGGAGAGTGGAACGAGCTTCAGCGCAACCTAGTGGCGACCATTCCCTTCTATGACCGGATAAACCGGTTCGCAACCCTCGGACAGGTCTCGAAGTGGCGCAGAATGGTTCGCGAGATGCTCCCCGAGGGCCGTGTTCTTGAGATTGGTTGCGGACCCGGCAGCTTCGCAGAGGACGTCAAGGGGGGAGAACTAATCTGCCTCGACCCCATTCCCGAGATGCTCGGAGCCGCTGAGACCAGGGTCAACGCGAAGCGGTCCCAGCACGGCGACAGCCCGGCGAAATTCGTCGAGGGAACCGCAGAGAATCTTCCCTTTGAGAACGACTCCTTCGATGCGATATGCTCGTTGTTCTCCTTCCGCGACTGGTATGACAAGAGGGCGGGGCTCACCGAGTCTTTGCGTGTCCTCAAGCCCGGGGGGTCGATTGTAATCGTAGACCCAGCCAAGATGAACCGAGTCCACGGTTTGCTGGGCCACTTCTGGATGAGGGTCTGGGTGGGGTCCTACGCAAGGTTGGTGTGTGGCCAACGCGACCACCCATGGAAGTGGCTGACGAAGACCTACGCGGGATTCGG
>Ga0257111_1000536_pt1 | contig 15767 bp, 16 predicted proteins | sample LP_taG_6_FD_191567 | JGI IMG/M metagenome (GOLD analysis project Ga0257111, IMG submission 191567) | Marine microbial communities from Northeast Subartic Pacific Ocean, Canada - LP_J_2015_P26_500m | ecosystem: Environmental > Aquatic > Marine > Oceanic | place: Canada: Northeast Subartic Pacific...
AATTAGGATACCAAAAATTGAGGTAAATCCAATATCTTCTCCAATAACTAAAATTCCAATAATAGGAACCAATGCAACTGCTGTGCCTCTTGCAATTGGATAGACTGTCGAGAGTTCTCCTTTTTCATAGGCTTTTCCTAATGCATAAAAATAAAACACATGAATTAGTCCTGAGCTAATGGCTAATAAAATACCATAGAAAGAAAATTTTTCACTAAGAAAAAAATATAATCCAAAAGGAAAAGCTATCAATCCACTTCCAACAGCTAACAATTGCAAAAATTCAAAAGGATATTCAGATTTTTTTATAGAAAAATTCCATAGTGCATGAATAAAGGTTGATATTATTACTATTATTATGATTGTTGCAGACATTTCGTAAGTATAATCGGTACTAATAATGATTACTATACGGAGAAACAGAAATTTGAGATGATTGGTCAATAGCTTTAAGATAAGTGAGGTATATATGTTTTTAGTTAGAAGAATATGTAAGGTGGAAAGAAAAGATATATGGAAAGTAGCTTCAATGCTTCACCAAATATGCAATGAATATGAAGAGCAGGGTAGAACTGAAGCTACTATTTATGTAATGGGATTTTCAACTCCATCAGAAACATTTGGTGTTTGCGCAGAATGGAAACAGGATTCACTGGAAGCAATAAACTTTACCAAGGTTCCGGATAAGATTAAATCAAGCTTATCAGCTGAACTGATGGATATTGTTGATTCTTATGAAATTGAATTTCATGAAGTTGTTACTAAAGAAAAATTAGTAGATAGGGGATTGATTTAAAAAAGCCCTAATTTAATAGGGCTTTTTATCTGGTTGCTCAGACCTCTGGGGGTTGATATATTTATGATACTTAGATTTAAATTTTTACACATGTATCATTTAATACAGAGTTAAATTATTATGATTACTTTAGGTATAACTGGGAATATAGGTTCTGGAAAATCAACAGTATTGAAGATTTTGTCAAAAAAATCTGTAAAAGCTTTTGATCTTGATAAAATTGCAAAAGATTTATATATTTCAGATAATTTTATATACAGTCAGATATTAGAAAATTTTCCTGATGTTCTATCATCGAATAATCAAATAGATACAAAAAAACTAGGACAAATGGTTTTTAATGATCATGAAAAACTTAAAACTTTGCAAGAAATAATTTGGCCAAAAGTTGAGAAAGAAATAATCAATAAGATTGAAAAAGGCACATCTAAAATTATTGCCTTTGAAGGAGCAGTCATTATTGAGGCTAATTGGCATAAACTATTCGATCATATATGGATTATTAATTCAAATCAGGAATTATCCAAAGAAATAGTCTTAAAAAATAGAAATTTATCTGAAAATGATTTCGAAAAAATATTAAACCATCAATATAAAATAAATGAAATGATTGATATTTTAAATAAAGATAACATTGAGCATTCTGTAATAAATAATGACTCTAGTTTGAATGAACTGAATAATTTGATAAATAAAGAAATAAGAAATTTAATGTTTCATTAAATTATTTTAATTGATCATATAAATATTTCGCAGCCGCAATATCTTGTATTGCTATACCTAATGACTCATATAAAGTTATATCCTGAGATTTTTTTCTACCTTTTATTTTTCCGTCAATTACTGAAGATAATTCATTAACATTATTCCAAGAGATAATACCTTTCTCCGTAGCTTCCATTAGTTCTTTACACTCAGTTTTAGCTTGTTCTAAGTCATCACACGAAACAAAATCAAACTTACTTATAGCATTTGATGATATTTCAGAACGAAGCCAACTATTACCACCTGCAGCATTTATATGAATTCCAGTTTTGATTTGTTCTTCTGTTATTATTGGTACATTAGAATTAGTTATTAATGAGATAATATCGCAATCTTTTGTGGCTTCTTCAGAAGAATCAAAAGGTGTTACATTAATATTAAGTTTCTTACTCATTTTATTTGCAAAATTTTCTCTATTTTCCTTAGTCTTTGAGTAAATGTTTATTTGTTCTAAATTGAATTGAGAGTTAATAGCTTCAACTTGTGTTTTAGCTTGAAATCCTGAACCAATTATAGCTAATTTTTTTGAACTTTTATTTGCTAGATATTTTGATGCTAAACCTGAAGCGGCACCAGTTCTTATTTGCCCTAATAGATTTGCTTCAATAATAGCGAGTAATCCTTCTCCTTCAGTTGAATAAAGTAAGACCACGAAAGTAGCTTTCCCTTTTGTTACAACATAGCTTTTATGACCAGCTATTCCTTTTTCTGGCCATGATGCAGCCATAAAGTGTAGATTTCCACCGGAGTAACTAGTAGGCAATCGTTTTCTAGGACTATTGAATCCTTTACCGGTAGACAAAGATTTCATAGCCTCTTCTAAAAGATCTATTGTTGTTTTTATATCTAATATTTCTTGAACATTTTTTTCTTTGATATAAATGGTCATTTTCAATTAAGGATTTTAGTTAATGCGGTTACAAACTTATCCACATCTTCATGACTGTTCCATATATGTGGGGTTACTCTTAGTGCTCTTTTGCCTCGAGAGCTTATATATATATTTTCAGACATTAATTTATCAATAAATTTATCAGGTATTTCATTCTCAAATCTTAAACCTAAGTAATGTTGAGCTCTATATTTATCTTTAATGTGTGTAAAACCTATTTCTGAAGTTTTTTTAATTATTTCTTTATTTATTTTTTTTACATATCCATATATATATTCTGGAGATAATTTATTGATTAAACTTAATGATTCTTCTAAAACGGGCATAAGATGAAAATTTCCTCTTTGTCCAAAATCAAACTTTCTTGCATTTTCTATAGTAAAATCTTCATATTTAGTCATATCTGGAACGTTATTATTTTCAGTTAATGGTAATTTTGACATCCAATTATGCTCCAAAGGAATTCCTTTGTGATATTTTTTATCTATGTATGCAGCTCCCAAACTATACGGTCCTAAGCACCATTTATATCCTGAGACAACTAATAAATCTGGCTTAATTTTTTCAATGTCAATTGGCATTGCTCCCACAGATTGTGTTCCGTCAATAGTGAAGGCTATATCTCTATTTTTTAATTCAATAGATAATTTTAATAAATCTATTAATCCTCCATCAGTCCAATGGCAATTAGGGACAGAAACTAAAGCAGTTTGATCATTTATTTCTTCTAATATAGCAGATGTCCAGTCGTCATTTTCAGGTCTTTTCACAAATTTTACATTGCCATTATTTTTGTCTGCTAAATCTTTCCATACCCAAACATTAGAAGGGAATTCTTCTTCTAATAAAAGTATCGTTTTTCTATTTGTCAGATTGAAATTTTTTGCAAAAGTAGCAAATCCGTAACTAGCTGATGGAACAAAAAATATAGAATCAGTGTCTGAATTAATTATCTTCGCAAATAATTGTCTAGTATTTTCTGGTATTTTATAGAAATCTTTCCATTCAATTTCCCATGCTTTTGATTTGAATTCAAGTCCTTCACTTCCACGTGCAACGGATTCCTTCGGTAAAAGTCCCATGTATGCACTATTAAGATAAACTATATTTTTATCAAGATTAAAAAGATCTCTATGGATTTCTGTTGTATTATCATTCATAGTTTAATTTTATATGTAAATAATGAATTAATCGTTAGGTCCAATAACAAATTTTATTCCTTCAGCATTTGCAGATTTTTCTACAGCTACAGCTAACTCGTCTAGAGGATAACGGCCAGAAATAATTGTTTCTAAGGGCATGTTTGGCAAATGATTAAGTGCCCTCTCGAAAGAATTACCTGCGCCAAAGGCACCAAATATGGAAATTTCGTTGAAATGTAAGTCATAAAGATCGAAAGGTAAATAAGATCCCTTTGGATGAACTCCAACGAGAAGCATTTGTCCTCTTGGTCTTATAAGATCAAAACAACTCTTGATAACATTTGGATTTCCAACTGCTTCTGCAACGATGTCTGCTCCGTAACCATTAGTCTCAGCTTTTACAACTTCAGCAAGATCAGTTGTACTAGGATCAATAGTAATATCAGAACCGAATTTTTTTGCTAAACTTCTTCTTGATTGAGCAATTTCAGAAGATATAATTTTATCAATTCCCATGTGTTTTAGAAAATAAATGGTCAGTAATCCTAGTAACCCATTTCCGATGACAACAGCTGTACTTTTTGATAGTGGTTTTCTTAACATTTCTACGCATGATAAACTGCATGCAGCGGGTTCAGTTAGTGCTGCATTTTCTATATTTAAATTATCAGGGATGATATAAGTACCTTTTGCATCAACTAATACATATTCACTAAATGCTCCAGCTCTTCTTTGATTTTTTTCACAGTGAGATAGAGACCATTTTTTACAATTTTCGCACGCTCCACATCCCCCAACTGGTTGGGCAGTAATCGATTGATATAACAAGTTCTTATCTACACCTTTCCCAACCTCAACAACTTTGCCAGAGAATTCGTGACCCAGAACAACATTTTCTGGTGAAGGAAATAATCCTTGAGTTATATGGATGTCTGTTCCACAAATGCCTGCAGTATCTATTTCTATAAGGCATGTATTATCAATTACACTAGGAATGTTAACCTGATCAGAGGTAAAATTGTTACCACCCCTCCAAGTCATAGCTTTCATAGAATAAGTTTCTGTCATTTTGAATCACCTTTTAGCTTATTATCAGTTGGTCTATAATGTATATAAATATACTTTTTATATCAAATGGATTTACTGCTAATATTAGGTTTTTCTATAACAATTATTCTTTTTGTAATAATTTTTCTATTCTTTAGATTTTTTCAAAACTATTCAGAAAAATCAATGATAAATTTATTAGATTCAATCAAGAAGGATCAAATCTTCAATAACGATGTTATCAAGAAAGATGTTTCAGAAATAATAAAAAACAAATTAGATCAAGAACAAAACATTTTTGATTTGAAATTAACAAATACATCTAAAAATATTGATAAAAATATTCAAGAAATGAAAGAATTGGTTAATAAAAAAACTGATGACCAGAAAATCAATATAACCCAGTTAAAAACAGTCACAGAATTACTTGGAAAACAACATAAAAATACTGAAGATGCCTTACATGAAAGTAGAAAAGAGTTGGGAAAGTTAACTGGAGTTCTTTCAAGTAACCAAATTAGAGGTCAGCTTGGTGAATATTTGGCCGAAGATATATTAAAACAAGGTGGCTTTATAAAAAATGTTAATTATAAAAAAAGTGAAAAGATTGTAAGTAGTGGTGAGATTCCTGATTTTACATTTATGCTTCCTCAAAATAAAAAATTACATATGGATGTAAAATTTCCTTTTAGTAAATTCCAGGACCTTATGAACTCTTCGGGAACTGAAAAAGACAGATTGACAAGAGAATTTTTAAGAGATTTCAAAGATAGGATTAAGGAAATAACAGACTCAAGAAACTATATAAATACTGAAGATAATACTTTAGATAACGCATTGATTTTTATTCCTAGCGATAATGTTTTACAGTTTATATATGATAATGACTATTCGATTATAGAATATGCACATAACAAGAAAGTAATCGTTATATCTCCGATGAACCTTTTAGCTATATTAGGTGTTATAAGAGAATTTATTGAAACTGTTTCAATTTCTGAAAAAAACCAAGAATTTAGACTGATGCTTGATTCTATACAAAAACAATGGGCAATATATAAAAATGAACATCAGAAATTGTTAAGGCAATATCAAACACTTGGAAATACTATGAGAAATTTATCAGAAACACGTATAAATGCAATAGACAGACAGTTTTTAAAAATTGAATCCTTGAAAATTAGTACATCTAATGAAATCTCAGCTATTTCTGAAGAAAATGAAAGTGTGAATATTATTAATGAATTAAAAGAAGAAGAACCTGTTGAAAGTGATTATCAGAATTTAAACTAATTTCAATCTTGAATTATTAATTACTTCAGGATTTATAAAATTTTCTGGTTGTTTTGAATTTATTACTCTTACTACTTCTTGAGCTGTTCTTTTTTGAAGTTCTTCATTTGAAGATTTAGAAAAAAAAGCTGTGTGCGGTGTAATAATAACATTATTAGATTCAAATAATGGACTAGATGGTTTATCTAACATGTCCTCTATCACATCTAAGCCTACTCCGCCGATTTCATTGTTTTTTAAAGCTAATGATGCTTCCTTTTCATTAATTAAACCTCCTCTAGCGCAATTGATTAATATTGCATTATTCTTCATTATGGAAAATTCTGGTTTTGAAAACAAATGGAGTGTATCTTCCATAAGGGGAACATGTACAGTTATAAAATCTGATTGCCCCAACAATTGATCAAAGGTAACAATTTGTACATTATCAATAATTTCACCAGGTTTCAAAATTGGATCAGAAGCAATTATTTTTACTCCAAAAGATGATATTCTTTGAGCTATAGTTTTGCCAATTCTTCCAAATCCTACTATACCTAAAGTAGCTTCACTTAATCTAAGAACAGGAATGTCAAGATTTAATTTATGCCATCCTCCATTTCTTACTAAATCCCAGTGTTCTGTAATTCGACGATTTAAATTTAAAATCATACCAATAGCATGGTCTGCAACTTCTTCTAAACAGTAATCTGGTATATTTGTTACAACTATACCCAGTTCAGTACATTTTTTTATGTCTATATTATCAACGCCGATTCCATATCGAGAAGCAACTTTGCATTTTTTCGCTTTTTCTAATAATTCTGCATCTACATCTGCAAAGCAAAAAATTATTGCATCGGCATCAGCTGATTCACTTAAAATATCCTCTCGGTTCATAGATTTACAATCAACAAGATCAATTTCATTTTCATTTAATATCGATCTCTCAATATCTAAATTAGGCCAAACATAATCGGTTACAATTGCTTTATATTTCATATTGTTCTTTCTATAAATTCATTTTTTTAAATTGGCATCCTTCAACAAAATAATCAAAAAATTCAGTTTTGGTTTCTAATTCTAAATGGTTTATTTGTTTAACATATTTTACCAATTTATTTCTAGCTTGATTGGATAGCAACAAATGGGTTGCACCATTTAATGCTGAGTTACCTATTTTTACAATTTTATCTTCAGGAAAATTCAAGATAAAACCAATCTCTCTTGCATTATTAACATCTATATAACTAGCAAATCCACCTGCTAAATATACAGTTTCTAAATCATTTATAGAAATACCATAATCTTTTATAGTTAAAGCTTGTCCACACACATTCGCAGCCTTGGCTTGAGCTAGAGCTGAAACATCTTTTCGAGATATAAGAATATTATTTTCTTTATCAACTATTAATTCATTTTCTTGGTTTTTAAATTGTCCTAAACTGTTCATATATTTTTTCTTTTTCATTTCAGAAAGCAAATCGATTAATCCTGAACCGCATATACCCAGAGGAACTGTATTCCCTATTGTTTGAAAATTTATCCCTTCATCATCCCATTTCACTTTTTCGATGGCTCCATTATATCCAGGCATACCAAAAGTGACTTCACCTCCTTCAAATGCTGGTCCAGCTGGACAAGAGGCCGCACTCATTTTTTTTGAGTTCCCGATAACAACTTCAGTGTTTGTACCTATATCTATAAATAATTTATTTGAATCATTATCAAAAAAACTAGAGGAGATTAAACCAGCTGAAACATCAGAACCAATATGAGAGGCTATAAGTGGAGGGCTATATACAAGGCCTTTTGGGTTTATTCTGATACCCATTTGTTTAGCAGATCTTTTAAGCTCAGTAGAGTTAACTTTATTATTTAAATATTCGAATTCGATTGAAGATTTATATGGTTTGACTCCAATTGTTTCAACATTTAAATCAAAAAATATATCTCTCATAGTAGTATTCCCAACTATGGTTATTTCTAGAATTTGCCTTCTTCTAATTCGTAATGGTTTGATCATTTCACCAATTTCAAAATTAACTGAAGAAATTATTGCTTTGTTTAATTCTCCTTTAAATTTAGTTGAATCGTAAGATATACGGTTGATGACATCTGACCCTCCAAAAATTTGTGGATTTTCATATGAGGATGTAAGTAAAATTTCGCCCGTCAGTAAATTGACTAAATTGATAGCAACAGTGGTTGTTCCGACATCGATAGCTAATCCGTAAATATCAGATTCATGATCTAGTAGTTTTATATTGACATCATTATCTTTTTTTTCAACACCATTTGAAGAAATTATAAAATTATTAGAAATCTCAAAAGTTTTAGGTAAAAATGAATTTGTTAAAATTTTCCTGTCTCGATTTCTTGGTCTGAATGATAATTTTTCTTTTTTTGAAATAATTTTAGCTTGACAAGCTAATCTAAATGGTTCTTTAAGGAACATTTCCTCTTCAGTTCTCTTAGATAAGTTGGATTTTCCATTTAAGATTTCTACTATACATTCATGGCATTCACCCAAACGCCCACAAGAAGTTGGTATTCTTAATTTTACGTTATCTGCACATTGAAATATTGTAGAATTTAGTTTTAATGATGAAGAGTCTTCTTCATATTTATAATTATTACTCTTCATTACTATTAATTGGTTTATCAGTAATCCAGGCTGGTCTATAATCTAATTTTTCAGAACCTGTACAGATTGGTTCATTTGAATTATTTTCTAAAAAATGTTGATTTAAACATTTGAAAGAAGCAGTGCAAATATTTTTGGCATTTTTATAAGGACATCGATATTGATTAATTTGATCGGCTTTTGTCGAAATATCTTTATAAATTTCGAACAATTTATCAAGGCTTTTTTCCAATCTTTTTTTTTCAGAAGGCATCTTAAAATAAAATCAATCCCTTAAATCTTTTAATAATAAAATCAATTCTTTTGCTTTATCAACTGCATCAATTGCACTGTCTCCATAAGCGTCAGCTCCCATTTCATCAGCAAATTCTTGAGTTACTGGTGCACCTCCAACCATCAATCTTACTTCATCACGTAATCCAACATCTTCAAAATATTGAATAGTTCTACCCATATTTGGCATAGTTGTAGTAAGTAATGCTGACATCCCAATTATATCTGGTTGATATTCTTCGAAACCGTCTGCAAAATCTTCTGGTGAAGTATCTACGCCCAAGTCATACACAGTAAAACCTGATCCTCTTAACATCATAATGCATAAATTTTTCCCAATGTCATGTAGATCACCTTTTACTGTTCCCATGAGCACTTTACCTTGAGGTTCAATGCCAGATTCAGATAAAATAGGCTCAATGTGTGTCATTCCAGCTTTCATAGCTCTTGCAGCTATAAGGACCTCAGGAACAAAAATGATATTGTCTCTAAATTTAACTCCTACGATTGACATCCCATTTAGAAGTCCATTGTCCAGTATTTCATTTGCTGATATTCCTTCTTCTAAACATTCTATGGTAAGTTGACCTACAGTATCTTGATCACCCTGTATAAGAGCAAAGGCTATTGTTTGCATTTTTATTGAGGTATTTTTTATTGAATCGCCTATATGTTTAATTTCACTTTTTTTAGTTACAAATTCGAATTCTTTTGATAGGCCTTCATGCTCAAACATTATCTAATCCTTGGTAAAAAATATATAACTGTATTTTATCATTACTCAATTTTTATTGTGTTCTGAGAGCCAATCTGTAACACCTTCAGTTATAGCTATAAGATTTTCAGATTTAGTTTTTAGAGGAATAGCACATTCTGGTGCGATGATTTGTACACCAGCATTTAAACAATCAAAGACTTCTTTTTTTACCTCTGTTGTGTTTTTAGAATATAAAGTTTCTGGATTATTAATATTGCCAACTAAAGAAATTTTATTTTGTACCGCATTCATTGCGTCTTCGGGTTTGTTTTTGGAGTCAAAATGAAAGGCATGCATACCAGTTTCTGCAATTGCAGGCATTCTGTCTACTGTTTGTCCACAAATATGTAAAATTAGAGGTACTTTAAAACTTTCTGCCATCTCAGTATGTAAATCTTGAAGAAATGTCTTGTAATACTGACCAGAAACTAAATCTCCAGTAGCATGATCAGGAACAGTAAGAATATCAGCACCTGCATCAATTTGAGCTTCACCAAATAAATAAGTAAACTCCTTTAATTTTTCGAGAGCTAATTTTGTTTCAGATGGATTATCAATTGTACCGAGTAGAAATTTTTCCACACCAAAAACATGATATGCTAAAGTCCAAGGACCCATAGTTTTACCTATTATAGGAATATCGTTACCAAATTCCTTTCTTAAAATCTTAATTGAATCAAGAATAACTTTCGTGTCTTTATGTTCTAGAAAATCTTTAGGCACCTTAACATCTGAAGCATCTTGCCATATAGGATTACTCATTCTAACAGTAGGCCAATTGTCTTTTTGTTCCCATTGCATATCGCATCCAATAGCACTTGATTCTTGAATGATAGAAAAATAAGGAGCAATAGAATCGAAATCAAATTCAGTAATTTCAGTAGCAGCTAATCTTGCATTTAATTCTGCTGATCGACAAGCTTCAGGAAATGGTGCATCTACCAAATCCATCATTTCGACAGTAGCTACAGAAGTAGGATTTGCAACAGGAGGTCTGTCAACTTCCTGTCTGTTCAAAGCACTAAAGACTCTTTCTTTTTTGGTCATAGTTTTCATAAAAACTCCTTTTTATTGTGAAAATCCTAATGTCTGGGTATTCATTTGTCCTGTTTGTTCAGAAGTGGTAATCATATTTTCAACAGCACTTACGTTACGTGCGTAAGGAAGAAGAATTCTAACATATTCATCATGTTGTTTTTTATCTTTAAAACAGAAACTTTCATCATTAAGTTTTATACATTCACCATATTTGACAAAACCGCCAACTACAGCTCTAATTCTAATAATTGGTCGTTCATGTTCACCTGTAGTTGAAACTACATAGATGTAGTTATCTTTTTTATTTACTCCTCGAATAGTGAAACTTAATTTTGTTTTATTATCTGATGCTGAAATCGGTCCGTTATCAAATTTGAAAGCAGGATCTTTTTCAACTGATTGAGTAAACAGAAATCTTAAAGGTCTTTCAATAAAGTAACCTCTTGGAACTTTAAGCTTAAAATCTTCATCAATAGATTTTAAGCCACCCAATTCCACCATTTTATCCCTTATTGTATTTAACCTTGATTTGACACCTTCTTTTTTGCTATATGACCAAACTGTCAATATATCATTTTTAATAAACAAGCCAACTGTAATATTATGAAAATTTGGATCCATTGATACCAATTCTAAACAATTACCGAATTGCTCCCTAACTTCAAATACTCTCATTATGATTCCTTATCAAATCGTGAAAAAGTCTGATGTGTTCTGAGTTTGTTCCACAACACCCACCAATAAAATTAATTTTATTTTTAATCAACTCTTTATATTTTTCCTTCATAAATTCAGGTGATTCAGGATAAATTATATCTTGTTTTTTTATTTTGGGTATTCCTGCATTTGCTTGAACTATTAATGGATTATCTGTAAATGATCGTAATTGTTTAGCTATTTCGACCATATTTTCAGATCCATTTCCACAATTTGTTCCTACAACATGTGCACCTGATTCAAAAAAAATTTGTAAACTTTCCTTAGGAGTCAGGCCAAACATTGTAAAATAACCTTTTGGTCCTTTATCATACACCGCAGAAGCAAGTATTAAAACATTGAAATTTTCTTTAGCTACTTTTATCGCTAGTTTTGTTTCTTCAGTGGCAATTTGTGTTTCAATCAAAAAACCATCAACTCCTCCCTCAAGTAAACCACTCATCTGATTGGCAAATGCTTCGTACATATCTGCTTCAGAAACTGATCCTAAAGGTTCTAAAAATTCACCAGTTGGACCTATCGATCCAAAAACAAACTTTTCAATGTATTTCTCAGATATCTCTTTCGCCAAAATTGCACTTAGTTTATTTAATTCAAAGACTTCATTATCTAAACCATAATGTCTGAGCCTATACTTATTTCCTCCAAAAGAATTTGTTAGAACAATATCGCTTCCATTTTTAAAATAAATATCAGCCATCGATGATATAACATCCGAGTTTTTTTTATTCATTAGCTCAGGGCATCCTCCTGGTTCAAGACCATTATCTTGAAGGTAAGTACCTGTTGCACCATCAAGTAAGAAAATTTTTTTACTTTTTATATCATGCAATATTTTTTGTGCATTCGGTTTTAATTTTTGAACCATGAATCAATTGCTCCTGGTGTGGGATTTCTCTTCCCGTTTTCGTGTAATGTTTTTATTTTATTTAAAAATTTTTTTGGAATATTATCATTAAATTTGTCAACAATTTCTTCAGGTTTGAAATTAGTTTCGGTTTCGTCTCCCCAACTCCAAGAATTCAAATATTCATCAGAATTTATAGATCCATCAAACATAGCTATAGAATCAACTGCTTGCTGAAAAAAAATAGATAACATATAAGATTTTGTTGAATTCAAATCATCATTGTACTTAATTTGAGTTGGTATTTCTTTCCAAAATAGTATTCTGTAAGTCGCCATGATTTCTTGTTAACTATTATAATAAAATTTTAACTGACTCAACATTTGATTGTAAATGATATAAATATGGAAAAGATAGTTATTATTGATGATGAAACAGAGATATTTTCATTAAAATCTGAAATCTCAAAAGCTCTGAATTCTTTAAATAGAGAAATTGATTTATATTATTCAAGACCTGATGGATCAAGTGAAATCATTTCACGATTGGAAGACTCTCATACTGTAGTTGTTACTAAAGCAACTACAAAAATAAACAATGATGTTATAGAAAATTTACCTTCCCTCAAACACATTGCAGTATTTGGTACAGCATTAGACCACATCGATGTAAATGCAGCAAAAAGAAACGGGATTGTGACAAGCTCAATTCCAAATAGTTTTACCATGGCAGTTGCAGAACATACAATGGCTTTAATGTTTTCTCTTATAAAAAAAATTACCGAAATAAACAATAGAATCAAAAATAATAATGAATGGCCTTCTATAGAGGTAGATTTAATAAATGGAAAAACACTTGGTATCATAGGTTCAGGGATGATAGGAGAACAAGTTGCAAAAATGGCTTCAAGTTTTGGAATGCATGTTATTATGAGTCCGGTAATGCGTGTAGATAACGCCAGAATAAGAACTATTGAAGAATTTGCAGAAGTTGCAGATATAAATATGTTACTTGAAAATTCAGATGTGATATCTATTCACACAAAATTAACTTCAGAAACAAGACATCTCATTGATAATGAGGAGTTTTCAAAAATAAAAAGTAATGCAATATTAATTAATACAGCCAGAGGATCCTTGATAAATCAATCTGTTTTGTATGATGCCCTTATTACAGGAAAATTATCTGGTGCGGCTTTGGATGTTTTTGAGAAAGAACCAATTGAAGAATCTAATCCCCTTAAAACACTAAACAATGTTCTCTTGACTTCACATAACGGAGCAAATTCGAAAGAATTAATTGCCAAAAGTATAGATAACCTTTTAGAAAATATTAAACAAAATTTGTAAAAAGAGGAAGATATGAAAATAGGTTTTATAGGACTGGGGAATATGGGCCAAGGAATGGCAAATAATTTATTAAAAAAAGGTGCAGATTTAATGGTTTTTACACGCTCTATTGAAAAAATAGCTGCCATGAAAAAAAAAGGAGCGAAAGGAGCAAGTTCACTAGAAGAAATATCTAAAGAAACAGAAGTGATTTTTATATGTCTTCCTAATGTTGAAACCTCTATTCAAATTGTTAAAGGAATAAAAAATTATTCAAATAATGTAAAAATTGTCTCCGATCATTCAACAGTAAGCTTAAAGACTAGTATTGAAAGTCATAAACTATTGAAGGAAAAGGGGATTTCATTTTTAGACGCTCCTATTTCCGGAGGACCCAGTGGTGCAAAAGAAGGAACTTTATCAATTATGGTAGGAGGAAAATCGGATGATTATACAATGGCTCTACCTTATTACAAAATGATGGGAACAACAGTTAAGCATATTGGAAAAATTGGCACAGGAACTTCAATGAAATTGATAAATCAACTATTAACTGCAGTTCACACAACCGCTGCTGCTGAAGCTATTTCATTAGCTAATGCAGTCGGTATAACAATTGACGATGCAATGGAAATATTATCAGTGAGCTTCGGTAATTCTAAAATGTTGGAAAGATCAGCTCCTATCATTAAAGACAAATTATATGTTGGATCATCTGCTCCTGCTAGGAATTTAAACAAAGATATCCATATTGTTACAGAATTAGCAAAAGATTTAAATTTAAATTTACCCTTAATAATGGCAACAAAAGTACTTTTCGACCAATATAAAAATATTGGAAAAGATATGGAAGATATAGCTGGAATTATTCAGTTATTAGAAAAGAAAGAGGAGTAAAAAATGAAAGAATATAAAATAGCCGTAATTCCAGGAGATGGAATTGGAATTGAAGTAGTTGAAAGTGCGATAGAAATTATTACAAAACAAAGTAAAAATAAAAATTACACCTTTAGTTTAAAATATTTTGATTGGAGTTCAGAATATTATTTCAAACATAATGTTATGATGCCGAAAGACGGTATTAATGAACTTAAAAATTTCGATGCAATTTTCTTAGGAGCAGTTGGACATCCTGACATACAAGATCATATTACTTTAAATGGATTGTTACTCCCTATAAGAAGAGCTTTTGATCAATTTGCTTGTGTCAGACCGAGTATTTTATACCCTGGTGTAGTGTCACCATTGAAAAATATAAAACCTTACGATATAGATCTAATTGTTGTGAGAGAAAATACAGAAGGAGAATATGCAAATGTTGGAGGGTTTCAATATAAAGATTTTCCTGAAGAAATCGCAATTCAAAGTGCTGTATTTACGCGTAAAGGATGTGAAAGAGTAATAAGATACGCTTTTGAATTAGCTAAAAGTAGAAATAAGAAGAATCATGTAACTTCTATTACTAAGTCCAATGCTCAAGGATACTCTATGACGTTATGGGATAGAGTTTTCAATGAGGTTAAGGCCGATTATCCTTCAATTGAAACAAATTCACTTTTAATAGACGCTGCATGCATGGACTTTTTGCGAAGACCAAAGGAATTTGATGTGGTGGTGGCAAGCAATTTATTTGGTGACATTTTAACAGATATTGGTGCGATTATAACTGGTTCTATGGGATTAGCATCAAGTGGAAATATTGATCCAACAAATAATAGCCCATCCATGTTTGAACCTACTCATGGATCAGCTCCGGATATAGCAGGAAAAAAAATTGCAAATCCTATGGCCCAAATATTAACAGCTGCCATTATGTTAGATCATCTTGGAGAAAAAGATTCAGCCAAAGAACTAGAATCATCTGTTAAAAAAGTTTTAGAAAAAGGGGAAACATTAACTCCTGATCTTGGTGGAGAAGCTCAAACAAATGATGTCACTAACGCGATTTTATCTTTGCTGTAACAATTTATAAGGCATTAACAAATGATCAAAGGTGTTATATTCGATTTAGATGATACTCTAACAATTCATGAAGATTTATATAATAAAAATTACCTAAGAACTATTTGTAAATTTTTTCCAGATATAAATATTCCTCGAAATGAAATTCTACAAATAATTACAAGAATTATAGATAAAATAGGCACAAAAAAATATTTCAAGAATTATTTTCAAAACGTAAAGTTCGGAGGTAGAGATCTTCTATGGGGAGACTGTGGTGGTTTTGGAAACATTCCTGAATATAC
>Ga0257111_1000540_pt1 | contig 15706 bp, 18 predicted proteins | sample LP_taG_6_FD_191567 | JGI IMG/M metagenome (GOLD analysis project Ga0257111, IMG submission 191567) | Marine microbial communities from Northeast Subartic Pacific Ocean, Canada - LP_J_2015_P26_500m | ecosystem: Environmental > Aquatic > Marine > Oceanic | place: Canada: Northeast Subartic Pacific...
AAAAATTCCACCTCAAACCTTACAACACCTTGAAGATACATGTTTTGGTATTAATGCTTATGTGGAGACTTTGTCTCCGTCAGACTATCCATTGGAGTTTAAACTATTAGGTATCGAAGAATTACCAACTTTTGAACCACTAGACATAGTTGCTTTATCCACAATGATGGCTTGGGAATTGCAGGGCGGATGGGATTCAGAATTATTTTTTGGTGCGATTAATGAACAATTAGGGCCGGACTACTTGAATGATATATTACCATCTTACAATGAAAACTTTATTACTATTGCTTCAAGCGATGTCTTGCTCAAGAGTTATCAGGATTTTGCTAGCGATACCAAAAGAATTAGAGATGTTCTTAAAACAGATAGAGATGGCTACGGATCAAATTCTTGGGCAGTTTCAGGAAGTAAAACAGAGACAGGGCTCCCGCTTCTAGCAAACGATCCTCATTTAAGTTATGGTCAACCTCCTTGGTGGTATGAGATTAGATTAAAGAGTGATAATTACAACTTTGGAGGGTATGGTCTTTATGGATTCCCATTACCTGTTATAGGGCATAATGACCACATTGGCTGGGGTTTTACTAATGTAATGACAGATGATATGGATTTTTATATTGAAACGTTAAACGATGATAATACTCAGTATTTATTAGATGGAGAGTGGAAAGATTTACAGATTGAAGAAGAAGTACTACATTTAAAGTCTGGCAACACAAAAACTATTACGATTAGATCAACCCATAGAGGTCCTATTGTCAGCGATATTCATCCTGATGCCAGAGGAAAGGGTAAGGCGATATCTTTTAAGTGGACGGAGTTTGATGCATTTGATGAGACTACTGCGCTGTTTAAGCTAGCAAAGGCAACGAATTGGGATGAATTTTCAGAAGCATCGAAGCTATTTGGAGCGCCTGGACAAAATTGGACTTATGCAGATAAAAATGGCAATATTGGGTGGAGACCTAACTCTAAAATTCCAATCCGATTAGGAGGAGAACATTTAGTGCCTTTTGATGGGAGCACAAGCAAGCATGACTGGACAGGATACGTTCCTTTTGATGAAATGCCATATTTATATAACCCTGAGAAAGGATACATATCAAATGGAAATAATAAAACCATTGATAAGGATTATCCTTATTACATTTCTCGATATTGGGCAGATCCTAGTAGAGGAGAACAAATTGACAGAAGATTAAAAATCGATGCCAAATTAGGGGTAGAAGATATGAAATCTATTCTCAATGAAATCACTTCTCCATTTGCTCAGGAGTACTCAAAGTTGTTCTATGAAAATTATACACAAGGCTTCTCTGTTAAAGGGGATGAAATGTATGATATTTTAAATGGATGGGATGGAGTAGAATCTTTGGATTCGGATGCTGCAGTAGCTTTTCATACCATTTATATTCACTTAATACAAAATTTATTCCAGGATGAATTACAAAGTTTTGGGAAAGATTCTTTTGATACATTTTATAGCTTAAAATATATCCGTTCATTAGCTGTTCGAAGTATTTTTGATGGAAAGGCAACTTTATGGGTAGATAATTTTTTAACCAAAGACAAGGAGGAAACTTTAAATGATATCGTTAATCAATCTTTTGATGACGCACATGATTTCCTCACTAAAAATTATGGCAATCCTAGAGAGCTGACATGGGGTCAGGTGCATCAGGTAACCTACCGTCATCGATTAGATAGAGATCCACTGGTGAAAAGGTTGATCAATTTTAGTACAGGTCCTTTTCCAATGGCTGGATCTGGGATGACACCAAGAGCTGCTAGTTATTCCGTGAGTAGTCCATTTGATGTTAGAGCAGGATCTTCTATGAGAAGAGTCATCGACTTTTCTAATTTTGATAACGGACTAAGCATTCTTCCAACGGGTCAATCTGGTGTATTCAAATCACCGCATTATAGCGATCAAACTTCTCTCTATAATAAGGGAGAGTTTAAGTCATTTAAATTTTCAGAAACTGCTATTAGAGAAGATCAATCGATGCGTAAGCTGATTTTTAAAGCAATAAATTGAAACAAATTACTTAAATAAATAATTTATCTTGCTAACCCTATTAACTCATGTTTAAACTCTATGAAATGAAGAACTTTTTTAACTATTATTATTTTAGAAGCAGGGGGACTGTAGAGGCCTAATAATAGGACTATATAAAAAACTACACGAACCCTAGCATTAATCCGCTAGGGTTTTTTGTTATATGGAGGTAATGATGAATAAAGACATACAAAAAAATAGAGACAGAATAGATGCAATTGATAATCAAGTGTTTGGTTTGTTAATCGATAGATTGGATGCGGTAACAACCATTGGATATATTAAAAAACAAGAAGGACTGCCGGTGTTAGATCAAAATAGAGAAAGCGAAATTTATGCAAAGATTGATGCTAAATTTTCAGCAATAGAGGCAGATTTTTTGAAGCATATTTATCAATCAATTATCACAGAATCAAAAAAAGTAGAGGAGAAGTAATGAGTAAGTGGACGAAAGATTCATGGAAAGACTTTGATATAAAACATATTCCTGAATATGAAGATCAAAACGAATTAAACGAGACGCTAGATCGATTAAGCACCTTTCCACCATTAGTATTTGCCGGAGAATGTAAAAATCTTAAGTCAGAATTAGCAAAGGCAGTTGAAGGGAAGGCTTTTTTAGTACAAGGAGGAGATTGCGCTGAAAGTTTTAAAGAATTTAACGCTAATAATATTCGTGATACTTTTCGCGTAATTCTACAAATGAGTGCCGTCATTACATCAAAAATGAAGGTACCTGTTATCAAGTTAGGTAGAATTGCAGGACAATTTGCAAAACCACGATCATCTGATACAGAAACAATTGACGGCGTGACACTGAATAGTTATTACGGAGATTCAATTAATGGAATAGAATTTACAGAAAAAGATAGAAATCCTAATCCTGCACGACTGTTACATGCATATTCACAATCAGCATCTACATTAAACTTGTTAAGGTCTTTTGCTCAAGGAGGATTTGCTAATCTGCGTAAAGTAAATTCTTGGAATATGGGTTTTGTGAAGGCGAGCAAGGAAGGAAAGAAGTATGAAGAAATTGCAAATAACATTACAGAATATTTAGACTTTATGGATGCCGTAGGTGTTAATACTGAAAAAGTAATCGACTTAAATACAGTAGATTTTTATACAAGTCATGAAGGATTGCATCTTCCTTATGAAGAAGCGTTAACTCGTAAAGATTCGTTGTCGAATAACATTTATTGTACTTCAGCACACTTTATTTGGATTGGAGATAGAACGCGCTTTGTTAATAGTGCGCATGTAGAGTATTGTAGAGGTATTAACAATCCTATTGGTATTAAATGTGGACCGTCATTGGATCCAGAGGAATTGATTAAGATTATTGATGTTATCAATCCAAACAATGAGCCAGGTAAGGTCTCATTAATCTTTCGTTATGGAGAAAGTAATATTGAAGCGCATTTACCTACATTGATAGATACAATTAACAAGCATAAAAAATCTGTATTATGGATTTCTGATCCAATGCATGGAAATACTGTAAAATCTTCTTCAGGGCTTAAAACAAGAGATTTTTCATCGCTATTAAATGAGACTACAAAAGCAATTCAAATTTTAAAATCCAAAGGATGTCATCTAGGTGGAATGCACTTAGAAATGACAGGTCAGAATGTAACAGAGTGTACAGGCGGTATATATAAGCTAAGCGATGATGACTTGAACTCTAGATATCACACGCATTGCGACCCAAGATTGAATGCAAATCAAGCATTAGAACTTTCATTTAATATTGCAGAGGAAATGGCAAAGTAATGATTGTTAATTCTACTATTTCATTGCCGGGAGATAAATCGATTTCGCATCGATCAATTATGTTAGCTTCCATTGCAAGCGGAGTAAGTCGTATTACGAATTTAAATGATGGAGAAGATTTACAATCTACTATTAAAGCAATGCAATCATGTGGAGTATTAATAGAAAAAGAAGGCGATACTATTGTAGTAACAGGATCGACTTTAAAAAATCCTACAGAACCAATTGATTGTGGAAATTCTGGTACAACTTCTCGATTATTAACAGGATTATTATCCTCGCAACACCTTTCATTTTCATTAATAGGAGATGAGTCATTATCAAAGAGACCTATGAACAGGGTTATTACACCATTAGCTGAAATGGGATGTACAATTACATCGAATGATGGATTATTGCCATTGCATATTGATGCATCGATGGGTTTAGATACAATTAATTATGAAATGCCTATTGCAAGCGCGCAAGTCAAATCAGCGGTATTATTAGCCGGCTTGGGATCACAAAACATATGTACGATAAAAGAGTTAAAACATTCTAGAGATCATACAGAGATTATGTTAGAAAGTATGGGAGCTGATATCGAAATAAATGGTGATAATATCGATATAAAACCACTTTCTTCTGCATTACGATCTTTTACCATGGATATTCCTGCCGATCCATCATCTGCAGCCTTTTTTATTGCACTAGCAGTCCTATTAAAGGGTTCGAGTCTTACTGTACAAAATATTTTATTAAATCCTACGCGTACTGGCTTTATTGATGTGCTTGGAAAAATGGGAGTACAAGGCTTGGTATCTAATCCAACGATAAATAATGGAGAGTCTTGTGGCGATATACAATTTATTGGTTCCAAAATTCAAAGTTGTGATATTCCAGCACATATGATCCCATCTATTATTGATGAGATTCCTATCTTAGCAGTAATTGCAGCATTCGCAGAAGGTAAAACCGTGTTTCATGGAGTAGAAGAATTGAGATTTAAAGAAAGCGATAGGTTGCATGCTATCATAAAGAATTTGCAATTATCTGGTATCAATGCATATGAAGAGGGAAATAATTTAGTAGTAGAGGGGGGAAAGCCAACAAAGATGGCTAAAATTTTATCTTTTGATGATCATCGTATAGCAATGGCATTTATTATACTAAGCATAGTAGCATTTGAGCAATACGATATCGATAATACAGATTGTATTGATATTTCTTTACCTGGGTTTTTTAACATATTGAGGGAGATTCAAGGATGAATTTAGGATTGATAGGTAATCCAGTACAAAAAAGCATTAGTCCTCAATTACAAAGGATTCTATTTAAAGAATTAGAATTGAATAATTGTGCATATGAAAAGCATCAGATTATTTCCGATAATCTCCCTTCTTTTTTTGATAGATTTAAAAAAGGAGAGTTTGATGGAATAAATGTGACTATTCCGCACAAAGAAACAGGGTTAGAATTTCTAGATGAAGTTGATAATAGTGTGAAGATACTAGGCAATACAAATTGCATTAAAAGAACAGGAAATATGTTAAAAGGTTATAATACAGATTTATATGGATTTAAAATGCTCCTTGAGAAAAATAATATTAATATTCAGTCAACTCGCTGTCTTATATTGGGTGCAGGTGGTTCAGCCAGAACTATTATTAAAGCACTAATTGATAGGGGAGCTGAATCGATTACAATTAAAAATAAGTCAATTGAAAATGCATTAGAAATACAATTATATGCTCAAAAATTAGGTGCTAAGAATATTAAGCTTTATACTGAATCTGACGACAGGTTTGATATTGCGATTAATACGACACCTTTAGGAATGTACCAAGAGGAAGACAATGCAAGCTTCTTTGATATTCCAGTAGATAAAAATAGCACACTTATTGATTTGATTTATATTTCAAATCATACGTTATTTTTAAATCAATACAAAGATCAAGTAAAACAATCAATCAATGGGTTAGAAATGCTTATTTTTCAAGCCATCAAGTCTATTGAAATTTGGACAGAAACTACCTATAATGTGGACCAAAAATTGGATTCCATTAAAAAACAATTGGAGAAAATAATATGTTAAAGAAAATATCATATATGACTGCGGGAGAATCCCACGGAAAAGGATTAATTGGAATTATTGAAGGTATACCAGCTGGAATGAATATTACAGAAGAGTATATTGAAAAAGATTTAATTAGAAGAATGCAAGGGCATGGTAGAGGCGGTCGCATGAAGATTGAACAAGATCATGCAGAAATATTTTCTGGAGTACGTCATGCTATTACTTTAGGATCACCAATTTCCTTATTAATTAAGAATTTTGATTGGGTGAATTGGGAAGATCGAATGGCTGTTGGAGAACCAAAAAAAGAGCATAGAAAAGTAACAATGCCTCGTCCTGGACATGCAGATTTAGCAGGAGTGATGAAGTATGGCTTAGATGATATCAGAAACGTATTGGAACGTTCTTCTGCAAGAGAAACAGCAATGCGCGTAGCAATTGGAGCTGTGTGTAGAAAGTTATTAGAAGAAGTAGGTATTACGGTAGGAAGTCGTGTATATCAAATTCATACTATAGTAGATGCTACTGCTGTTTCTAATGATATGAGCTTGCAAGAATTAAATGATACAGTAGATGCATCGCCTGTACGATGTCTTGATAAAGATGCAGAGAAAAAAATGATGGATGTTATTGATGAAGCTAAAAATAATGGAGATTCTGTTGGAGGATCTTTTGAGGTTATTGCAAAAGGATTGCCATATGGACTAGGAACTTATATTAATGCAGATGGAAAGCTTCAAGCAAGAATTTCACAAGCGATGATGTCTGTAAATGCATTTAAGGGCGTAGAGCTAGGAGCAGGATTTGCTTCTTCAGCTGTATTTGGTAGCGAATTACATGATGAAATTTTATATGAAGATGATAAAATAACGCGTGCAAGCAATAATGCTGGAGGTATTGAAGGCGGAATGAGCAATGCGCAGCCAATTCATGTAAAAGTAAGTATGAAGCCTCTTTCAACGCTTAGAAAGCCATTACGATCTATCGATTTAAATACTATGGAGCCAAAGTTAGCTCATAAAGAAAGAACGGATTCTTGCGCTGTACCAGCAGCTTCCATCATCGGTGAAAGTATGTTGGCAATTGTTTTAGCAGATGCACTATTAGAGAAGTTTGGTGGAGACAATTTAGATCAACTTAAAAAACATATAAAAGCTAGTGGAAAATATTAAGCAAATTTTTTTAATAGGAATGATGGGATCGGGAAAATCTACTGTAGGATCCATGTTAGCAGATAAACTGAATTGGACATTTATAGATATTGATTCTGAATTAGAGAAAGATAGTGGTCTTTCAATAAAGGATATGTTTAAAGATGGAGAAAATACATTTCGCACTTACGAGACAGCAAAATTAGAAGAAGTGGCATTGAAAGACCGTATTGTCTGTGCTACAGGTGGTGGTATTGTAGTAGAAGAGTCTAATTGTGAAATATTAGATCAATCTTTTTGTGTTTATTTAGATACATCACTTGATCATCTTTATAAAAGAATTGAGAACGATAATAGCAGGCCTTTGTTGTCAGTAGATAATAAGCGAGATATAATGAAAGATATTTTTGACAATAGAGAAGAAAAATATAAATCACTATCTAAGCTTAACGTAAATACTGATAATAAAAGCGTAGATGATAGTTGTAAAACAATAATGGAATATATTAATGAGTAATACAGTGAAAGTAGATCTTGGAAAAGATAGCTATAATATTATCCTTAGTGATAATTTTGTAGAATCTATTGAAGGTTTTTCTAGGGCATCGTCTTCTAAGTGTATCCTGATTACTCAAGAAGTAATCTATAAAGCTTTTGAGGATAAGTTTGCCGCATTAGAGTCTTTGCCAAATTTAGAATTCCATTTCATTGGACAGGGAGAAGAAGCAAAATCAATTAAGACAGCAATGGAAATCTGTGAAAAAATGGCAATCATGCAATATGACCGTTCTTCTACCATTTTTGCAGTAGGCGGTGGAGTAGTTGGTGATATAGCTGGTTTTGTAGCATCTATTTTCATGCGAGGTATTAGTTATGTGCAATACCCTACCACATTGTTAGCTATGATTGATTCTTCTATTGGAGGAAAAACAGGTGTAAATCTAAAAAGTGGAAAGAATCTGATTGGTAGAATACATCAACCAAAATCAGTTATTATTGACATATCTTTTTTATCTACATTACCTAAACGAGAAGTTAATGCTTCATTAGCTGAAGCGATTAAATATGGATTTATTTATGATAGAGATTTATTTAATTATATCGTAGAAAATATGTCAGACATTCTCAGTAATAGAGATTCTGCGATCCTTAAAAAAATTATTTTACGATCATGTGAAATTAAAAGCGAAGTAGTAAGTCAAGATGTGAACGAGAACGATTTAAGAATGATCTTAAATTTTGGCCATACTGTTGGACATGCTCTTGAAGGCCATTTTCAGTATAAAACATTGTTACATGGAGAGTCTATTCTATATGGAATGAAGTCTGCATTATATCTTTCACATACAATTGGCAGCTTAAATGATGAAGATTATCGTTTAGGGTTAAAAGCGTTATCTGCTTTCACATTACCATCCATTGATATTAAAGATAAAGCTGAGATTATTGAATTTGTAAAAAGAGATAAAAAATTTAAAGAATCGAAGATAAGATTTGTATTAATTCCAGAGATTGGAAAGGCTAATATTAGTACAGAGATAACATTAAATCATATTGAAGAAAGTTTAGAGGTATTATGAATATTATTATCGTAAATGGACCTAATCTCAACTTATTAGGAGAAAGAGAGCCTGAAATATACGGTTCTGAGTCTCTACCACAGATCAATTCTTGGATAGAAAATCATGAAATATGTTCTGATTTAAGCTTAGAATTTTTTCAGTCTAATTCTGAGGGAGCTATTATTGATTTTATTCATTCAAAACGTAAGGATGCAGACTATCTTATTATTAATCCAGGTGCATTGACTCATTATTCATATGCGTTAAGAGATGCGATTGTTGCAACACAACTAAAGGCAATTGAAGTGCATTTGTCTGATATCCATAGTCGAGAAAATTTTAGAAAGATATCAGTAACAAAAAGTGTTTGTCTAGCCCAATATTACGGCGAAGGTAAGCAAGGATATATTACGGCAATTAAGCATATATTGGAGAAAAAATGAAGAAGATTGGCATACAAGGAATAGAAGGAAGTTTTAGCGAAGAAGCAGCACAATCATATTGTAATAAATTTAATGTGCAAGAGTTTGAGTTAGATTATTTAGTAAGCTCAATGAACGTATTAAATAGCTTAACATCAGAGACAATTGATATTGGAATTTTTGCGATGGAAAATGCGCAGGGAGGAGTGGTTATTGAGAGTGTTGAAGCACTTGCAAAAAATCAATGCAAGATTATTGATATGTTCTATATTGAGATTAGCCAAAATCTATTAGCAAAAGATAATATTACTCTGGGCGATATTGAAGCAATTCATTCTCATGAACAAGCCTTAAAACAATGTAAAGATTATTTAGCAGAAAAATTTTGGTCCAAAAAGCTTGTTGAAGAAGATGATACTGCTAAAGCGGCGCAAGATCTTGCAGAAGGAAAGTTGTCTAAGAATGTTGCAGTAATTGCAAGTAAAAATTCTGCAGAGAAATATGGGTTAAATATTATTGAAAATGATATCCATGATTTGAAGAAAAATTTAACATTATTCTTGGCAGTAGAAAGGATTGATAACAATGAATAGAGTAAGCATTATTGGATTTGGACGATTTGGAACCATGCTTCATCAACTGCTTGTTAAGGGATTTGAAGTAGATGTATTTGATATTGAACCTATTAATCAATCGGATATTCATTCTGTATCGCTTGAAGATGTGTTAAAAAATGATACGATATTTATTGCAGTTCCAATTAGAGATTTTGCAGGTTTAATGCAAGATTTGTCTAGTAAGATAGGCGGTAAAAAGACGTTAATTGATGTCTGTTCGGTAAAAGTTCATCCAAAACAAATGATGTTAGAGCATCTTCCTAGTGAAATAGACATCATTGCTACACACCCATTATTTGGACCTGATTCCTTTCAAGAGCGCGGTTCTGTAATGATGATGGAGAAAGTGCGCGATACGTATGATAGATATGAATTTTGGAAGGCTTATTTTGAGAGTCAAAATATTACAATTGAAGAAATTTCTGCGGAAGAACATGATATGATGGCAGCACGATCACAAGGATTAACTCATTTAGTAGGAAGAGTAATAGATGATTTTGGGACACAACAGACTAATATTGATACGGTTGGTTACAAAGCATTGCATAAGCTAGTAAATCAGACGTGTAATGACTCATGGGAGTTATTTGAAGATATTCAGAAATATAATCCTTATACTCAAAAGATGATTGTAGGATTGAATGAAAGCTTTAAAAAGATAGTTGATAGCTTAGGTGGTAATTAAAAGGAGAGAGAAATGAATGATATTTTTAAAAAAGTAAGTATTAGTTTATTGATTTTAGGAGGCGCTTTTTATGTTATGACAGGTGCTGAGAGTATTACAGCATTGATTCCAGCTTTTTTAGGTGGAATTGTAGGTGGATTCACTCTCTTATCTGATCGCTTTCCAAACCAGAGTAGACATTTTGCACATGTTAATTTATTTGTATTAGGTATGGGTGTAGGAGCTACTTATAAGTCTGTGATAGCTATTTTTGGTTACCTCGTTAGTGGAGATGCCTTATTAAGGCCCCTTGCTACGGTAGAGCAATTTACAACATTCGTTCTATGCCTGAGCGCAATTATTGTGGGCGTGCAATCTTTTATCGAGGCAAGAAAAAAATAATTTTTTACTTTTCCAATTTCAAACAGTCATACTTGTATGCCCGAAGATCATGATTTGATAAAGCAGTTTAATGATGGCGATCGAAAGGCGTTTGATAAACTGGTAACAAAACATATAGATATGACATATAATTATTATTATTCAATTACTCACGATCAGCTAGAAGCAGACGATTTAACACAACGTGTATTTGTAAAGCTGTATAAATCATTAAAGAATTTTCGATTTGATGCGGCATTTACCACCTATTTATATCGCATCAAGGTAAATACATTAAATTCCTATTTTTTTAAAAGTAAATGGCGTTCATTTTTACATTTAGATCAAGCACCAGAGCTGCAGGTATCTGATGACAGTTATGATAAGAGAGCATTGAGTACAGAGCTATGGAATGCGATTAAAAAACTACCAAGAAAACAAAGAAATGTGATGAATTTGCGCGTTGCAGAGAGCCTCACTTTTAAAGAAGTCGGTGAAGTCCTAGATATTTCTGAGGATTCAGCTAAGAATAATTATAGTCATGGCGTAAAAACACTACGTAAAATTATGGGTACAAACAAATGAGCGATTTTCAACAACAACATTTTAAAACGAACGTATCATTAGATACGGATGCATTCTTAGGTAGGATGCACAATAGGATTGATTCTGAATCAGCACAGAGACGAAGAACAGGCATTGGATTATCTACGTTGGCTGTTGCAATCCTTTTATATGTGTTCATTCCTATTCAAACTGTTATTCCAGACAGCAATTTATATGCTGAAATGGATTATCTAGAAGATTCTAATGATTTAGATCAATTAGACTTAATTAACATATTTGCAGACAACAACTTGGAGTTTGTAAGTAATAACGAGGAGTTTTAAATGAAAAAGATACTAATACTATTAGCTTTAACCGCGGGATTGTATGCACAAGATCGTGGCGATAGAGAAGCAATGATGAAACAGAAAATGGAAGCAGGTAAAGAGCAGCGCGAGGCTTGGATTATAGGAACGCTGACAAAACACTTAGATTTAACTTCTGAGCAAGCCGAAAAGTTCTTTCCATTGCAAAATGAATTTCATAAAAGATCAGAAGAGGCAAAAAAAGCGAATAGTGAAAAACTAAGAACACTAAGATCCGCTGCTAAAGACGACAGATCAAAATTTGATGTTGATGCAGCAATAGATTCTAAAGTAAGAATGAAAGGTACTTTGGTTAGATTGGAAAGTAAGTTTCTAAAAGATACAAAAGGTATCTTAACTGAAGATCAGCGTATAAAATTGTTGTTTTTTGAAGAAAGAATGAAGTCTAAACTCTCTGAACAAATGAGAGATCGTAAAGGTCCTCCTTCTGATAGAGGTGGAACCAAAAGAGGTTTTGACAGTAACAAAAAAAGAAGATAAATTTATAAACCAATGAATATAGGAGATTAGAATGAAAAAATTATTATTAATGTTTGGAATGGTATTGTTTGTTTCTTCATGTCAAGACAATATGTCTTACATGGAAGCAGATATGATGAACGATGCACAGCTGATGGAAGCTATTGCTAGCGATCCCAATAAAATAGAGATAGACAGCGTGGATTTACCAGTTCTTTCTCGTATGGTTGTTGATAACCAATATTTTGATCATATCGCTATTGAGGTAGAACTATCTCCTAATTATGGATATCAATTATCTTTAGGTGATATGGCTATAGACGCTGGAGATGTTACTGAGGTATTTTTTGCTAGAGATGGTAGAAAATTAGGTGATAGAGGCGGTGATGATAGAAAAAGACATGGAAAGAGAAAATGTTTTAGATTTGTATTTCCGCTCTCATTCTCATTCTCAGATGGTTCATCTTACACTGTAAATGATGGAGAAGAGTTTCATACAACATTAAAAGCACATTTTGAAGCAACTGGAACCAAAGAAAGACCAGCATTTACCTATCCAATTCAAGTACAATTTAGACCTGAAGAAGAAGGTGGAGAAGGCGAAGTATTAACGGTTAATTCTGACGATGAATTAAAAGAAGCATTCCAAGCATGTCGAGGTGAAGAGAACGATAAAAGATGTTTCTCTTTTGTCTTCCCTGTAAGCTTTACAATGCCTGATGGTTCAACGCTTACTGCATCAGATGAAGAAGACTTAGCTACGCAAATGAAAGCATTCTTTGAGTCTTATGATGGAGAAAGAAAAAGACCAGAACTTGTGTTCCCTGTTGATATTACCTTTGAAGATGGTAGTATTTTAACAGTGAACTCTCATGAAGAGATGAAGCAAGCATGGAAAGATAATTGTAGACGTGGACATGGTGAAGAAGAAAGCGACAGAACTCGCGGATAATTTCTTTATCTCAAAAATCTTACGTATTAAAAAAAGGCTATAGTTTTATAGCCTTTTTTTAATTTCATCACATTAAAATTGTATTTACAGATTTTTTTGTTAAATTGTTTCCTTATGAAGATTTTTCTTGATACTTCGGATGTAGCTGTTATTCGTCAGCACTGTGAAACAGGACTGATTGATGGAGTGACTACCAATCCTACTTTAATGATGCAAGCAGGGAGAAATCCTATTGATGTTATTAAAGATATTTCAGCATTATTTCCTGATACGGCAAGTATTAGCGCTGAAGTAGTTGCTGATACAGCTGAAGAGATGATATCACAAGCAAAACAATACTATTCAATCAGTTCAAATATTACCATTAAAGTGCCTTGCACAGAAGAGGGATTAAAAGCGTGTAAATTTCTTTCAGATAAAGATATTCCAGTCAATGTTACTCTCATTTTTTCTGCTGCTCAGGCCATTTTGTGCGCTAAAGCAGGCGCAAAATACGTCTCACCTTTTATTGGGCGTTGTGAAGACAATAATTTGAATGGAATTGGGTTAGTAGAGTCCATTCGTACTATTTATGATAGAAATAGTATTTCAACACAAGTTCTTGCTGCTTCTATTCGAAGCATTGATCATGTCGTGAATGCTTTTTCTGCTGGTACAGATATAGTAACATTGCCACCATCTATTTTTGAAGAAATGTATAAACATGATCTAACCGATCAAGGAATTGATCAGTTTGATAAAGACTGGAAAAAAGTCAATCATCAATAACTTGGGGCTGTAGCTCAGTTGGTAGAGCGCGTGGATGGCATTCATGAGGTCGCAGGTTCAATCCCTGTCAGCTCCACTTAATATTTAGTAGTGTAATGCTAAGATTTTTTTATTAAAATGTTTGATAATTATTTTTATAAATGAAAGAAGGGAAGAGAGTAAAAAAAATGAAATTAACAAAAGACACAATAATAGCATTTGTAGTAGCCTTTATACTTGGATTTATAGCCTTTAATGGCGGTGAAAAAGTATCATGGGATGATGGGGCACTAGAGTCAGGTGGAAAATTCTTTGGTAGAGGCGAAAGCGAATACTCAGGAAGACCATTTGTTTTCTCAAACAGAGGTGAAGTTGAAATTTTAGAAAAATTCTTTGCTGATTACAATAATATGGATGGAGAAGCTGTTGCTGGATATTTTGCAGATGAGTGGACTTTTAGGGCAGCCACCGGCGGAACTTCTCAAAGAACCAGCGAAGGCATGAAATCTGTTTTTGATAACTTAGATTCTGTAACATGGACACCATTTTCTATGGTACCAGTTAAAATATATGATACCGATCCAGCATCTGGTGTAACTGTTTATTCTACTGAAAAAAGAGTAAGCAAAGATGGAACAGTATGGGAAAAAGATCTAGTAGAATTATTCTTTTTTGACCTTGAAGGTAAAATTAGTGGCGTTGAACAATATGTTAGAGAGATTTCTGGTGAATAACAGTAGAAACATCTTATTGATTATTAGTTGCTGTGCGATTCTAAATGCACAGCAATTATCTTCAAATCGGGAGATTACTTTTCCAGATCTTGATAATTATCTGACCTTAGTCTGTGATTTTCACACACATAGCGTCTTTTCAGATGGAAGCGTCTGGCCTGACATACGCGTAGAGGAAGCTGAGAAAGATAACATTGATGTCTTAGCTGTGACAGAACACTTAGAATATCAACCACATATTAGCGATATCCCACATCCTGATCGCAATCGATCTTACCAATTAGCAACAAAATACAGTAATAGTGATTTGTTAATAATTAGTGGAGCAGAAATAACAAGAAAAATGCCTCTAGGACACGCCAATGCGATTTTTCTAGAAGATACGAATAAGTTACATAGTCCGGATGAAATTGCTGGTATTATACCAAAAGATGATATGAGGGCTTTTAAGGAAGCAAATAAACAGAAAGCATTTGTTTTTTGGAATCATCCTACTTGGAGACAAAAACAATACGGAGATGTAGAAATCACAGAAATGCACAAAACTTTGTTTAGCAAAGATTATTTACATGGAATAGAGGTAGTAAATGAGTTCGAATATTCTGAGGAGTCATTACAGATAGCTTTAGACTATGATTTGACTATTGTTGGAAATTCAGATATTCATGGTTTGGTTGATTGGGACTATAAAGTTTCAGAGGGAGGACATCGTCCTGTAACATTGGTTTTTGCCAAAGAGAAAAGTGAAAAAGCAATAAAGAAAGCTTTATTTAAAAAGCAAACTGTTGTTTGGAATAGGAATACTTTAATTGGTAGAGAAGAATGGTTACTACCATTAATTAATGCAAGTTTAGAAGTTGTGTCTGTGGAGTATAAAAGAGATGCGGCTCATATAAGTATCAAGAATAAATCAGATGTTCGTTTTATATTAAAACATAACAGTAATTTTAATTTCTTTATTAATAGTGATTTAGTAGAAATTCCAGCCCAAGATACTATCAAGTTGTCAGTAATAACAAAGGGAGTATTGGAATCATTTTCTTTAGAATTTGAGGTACAAAATGCTATTTTTGCACCGCGAAAACACCCTGTTATAAAACTTGAAGTTAAATAAAAAATTACAATGCAAGTTGCAAAGGTGAAGCGATGAATAGAGTATTAGGATTAATATTATTAACATTATTAGTGATA
>Ga0257111_1000542_pt1 | contig 15605 bp, 9 predicted proteins | sample LP_taG_6_FD_191567 | JGI IMG/M metagenome (GOLD analysis project Ga0257111, IMG submission 191567) | Marine microbial communities from Northeast Subartic Pacific Ocean, Canada - LP_J_2015_P26_500m | ecosystem: Environmental > Aquatic > Marine > Oceanic | place: Canada: Northeast Subartic Pacific...
GCCTTAAATATCAATTTTATGAGAAAATCTCAATAACATGAAAAACGAACTAGGACGAAAAATAACTAGTCTAACAATTATGGCGATAATGGTCGCCGGCGGACTTACCATAGCCGCTCCAAGCTTTATGCCTGAAATACAAGCACAGTCAACAAAACTGATGTTTGTTTCAGCAGAAAGTGAAGAGTTTGGCAACACCATTGGTGGTGGTATGATTGTCGAGATCATAATCGCAGACCCTACTAGGGCAAACGTTAACAGCATACAATCAGAACCAACCGTAGAAGTTAATGGAAATACTTTGAGAATGGTACAGGGTTCAGATGGATATTGGTACGCATACACTGCTGACACTACAAAATTGGCAGCATGGGATACTAAAGCAGACCTTCACACAGATTTCGGTACTATAGAGACAACAGGATCAAATGATCCTGGTCTCAGTGCAGAGTGTGTAGGATGTGATGTTATCACAGTCAGTTCTGCTGCAACGACATATATCGCTGCACAGATGATTAAAGGCGAACCAACACTATCTATATTCAATACCACTGACGCAGGTGCAGGAGTTAACTTGACAGGAGCCTCTGCAACTCAAGACGGACTTTATGTGGGACAAATTAATACCACAACAGCCGATTGGCCATTCATTCAGGCATTTGATATGACTGAAGGAACCCAAACAATTGAGTTCGAAAAACCAGGTCAGAACGAAGTAGTTGAAATCGAATTTGATACACCAGGCGACTTTGCCTCATTTTCTTTGGATAGAAATGCAGGACCATTAGGAGCTGAAATACATATGGAAATCAGAGACGCACAACTAAACATGGATCCAACATCAACGGAAACGTGGTTGTTTAGAACAGCAACCGTGGGCTCACAAGGAGCTTCTTATAATGCAACCTTCTCTATAGCAGGTGCAGCATCAGGAGTTACCGATGTAAGCGGATACTTCCTTAACATGGTAAACTCTACTACTGGTTTTGACGACAATGGAGTACTAAAAATCGCAATTGATCCTGCAAATGTAGGTACCAACGTATTAGCTTATGATGCAACAGCAGATGACACAACAGCCGATGAATACATGGTATTCACCGAATCTGGTGCCAACTCTGGTGTATTCACAGCAACTGATGACAGCGACGATTCACTCGTCGGTGTAAGTACATCAGCATTAGGTGGTACCGTTGCAACATTCGACTATAACGACAGCGCAGAATCATACGTTGTAACCACTTATGGTGGTAGCATTGATATGGTTGAAAGCGATGCCGGAGACGAATGGAACTCAGGCGAAGAAATTAGTATTATATTGACTGACGGTGATCTTAACTTAAACACTGCAGCAGACGATGACCAAAAAGTTATGAACTCAACAAAGATTCCAACTTTCATAGTTGGAACACCATTATTCATGGATCTTAACCCAGTTTGTACTGGCGCAACAGATCCAGTTTGTGGAGATAAATTCTCTGGTAATGGAGTAAACTTCACAACAACCATCGATGCAACATCAAAAATCGCAACATTGACACAAAATCAAACAGCAGCAGCGTGGCAGGACCATTGGGTTATACACTCTGGTCATACACACACACAAGTAAATGCTATGAATACATCAGCAACTGACACAAGAGTCGTCAGCTGGGATGTTAGCGGATTATGTGTAGATGGTACGATTCAAGTTGGTGGCTATAACGATCAAGCAAACAAGGGCTCGATAGTAATGACAAGTCCACTCTATGATTCCGGCGCATCTCCAGGTGTTGGCGGAACAGCTCTCACCACAGCGTGGGAAGACTTGCAATGTAATATTGCAGGCAACAATGGAGTCGGATACACATACTATGTTGCACTTGACTTTATGGCATTTGGAGCAGCAGATCATGACGGTATATACCGTGTTGAGGTAAAAGAGACTGATAGTAACAGCGGTGTCTTTGAAGGCAACGTTGAGTACATCATGCTCAATCAACTCACATATGATCAGGTTTCAGTGTCAGCAGCAACACCAACATACTTTAACATCACAACTATTGGTTCAGGCGTTGATATTATCCTGAAGTCAGATTCGACGGGTACATCAGCTCCAAGAGTTGTATATGCAGATATTGATTCAGATGGTATCTCAACAGGAATTGCAGATCAAGTAAACGCACCCACACACAGTGGTACAGTAGACTTTGATCAAGATTCATACAAAGTTGCAGATACAGTAACAATCACACTCACTGATATGGACCTTAATGTTGACAGCTCACTAGTAGATACTTACATTACTCGCGCAGACGACACAGTTGGTGACTCCGATAATATTGGAGATCACGTACTCGATGTTTACTTTGCAGATAAAAAATTCGATGATACATGTGGATCAGGATCATACGGTCTTGATTCAACAGACTTCGGATTAACAGAAACTGGCACAGCAACAGGAATATTCACTGGTACTTTCCAGATTCCTGAATACTACTGTGGCGGTGACTCAAATGCAACAGCAACATTGACTACTGGAACAGACATGTTTGTCAATTACAACGATTACCTTGACGCCGGTGGCAATGCCATCGAAGTCGGTGACGCTGCAACTGTAACAGCCAATTCTGGCTCAGTTACACTTGACAGAAGTGTTTACCCAGTACCATTTACATCAGCAGAGTACAAACAACATGACGACGTCATGGTAAGCGAAGGTAACATCACACTATACGTTCAAGTACACGACGCAGATTACGATACTTCCCCAACTGGAATTGATACAATTGCAGCAGGCAAAGTGACGATCGTAGGTTACAGAGGTTCAGACTCTGCAACACTAGAATCTTCATTTGCACTAGAGGAAATATCACCATCAGCTGGTATTTTTGAGTATGAATTTATGCTCGAAACAACTGATACAATCAACTCAACTGCTTTGAAACAAGGTGACGTTATTACAGCTACCTACAACGATCCATTCGACGCTTCTGGTAACGCTTACTCTGCAACTGATTCCTCAACATTAGATATGAGGACAGGATCACTATTAGCAGACAAGTCAGTTTATGTCATCGGTTCTGATGCAATCATAACCCTTGTAGAACCTGACTTTAACTTTAATAGCGATAGCATAGAAAGTTACTCACTAGGTCTTATAGAATGGGATTCAGACGCAGGTACAGTTAACCTAAACAATGGATGTCCATCAGCATGTGTATTCGATCCAGAACCTTCTAAATTCCGAGAAACAGGTGGCGACACTGGTATATTCCAGACAGTCATCGAGATTCCTACTAAACTAGGATCCACAAACTTGGATAGAGGTGAAAAGATCGACTTAGAATATGTTGATTATGGACCATCCGGTGAGGCTAACGCAGCTGATAGCACTGAAGATATAGGTCTAAGTATCTATACTTCAAACTTCGGTGCAACCATTGAATTGGACAGCAAAGTGTACACATGGACTGACCGAGTATTTGTAACAATAGTAGCACCCGATCATAATACAGACAGTGCCCTAATCGACGAGATTGGCGGCTCAACTGATAAATCATTAACTGCTCAGACAAGAGACAACAAACTTACCGCATACAAACTTGTAGAGAATGGACCTGACACTGGTATATTCATTGGTGAAATCACACTAGTCGGCTTCGCACACGATGCTGATGGTGATGGTGACACTACTGAAGGACCAACCAATACATTCGCTAAAGGTGCCGCAGGACCAACTGATGGTTACTTAGGCGCTAAAGCAACTGACGGAATTACAGTATCCTACGAATATACTGAGGATGCAACAGTAGTTTCATCAAGCTTGATTAGGTGGAATATAGGTGAGGCTTCATTTAGTGAAGATGCGTACTTGTCATCAAGCAGTGCAGTAGTAACAATACTTGACCCAGATATGAACATGAATCCAGATACAGTAGAGAACTTTAAGATAGATGTCTACTCTGATTCAGATTCTGGCGGTATTCAACTAACTGTATCTGAGACAAACGAGTCCACTGGCGTGTTTGAGGGAACTGTGTTCTTCACAACCACTGCCGCATCAAGCGGACACACACTTAGAGTCTCAGAAGGTGATTCAATCACTGTCGACTATACAGATCACACACTACCTTCACCGTACAGTACTTCCGATGACATTGACGTATCTGCCACTGCCGTTATAGGCACTTCAACACCACCTCTTGAGAGAGCACCAGTTGCTAACGCAAGAGTTGTTGACGCATTTGGTAACTCACTAGCTGAGATATCAGTCGATCAACAGGTACAGATTGAAGCTGATCTAGTAAACGGACAAGATGGTGATCAGTCATTTGCATACTTAGTACAGGTACAGAATAGTGATGGTGTTACAGTCTCATTGGCATGGATAACAGGACAGCTAGCTGCAGGTCAATCCTTCAGCCCAGCATTGTCATGGATACCTGACGCATCCGGTTCATACGAAGCAACTGTCTTTGTATGGGAGAGCGTAGATAATCCAACTGCATTATCTGATACCACATCTGTAAGCATTACAGTCGTATAGACAAACGTTAGACAATCAAACTATCCCTTTTTTCTTTTTTTTTAATCACTAACTAACGATAGTTATAGACTAAAATCTAGACCAAATTATCATAAGTCATATCTATGAGCTAATTCACAATAAATCAAAATGAAGATTCTTACAATAGTTTTATCATCAGTATTGTTATCATCAATATTATTCACAACTGCATTTGGAGAACTAGATGCTTCTACAAGTCAACTAGTATATGCACCAGGAGAACCACTGTTTGTCTACGGTGTAGCAGATCCAAACGAGTCTATCATAATACGATTGTTTGCACCAGATAATACAATAGTAGAATTTGAACAAATCATGACAAAGAAAGACGGTACATTTCAGCATTTTCTTATGGATTGGAGTGATCCATCACCAAACCTTCCATTTGGTTCATACATTATAGAAGTAATTAGCAACCAACAGGGAGGTCTAACAAAGACATTTGATATAAAATTTGCATCAACATCCGAACTAACTAATGTATCAATAGAAAGAGATGTAAGAACAACAGTCTTTGCACCAGAAACAGGTGCAGTTGGTAACTTGTTTAGGGTTTTCGTACAGACTTCCAGTGATGGGCTATTGATTGGAAATGATCCAAAAACAATTCTAGGAACATCACATGTTCACTTACCTAATGGCCAAGTAGAAAATCTTGAATCAGTGTTAACCACTTTGCATCAAGGACTGTATTTTGTAGATTACTTTCCTGGATTAGAGGGGACCTATGTATTCCACATGGTTACATTTGACGAAGGAAACATATCGCATGGAAGTGCCGTAACACATGTTCTTACACAAGATATCAGTGGAATATCTAAACAAATCATAGAACTTAACATAGTTTTAGATGAAACTGAAAAAGAACTTGAAAGATTAAAGACTGAAACCTCACAATTCGGTATGATATTAGATTCAGCAAGTTCAAATATTGACAAAGCAAATAGTGATTTGCAGGAAAGTGTTAGTACCATTTCTACATCAGTCGAAAACATGGAAGAGGGTTCATCACAGCTTAATGCATTACTATTTCCAATTGTATCATCTGTTGCAATAATTCTTGCATTACAAATTGTCATTATAGCAAGAAGAAGATAGTTATAATTATTCTCGGAATTATTTTATAATCATGATAAGAATCGTATTACCTCTTCTTGTTTTATTACTTGTACCAATTATCGCTAATGAATCATTTGGATATCTTGGAGGAGATATGATTGAAAAAAATTTATTTTCATTTGATTTTGATAACATGCAAATAACTTCTGACATAATTACAGTTAAGGAATTAGACGAAGCTGAAAATTTAAAACGGTATATTGTGTTTGGTCATGGCTCCCCAGATGATATATCTTTTCTAACAAGCGGAATGTCAAATTCAGTTAGTACCTCTAATGGTTTTTTTTCAATTGTAACGTTACCTGAAAATAAAATCATTAGCTTAGAATCTACAGGACTTCATATTATGGAAGATTTTCCATTAAGTTTTCATTCAAAATATACAGAATATAATCCGCACTCAAAAATTTCTGAGATAGGAAATCTTGCAAATTCAAAAGAGGTACATAAATTGTATAATGTTACTGGAAATAATGTTACAATTGCAATAGTAGACACTGGAGTTGATTTTTCGAATAAAGACATGCAACATGCAATAGCTAGAGATAAAGAAAACATACCAATCATGCTTGATGCTGATGGTCAAGGAATAATTCTTACTAACGCTACATTTACAGCTAACATTGACAAATACGGAACTATGAAGAATTTTACAAAATCTAAGATTAGTGGATTGAATACTACATCATCAGTATATGTCAAAGCAAAAAATGATGGCGTATTTCTAAATCTTGCCCAAAACGGCAATGGAACATCTCTCTTAGTCTATAATTCATTGTATCCTATGATTGGAAGTTCACCGTTACTTAATGGAACAATCAATGATGATATGAAAATTGGCAGAAACATGCATGATTACATTATTTCACAAAGTGGTGTTTACAGACTTGGTGTAATGTATCAGGCAGCATTATCTCAACTACAAGTGGTTCCAGTGTTAGTCACTGACACAGAAAAAGCCGGAGTTTATGATACAATAATTCCTGACATGTCTACGTCCTGGAAAGATTTCATCAGAGATAATGATGATGAAAAACCTAATTATGATTTTGATTTCACAGATGAAATACCACGAAAACTTGGCGATGGAAATGAATTTTTAATGTATGATTATGACGATGATGGAGAATTTGATTACAGTGCAGGTACTATTGGTGCACAAGTTCTTGATATTTACGGTGTTATTTCTGATGAAGCAGAAATAAATGATACTATAGGCGCGGTAAATGGAACATTACTCCCACCAATAGATGATAATGGTGAATTTTTTGGTGTGATGACTGATCCATACGGTCATGGTACATCCAGTGCTGCAACTATTATCTCAAAAGGAACTCAAGAATATGACATTTACAATAACACAAGCAAATTTACAATTAAAGGAGTAGCACCTGATTCAAAAATTATACCCGTCAAGGCGTTATGGTTTGGTGATATTGTTTATTCATGGTTATGGTCTGCAGGATTCGATAATGATAATCAAGAATGGAAATTTTCTGGTTCACCAAGAGCAGATATAATATCTAATAGTTGGGGCGTTTCCAACTTCCCAGTTTTTCAATATGCACCTGGCCATGATTTAATTTCGCTAATAATGACTACACTTTCTGTTCCAGGCTCTCTCTCTGATGATTATCCTGGTGTGCTTATGGTGATCAGTGCAGGAAATTCTGGTCATGGATACGGAACAATTGGCTTGCCAAGTGCTACACCATCAGCAGTAACCGTTGGTGCAACAACAAATAATATCTTTGTTGGTTATGAACCATTTAAAGATGAACCAAGATTCGGAAATACAACCATACATTCAGATCATGTTGTAGATTTTTCAAGTAGAGGGCCTAGTATTATAGGTGATCCAAAACCGGACTTGATGAGTATTGGTGCATATAGTTTTACACCATCTGCAGTTACACAAAAATCAGAAGATTCTACTAAAGAATCATTTAGTTTGTTTGGTGGTACAAGTATGGCGGCACCAATCGTGGCTGGAAGTGCAGCTCTAGTTATGCAAAGTCTTAATGAAAAATCAGAATCGTTTGCACCTCATGACGTAAAGAACATTTTGATGTCAACTGCCATAGATTTACAAAATGATGTATTTACTCAAGGTACAGGATTAGTAGATTCATTGCAAGCTGTACGAAGTGTTAATGGTCATGGTGGGGCATTTATAGTACACAATACCGCAACATCATCAAATATCGAATCAGTTTTACATGAATCAATAATTAACATCAATTCAACAGCGATTGGTTTTGAAGAATTCACGATTCCCATAAAAGACATCCCACAGACAAGTTGGTTTGGAGGGAGACTTGTACCAGGTGAAGCAAGTACAACAACATTTACTATTGAAAATCCTACAAACAGTACGCTTGAAATAAGTATACTTCCTCAAAAACTCGAATTAATTGAAAAATTTACTCTAAATGGAATGACAGAACCACACCTACAAGATTCATTTTTAAATAAATCAAAGACATACAGACCAAATTACATTCCTCTGGCTAATTTTACATCAGATGCTTATAATATGCAAAATGCAACAAGTAAAAGCATTTTTCCCAATGATTCCTCATTACTAGTTTTGAATGCAAATTTTGAATTTGATACTTTCATGAATAAAACAAATCCAATTTATGCAGATGATCTACGTATATCATCTCTCTATCTCTATGATTGGAATGATAAAAATAGCGATACTGAAATTTCAAGTGACGAGCTCTCATTAGTAAATAGAGGTGGTTCTTGGGGTACAGTTCAAGAACTGCGTATCACTAATCCAGAAGAGAAATTTGAAGACACGCCAGTAATTGGTGTTTATCCAGTACCATCAAGATACTCTTTTTGGATTGGAGACATAAATCAAAATTCAACATCAATGGATTATTCATTAACTGCAAGTTATTTTGGAAAAGATTCATGGGATGCTGTATCAGTTAATGAAAATAAAATTTCTGTACCGCCATTAAGTAATATTAAAATCAATTCAACAATAAAAACTACCACTGATCAGGAAACTGGAATATATGATGGATTTTTAATGTTTAAAGGGGAACATCATAAACTAAACGTTCCAGTTAGTTATTCAATTATACATTCAGTAGAAAAAGACATTCCAATTGTAATTCATGGAGAACAGAATGGCATAAACTATGGAAATGGATTTGTTAAAGGAGCATTTGATATGACAAACCGTTACATGTCAGGTGATTGGAGACAATACTTTTTAGATATTGATGATAACACAATTAATTCTGGAGCAATCGAATTTTCATGGAAAGAAAAAAACACAAATTTTTCTGTTTTTGTTATTGATCCATCAGGAAAAATTATTTCCACAAATGTACCTAGTGGTGTCTTTGGCCACTTTTTAGGATGGCCATCAATTGATTGGCTCGGCACAACACCATTTAGTCAAGGAGGAGGTTTTTTCCCTGTCAAAAACAAAGATGATACATCTACAGTATTATTTGCACCAATCAATCAAACAGGAACTCATTCACTATTAGTTCATTCAACATTATTTGAGGGTAATAGTATCACTGAGCCAATTACACTTGCAGCAAAATTTACAACAGTAACACCAGATGACATGCCACCAGAGATAATATTAGAACTTCCAGAGTTTGTTAACCCAGAAAATAAAATTTTACCTAAAATCATTGAGGATAATTTGAGCACTGTCACATATTTTCTAGATGGAAATAAAATTGAAATTACAATTGATGGATTAGACATATCAGATATTTCTAATGGTTCACACATTCTAACAATTAGTGCAAGTGATCGTGTAGGTTTTGAAACAACTAAATCATTTGATTTTATAGTTGATACTGAGCCTCCAATATTAGAGATAAATTCACCAAAAAATAATACTTCTATTTCAAATATACTTTTTATTGATTTGAGAATAACTGATAAGAATTTACCTGAAATAGACAAGATTTCATTTTTACTCCCAACTGGTGAAAGAATTATAGATAAAACAGTATATTCATTTAACACTACGCTAGTGGATGACGGTGAATATGAAATTAGTGTATTTGGAGTTGATAAAGCAGGAAATTCAGTAATTAATGATATTATGTTTACTGTAGATCATACAATAGTGGATAAGCCAAAAATTACAGAGCAAATAGAATTTAATCCTGTCTTGATGTTGGCTATAGTTGGAATTATCATAGCGATCATTATAGGAATAATTTTTGCACGAAGAAAGCATAAATTAGTTATTAATCAGTGAAATAAGATTTATAACCAATCTGACAAGATTTGAAACTAAATGGCGGATCAGGGTACTGGTAGTCTATCTAGACGAGACTTTCTAAAACTAATGGGTGCAGCAGGAACAGGTTTAGCTTTTGCACCTTTTGTACCATGGGGAACTTTTCTTCCAAATCCATCATCTGCATCTGCTGAAAAGGTTCCAGTAGAATTGCCAGACGGCACTCAAGCAAATATTAACACTTTTCCAATTAATCATGCAGAAATTATTACTTATCCAAAAACAGGTGATCGTGTTTTAGATGAAGAAGCATTTAGAAAATGGCAATTTATCAGACTGCCAGAAAAATATGGTGGTGATAAAAATGCAGTATCATCATTTAGAGCATATAGTATGATATGTCTTCATCTTTGGTGTGTATGGAAGTATTGGCCACAAGAAGGTCGTATGAGAGGAGAGTGTCCTTGTCACGGAAGTATGTATGATCCTGTAACGGGAACAGCCTTCGCTGGTCCTGCATCATTACAAGCACCACCATCAAACACTTTACCACAATTAGATTTTGAAGCTGATTCAGATGGTTATCTATTTGTTTTACCTCCTATATGGGGACCAAATAAAAATGGAGTTGTAGGATATGGCCGCCATACAAGTTAGAAGAAACGGCACTCTTGCCTTTATTTATTGGATTTGGGATAGTATTGACAGAACAATCTTTACTGCAATAAAATTCTCATTCCCTGCAAGATTCGTAAGTCCATTTGGATTCTTGGGAATGCTTACGTTCATCACATTTATCATTCTTGGTGTTTCTGGTGCACTGTTAATGTTCTATTACGAACCAATACTGGATAGAGCATGGGACAGTGTCGAGTTCATTAATAATGATGTTCCATTTGGTTTTCACATACGGAACATACACTATCATGGTTCCAATGCTATGGTAATGCTTGCAATTTTACATATGTATTACCAATTTTTCAGTGGACGATACAAAATTAGAAATGAGATACTATGGGTTACTGGTGTAATATTAGGTACTGTTACAATTTTAGAAGCATTTACCGGCTACGACATAATATTTAGTGAAAGAGCAGAACTAGCAATTAGTATTGCAGCATCACTTACTAATTCAATACCGATTGCCGGTCCAACAATTCGTGATGCAGCATTTGGAAGTGGATTTCATGACTTTGTACTTCGGTTCTACACACAGCATGTGTTCATCCTACCTATAGTAATGCTAGGTTTAATGGCAGTTCACTTTCCAAGATTCCTGGTATTTGACGTACCAATGGTTATGGCGATATCAGGTGCAATTTTGATTACTGGTGGTGTTTTCCCTGTTGATCTTGGATTTAAATTTCAGCCGACTGTGCCGCCTGGAATTACTGTACCTGAATGGTATCTAACAGGATTGTATGCATTTTTGAGAACACAGTATGATAAATTTACTACTGGAGTGTTATGGCCTGGGCTGTTTATACTATCACTGCTTATAATCCCATTTGTTGATAGATATAAAAAATTCTCATGGAAAGATAGACCTTGGGTTACATCATTCGGCATAGTAGGAATTGCACAAATATTGGTTACAACATATTGGGGATTCTATATTCCACCAGATTCTACATTACCACTTGTGGAAAGATTGGTCATTGATCCAGTCTATTTGTATTCAGTTATGATATTGTTGGTGCCATTAGGAATTGGATTTAGTTACATGATGATCCATCTTGCAAAAGAAGGTGAGAGGCGGGCAAAATTGGCTAAACAAAATGGACCACAGAAGATAGCACCGATTAATCTTTCAGATAAATGGATTAATTGGTTACTTGTTGCCTTGATAGCATTTCAGGTATTTCTGAATATTGCTGCATATAATGCAGCAATAAGTGGAATGAAGAATATGTCATTATTCTTGGCTGGTCTTATTTTGATAGTATTTGCAGGAATGTTCCACGTGTATAGATATGCAATGGCTAAAACTAAAGAAGTTCCACCACCACCAGGACCAAAAATTAAGATGACAAAACCCATCGTAGATTCTGATACTAAAGAACTTCCACCACCTACAGACAATGTAGTATCTGAAGCAGAAACAAAATCAATCGAAAAGCCTATTCCTACAAAAACTCCCGAACAAGTTGCAAAATCTGAAACATCTGAAATAAAAGCAAATACTACAGATTTAGGAACTAACAAAGACTCAGATATTGGAATTTCTGATCTTAAGAAACCATAGAAACACCTATTTTTCTAAATAAGCTTTATAAGAGTTCTAGAAACCATGCAAGCTATTGAGTACAACTGAGTCTGCATCTAGCCATGTATATGGAATTGGAATACTTGTAATGATTGTAGCTTTAGGTGTAACTATTAGTTGGTATACAATGTATTGGTTACCTGAGGAAAACACCAAAGTTTCAGTTGATGAACATATTCTTCATCCAAATGGGGAAACTATCATCAGTATTATAGATGGATCGTCAAGCCCAGAACAAAACGATAATTATGTGCCAAAACTAGTTCAAGTACAACTTACAATTGATAATCATGTAGTTTGGAAAAATGTTGATGCAACACCACATACAGTTACTCCTGACAGCCATGATAGAGATATTACCACTGATCCTTGGAGTGGGGAATTTGGATCAACAGGTGTGATTATGCCTGGTGAAGAATACGAGTTTCTATTTACAGATGCACCACCTAATGGTGCAAAGGTTATAGAATATCACTGTGAACCACATCCTTGGATGAAAGGCACAGTAGAAATTACGAAATCAAGATTTTAGGCTGAAAATATAGCAAATAATTGGTCACTTTCTACTTCTTTATGCTGTTCAATAATTGATGCACGAAATTTCACGTCATGTACCTCATTTGGTTCAAATTCAATCGACGCTGTAAATTTTGCATTGTTTTCTGGCATTACATCTTTACTGATAAATAATCGTGAAACGTTTTTCGAAATTTTTTTCTCATTATATGAATGCCATACAACTAATTCATTTGAACCAATTATCTGTGTATTTATTACAACACCATCATACAACCCCGTATAATTTACAATCACTTCACCTTTAATTTCATCATGTGGTGAAATATTTTTATTTTCTAATTTAATTTCTATATCTTTCATAATATTTTCAATTATTTTTCAAATTAAATAACTTATATGAAACGGGCCCGAAGGGCTTCGATCCCTTGACCATTGGATTAGAAGTCCAACACTCTATCCATGCTGAGCTACAGGCCCAAAAAATTGGCAAGTGATTACCATATTAAGGGTTTTTACAGCCATTTTTTTTTATACATCTCCCTTTCCATCTTAAACAAAAACTGTTGTGCATAACCTGCATAATGCCCAAAATATTCTACAATACGTTCATGAAGTTCATTGTATGTTTTTTCAGTTATTGTTTTTGTAGAAATTTGAAATTCCTTTGAATAATATTTCTGTAAAATTCGTAACATCCATCTGTCTAATGGAAATGCTTCATGTTTTTCTAGTGAAAATAACAAAATACAATCAGCTACTTTATTTCCAATACCAAATACTTTGATCAATTCTTTTTTAGCACTATTGTAATCCATTTTTTTCAACGAATCAAAATCTATTTTTCCATTAACTACGGATAATGATGCATTTTTGACTGCTTTTGCTCTATAACCCAATCCACATTTTTGAATATCTGATATTGATGCATTTGCCAAATCAGAAGGTTTTGGAAAAATAAAAAAATACTCTCCGTTAACTTTTTTTCTTTTTCCAAACATCTGGCATAATTTTTGGAGACTTGATTTAATATTTGGAATATTAGAATTTGATGATACAATAAACGAAATATAGCACTGGAATGGATCTTGTCTTAAAAGCCTCAGACCGGGAAATAATTTTAGTGCTCTTCTAACTATTTTATCATTTTTCAGATCTTTAGAAATTATTTCAAATTCATCATCCAGTCGCAGAAAATTAAATTCATATTTCAAATTTTTTTCAAATTTTTGGTAGTCTTCCAGAATCAGTACTCTGTCACCATCAATTCCAAACCATTTCTTATCTATTTTTTTCCATAAAAACACCTGACCACTGTTTATAGTTTGATCAAGATTCACTTTGGAATTTTTATATAAATTAGATTTTAATTGTTTCATCTATTGCTGGTGCATGAGCATCAAGCCCAAATTTTTCATGAATTTCTTCAGCAAATCTAGTACATGATTGGTTATCACCATGCACTGTCAAAACTTTTGGATCCCCCTTGATGTTTTTCATCATTTCAAACAAACTATCTCTATCTGCATGCCCTGAAAATTGGAATTGTTTTACTTGAGCTACAACATTTAGATCCTTTCCTCTTGTTGTAATTTTACCGGTTTCTAGTAATTTTTTTCCAGGAGTTCCTTCTCCTTGATATGAAACAAGTGCAATACCATTTCTTTCATCAAAAGATAATTGTTGTAGATAGTATACCGCATTGCCTCCAACCAACATTCCTGCAGGAGAAATTACAACACATGGTTCAGACAGAGCATGTTTTCTATCTTTATGATCATTAATTGCAACTACTTTGCTTATCGCATCTTTGAATGTTTTGGGATCCTTTAGATATTCTGGATGACGTAGTATTATCTCATTTACTTTTAGAGCCATTCCATCCATTATGATACGGTGTTTAAAATTTGAATTTTTTAAAACACATGCAATTTCTTGAGAACGCTCAACTGAGAATGATGGTATAAACAGTATACCTTTCCTATCCATAACCTCATTTGCAAATTCAATTAACCCATGTTCTGCTTCCTGTCTTGGCATTTGATTTGCCTGTGAATACGTACTTTCTGTAATCAACAAATCTATGTCTCCAATATCTAGATCAGCAGCCGGTAACATTCTAGAACCTCTGAGATTTATATCACCAGTATAGAACATTCTTTTTCCCATTGATTCAAGTAAAACCGTACTACCTCCTAAAACGTGCCCAGATGAACGTAGTTCAAAAGAGGCGTTACCCCTAGTGATTTTTTCTTTAAATCCAATTTCTTTGGATTTATTCATCATGTTATTGACTTCAGGTGCACCAAAGGAATGAGCATTTTTTTCAATTTTTAACATATCGTTAATCAGTAATTCACTAAGTTCAAAAGTTGGCGGTGTAGCATAGACATTACAATTACCACTAACAAATAATGAAGGTACACATCCAGAGTGATCAAGATGTGCATGTGTAATGATTACAGAATCAATATCTCTGGGTTTTACATGAAGTGGATATGTAGGTGGACTACCTCTTGGCTTACCAAACATTACCCCATAGTCTAACAAAAAATTTGTTCCATCACAATTAACTTGAAAAGCTGATCGCCCAACTTCACCAGCTGCGCCTAAAACTTTTATCTCCACGAATAAAGTTTTTGATCTCTACCTTAAAACCTTCTTTTTTAAATAATATTTTCTTCAACACATACAATTGTCATAAGCTTTAATTAGTGCAACCTAACTCATGATTAATTATGGGTAGAACATATGCTGAATGGCTAGCAACACAAGATCAAGCACTAGTTGCAAAGACACGTGCTGGCGATGAGGCTAACAAACCACTATTAAACCAGGTTAACTGGATTTGGGTAGCAAATCTTATGGCTCAAAAAGCAGATCTTAATCCATCTTCTGCAGAATTATTGGATTGGGTAACATCT
>Ga0257111_1000543_pt1 | contig 15561 bp, 17 predicted proteins | sample LP_taG_6_FD_191567 | JGI IMG/M metagenome (GOLD analysis project Ga0257111, IMG submission 191567) | Marine microbial communities from Northeast Subartic Pacific Ocean, Canada - LP_J_2015_P26_500m | ecosystem: Environmental > Aquatic > Marine > Oceanic | place: Canada: Northeast Subartic Pacific...
CATGGGTTGATCACCGGACATTGTGACGCCCATTATTGCTAAACGATGGAAGGCAAATAACACGCCATTAGAAATATTATCATAATGAGAATTATCGGGACCTCTGTAAGCAATAAGATCAACAGACTCCTTTAATTTTTCCCAATTATAGGTTTCGCCCTTATAAGCGAATATTCCGCACATTATACTTTTATCCTATTTTTTATTTTATCAAAAAAAAACCCCCAAGAGATCAATCATCGGGGGCTTAACAAAACTTCGACCTAAGGCTAAAAAGCTTTTACCCCTTTTGGATTATTATTATTGTTATTAAATAATTCTAAAAATTCGAACGAAAAATTTGTTACTAAAAAATATTTGGAAGAATTCTTGTAATTCATTGATTAGTTTTATTTTTGATTATGTTTGTTCTCTACTGATGAATTCAAATTAATATTTAATTATATATCCTGTATAATTATTAATTATTTATTGACGGTTTAATGTAAGTTAATAATATTTTTTGATTAAATGTAGCTTCTAAACTTGCTACTTGACAATTCAACATTAGGTTTTATCCAGAAAGGTGAAGGGCTCAGGCCCTTAGAAACCTTAGCAACCTAATTCGCGTAATGGGAAAAAAAGGTGCTAATTCCTGTCTTAAATTATTCTTGAGGAAAGATAAGAGCAAATGATGCTGAATCTTATTCTGTTAAATTATTATTTAGCAAATACGCAATATTTCTTTTATAGTTGACGATAAAGATGTGGATCAAATTCTAAAATCATTGCATACAGAATTTTTTAACACAGAAGATCATATTGCTGATATTTATCTTTTGGGAGTGGGCACAGTGGGCAGTGAATTGTTGGATATTATTGGTAAAGAAAGTCCTCGAGAGATTTCTATACGCTCGGTAGGCTCAAGTAAAATAATGGTCGTTGGAAATGATGCGGTAAATCCGATCACGGCAATGGACGATTTGAACAAATTAGGCATTCCATTTGAACTGAATGGATTTTTTAATACTGATGGTGGAAAAGGTACAAAACAAAAAATATTTATCGATTGCACTGCCAGTGAAACGATCGCAAAAGAATATGTGAACATTTTAAATCTAGGTTTCTCGGTGGTGACAGCTAATAAGATTGCTAACACCCTTGACCAAAATTATTATCATTTGATTCGGGACACAGCCAAGAATAATAATGTGCAATTTCGATATGAAACCAATGTTGGGGCAGGGCTTCCAATCATTAATACGTTACAGCGACTAATTTCAACTGGTGACAAAATATTAAGTATCGAAGGCATTCTTTCAGGCACGCTGAGTTATTTATTCAATGCTTTTGATGGTCAAAAGCCCTTCAGTGCACTCGTCAAAGATACCAGGGCAAAAGGTTTTACTGAACCTGACCCTCGTGAAGATTTAAGCGGTATGGATGTGGCTAGGAAAATATTAATATTAGCCCGGGAGACAGGAGTGAAATTGGAATTGAAAGATATTTCCGTAGAGAGTTTAATCCCAGCTGAGTTGGACCCGGAATTGTCGGTGGATAGATTCTTGGATCGGCTGGCTAAATATGATGAGAACTTTCAAAAACAACTGGAAAAGGCTACCGCGGGACAGAAAGTATTGCGCTACATTGGCTCTTGGGATGGGCAAAAGGCAAAAGTTGGTTTAGAAATGGTAAGTAATGATAATCCGTTTTATTCACAAAATGGTAGAGAAAATTTTATTGTGTTTAAGTCAAAAAGATATAACGATACTCCCTTGGTAATCAAGGGTCATGGTGCCGGAGCAACCGTTACAGCAGCAGGTGTTTTACACGATATACTGCAATGTCTGAACTACAGGTAAGATGACAAAGAAAATTAAAGTTAGCGTTTAAGGCGCAATCGGCAAGGTCATTCTAATGGCAGAATTTCTAATAAAAAAAGAATATACCCATGCCTAAAAACTCAATTAAAGTTCGAGCGACCTCATCCGTAGCAAATGTATCCTGCGGCTTTGATTGTATCGGCTATTCCATTGGTGAACCATCAGATGATTTAACCATAGAAACTCAGGATAAACCTGGTATTAAAATTGTTATTTCTGGCCTTAAAGCTGATTCAATACCAACTGCTGCTCAAAATAATACAGCAGGAAAAGCAATTTTATCGCTGTTGGATAGCCTGGGAATTAATCAAGGATTTAATGTACACATTGAAAAAGGTATTCCGCCTGGAAGCGGATTAGGCTCTAGCGCAGCTAGTGCTGCAGCTGCTGTTTTTGGGGTCAACGAATTGCTGGGTAAACCGTTGAAATTAAAAGAACTATTGGTACATGGGATGGCTGGTGAAGCGGTTGCCTCCGGTGGATTGCATGCCGACAACATCGCTCCGGCTTTATTTGGTGGTATTATACTAATTCGTAGTCTTGATCCTTTAGATATTCTACAATTACCTGTACCGGAAAATTTATTTAGCACTGTCGTACTGCCTGATTTTGTGATTAATACGCGGGATGCCAGAAATATGTTACCCATCCGGGTTCCCTTAAAAACTGCGGTTAAACAAGCCGGAAATTTGGCTGGGTTTACCTTGGGATTACATGAAGATGATTTTGACTTATTGGGACGATCTATGGTCGATTTGTTTGCCGAGCCTATCAGGGCTGAATTGATCCCTGGTTACCACATCGTTAAGAAAGTTGCTATGGATACGGGTGCAATTGGCTGTGGAATATCCGGTTCAGGTCCGACCTTATTTGCCTTATGTGATTCCGAAGATACATCCAAGAAAGTTGGAAATTCTATGGTGAATGCATTTAAGAATAATGGTCTGAACAGTATTGCATATTCATCACCAATTCACAGGGATCCCCCGGAAATATTGGACTGAAACTGTGCGGTATTTTAGCACTAACCAACAGAGTACAGCTGTTGGTTTTAGAGAAGCGCTATTTAATGGATTACCACCTGATCGAGGACTGTACCTTCCAGAATCGATCCCAGAGTTTGACAGCGCTTTTTTCGGATCAGAAATGACCTATTGTGAATTGGCTTCAGAGATGATCCAGCCTTTCGTTTCTGAAGACTTAACTTCTGCGGAACTTATTAAGATTTCCGAAGCTGCGTTTAACTTCAGTATACCTCTGATTTCTTTGACTGCAAATCTTCGAGTATTGGAATTATTCCACGGACCGACTCTGTCCTTCAAAGATTTTGCTGCCAGGTTTATGGCGCGCTGTATGGAACATTTACTTTCCGAAGAAATTACCATACTGGTGGCCACTTCTGGCGATACAGGTAGTGCGGTAGCAAACGGATTTTTTGGCGTGGATGGAATTCAAGTTATTATCCTGTACCCTTCGGGCCGTGTAAGCCCCATACAGGAACAGCAATTAACCACCTACGGATGCAATATTACCGCTTTGGAAGTACAGGGTAGTTTTGATGACTGTCAGCTCATGGTGAAGGATGCTTTTCTTGATGAGAGCGTTATTAAGCGACGCCCCCTTAGTTCTGCCAATTCTATTAACATCGCCCGCCTCCTGCCTCAAACCGTATATTATGCCTGGGCTTGGAAGCAGGCTAACACTAACCAACCCATCGTCTTCAGCGTGCCCAGTGGAAATTTTGGGAACCTTACCGGGGGCATCTTGGCAAAACGCATGGGATTGCCCATAGAAAGATTTATTGCTGCTACCAATGCCAATGATGTATTCCCAAAATATTTAGAAACCGGTGAATTCAGAGCAATGCCTTCCAAGCAGACTATTTCCAATGCTATGGACGTAGGCAACCCTAGCAATTTGAATCGGATTTTGAAAATATATAATGAAAATTTAAACGCTATTCGCAAAGATCTATTAAGTTGGAGTTTTCAAAATGATGAAAATAAAAAATCTATTGGCGATTCAATTGAAAAGTATAATTACTTGATGGATCCACACACAGCTGTGGGCCTTTTAGGATTAGAAAAATATCAGAAAGAGAATAAAAAGGACCATATTGGTATTGTTTTGGCCACAGCGCATCCAGGAAAATTCACAGAAATAATTGAACCAATTATAGATAATAATGTTCCAATACCAGCGCAGCTGCAAAAAACAATGAAAAAAGAAAAAAATAGCATTATTATACCTGCCAATTATTCATATTTAAAGGATTTTTTAGTTAATACTTAAGGATATGTTATGAAATTTGATACGAAAGTGATCCATGCTGCAATTAAACCGGATCCTATCACTGGATCTATTCTTCCGCCTTTGCATCAAACTGCTACTTATGTGCTTGAAAAAGTCGGAAAAGATAAGGGATTTGATTACACTCGCTCTGCTAATCCCACACGACAAATGATGGAAGATCATTTAGCTGCGATTGATAATGGTAAATATGGTATCGCATTTGCAAGTGGTATGGCGGCGGTAGATAGTTGTTTAAAGTTATTAAAGGCAGGAGATCATGTGATCTGTTCTGATGATGTATACGGTGGTGTCTCACGACATTTTAACCAGATTTTGGTTAATTATGATTTACACTTTACTTATGTAGACAGTTCCGATGCTGCCAATGTTAAAAACGCGATCAGCAAAGAAACAAAAATGATTTGGGCTGAAACACCTACTAATCCATTGCTGAAAGTAACGGACCTAGAAGCTGTGGGGAAAATCGCTAAAGAACACGACCTAATTTTTGGAGTAGACTCTACATTTGCAACACCAGTATTTTTACGTCCCCTTGAATTTGGAGCAGATTTGGTCATGCATAGCACTACAAAATACCTTAGTGGTCACAATCAATTGATTGGCGGAATGGTAATTACAAATAGAGAAGACCTTTTTGACAAGCTCAAGTTTGTACAGAAAACTATTGGAGCCGTACCCAGCCCCTTTGATTGCTGGCTTACATTGTTGGGTGTAAAAACGCTGGACGTGAGAATGAAAAAGCACGCAGAGAATGCGCAAAGTGTAGCTGAATATTTAGAAAGTCATCCCAAAGTTGCATCGGTAACTTATCCTGGATTAGTATCGCACCCTATGCACCAGGTTGCTAAGGAACAAATGAGTGGTTTCAGTGGTATGATTTCCTTTGAATTGACTGGCGGTATCACAGCTGGAAAGACGTTGATGAATTCCGTTGAATTAGCCCAGCTGGCCGAAAGCTTGGGATCTGTGGAAACTATGATCACCCATCCATCAACAATGACCCACGCTGAAGTACCAAAAGAAGAACGCATGGGAAGAGGCCTTACTGATGGATTAGTCCGTTTATCTGTAGGGATAGAAAATGTCGAAGATATCATTCATGATCTTGAAATGGCATTAGAGAAAACATAGTGCAAGGTCGTTGGATTACTTCTCAACCTTGCAACTGAACTTTGCTGGATTACATTAATACTATTTTTGTGTACATTATTTAGACTAAGCGTTATAAATAATAACATGGCGTATCTACCAAATAACTTTTTATCCTTCCTGCCTTTTTTGTAGTTTTTTTCATGGATTCAATTGAAAAAATTAATTCGCTCCGCAAAAAAATTGATGAACTTGATGATCAAATGATAGATCTGGTTGTTCAACGCTTGGCAATTGCTAAAGAAATAGGTGATATAAAAGAGACTAATGGGATTGAGGTCATTGACCCTTACCGCGAGTCTCAAATTATAAACCGTTTTGCTGAAAAGTTGGCTGGAACATTAGAAAAAAAAGATATTACTGCGATTTTTGAACCAATTTATAGCATTTCAAAAAGATTGCAAAAAAAATCGAAATAGTACTAGTAACCAAAACTTCGCTTGTATAAAATCCTTTGTAATGAATTACGTGAATGAACAAAAATTTACCAGGTGGTACTTTTATTTTAACAATGGAGGGGTTTTGTAGTCTAAGGTAGACCTGAAAATGTTGACTGCATTAAGCCCTGGTTACTGAACCGGGGTTTTTTTTTGCTTAATATGGATAAATAAAAACTAACATTCGTCATATTTATGAGCTTAACTAAAGTATGCCAGGGTATTGGTGTTTATAAAGGGATCCTATTGGATCTGCAGACGCTAGTAGTTTCGTGGGAACACTTATCCCAGAAAACAGAATATGTAATCATCAACAGCAAAAAGATACCAATAACAACAAAATATTTCACTGAAGAAATCAAAGGATTATTATGACAAGTATTGGTATACAGGGTGGAAAAGGCAGTTTTTCTGAACAGGCAGCCCATGAGTTTTCCAATAATCACGGACTGGAAGGTGCGGATATCATTTATCAGATCTCATCTGAAACAGTATTGGCTGGTGTTGAATCCGGTGAAACAGATTACGGCATCATTGCCATGGAAAATGCCCAAGGCGGAGTTGTAATTGAAAGTGTGGAAGCCTTGGCGAAATACCGCTGCGATATTCTTGAAATGTTTCATATCCCCGTAGATCAAAACCTTTTAGGGTTGGCTGGGACACATGTGGGTGATCTAACTGAAATCCATTCTCACCAGCAGGCCTTGCGCCAGTGTAAGGACTACTTGGGTGAACATTTCTGGACACGACCGCTCATTGAAGAAGACGATACAGCTGAAGCAGCGCGACGGCTCGCTGAAGGGAAGCTTTCATCCACAGCTGGTGTGATCGCCAATAAGGCTTGCGCTGATCTTTATGGATTGGAAATTCTTCAGGAAAGTATCCATGATCTGAAACATAATCTCACACTATTCCTGGGTGTGAAAAAACTGGGAAATTCATGAACAGCGTTGGCATTATTGGATTTGGCCGGTTCGGAAAAGTATTGGCCAACATTTTACAGAAAGGATTCTTCATAAAAGCATACGATCCAAATCCGATTGATGCATTTCCCGGCGTAGAATTCACTGATCTAGAATCTGTACTAAAAGAAAAAGTCGTTTTTATCGTGGTTCCTATTCGACACTTTGAATCAGTGATCCTTGATATTTCCCCGAATTTAAATGATGGAACCACCATTATCGATGTATGCTCTGTGAAAAAACATCCTGTGGATATCATGGAAACTAACCTTCCTGATAATGTTGGGATCATTGCGACCCACCCGATGTTTGGACCTGATTCTTTCAGGTCAAATAACCGCCTGAAAATGGTGATGAGTAATACAAGAGATATTTATGACCAGTATAAATTCTGGCGGCGATTTTTCAGAGATCAAGGCATCCATATTATAGAAATGTTCCCCGACCAGCACGATCGCATGGCGGCTCAAACCCAAGGGGTGACCCACTTCCTAGGCCGAATGCTTAAGGAATATGGCATCCGAAAAACTTCGATGGATACTCAAGGGTTCTGCGATCTACTGGATCTGGTGGACCAAACCTGTAACGACACCTGGGAACTCTATACAGACCTTCAACTCTACAATCCATTTACAGAAGATATGATTGACAAACTTAAACTAGCGATGGAATCCTTGGACAATCGCTTAAAAGAATTACAAGATGTGGCAGACTGACAGCTGGCGGAATTTTACCGTTAAATTTATTCCGGATTATCCCGATAGAGATCATTTAACGGAAGTTGAAAAAACACTTCAAGGATTTCCGCCATTAGTTTTCGCAGGCGAAGTTCGATCATTAAAACGTTCTCTTGCAGATGTCGCTGAAGGAAACGGATTTTTGCTCCAAGGTGGAGATTGTGCTGAAAGTTTTTCTGAATTTCATGCTGATAATATACGTGATACGTTTCGGGTAATCCTGCAAATGGCGGTGATACTCACCTCCGGGGCGAATTTGCCTGTAGTAAAATTAGGACGGATGGCCGGTCAGTTCGCCAAGCCACGATCCAGCGCAACCGAAACAATTGATGGTATTGAACTCCTCAGTTACACAGGCGACATTATTAATGATATCCGTTTTGATGCGGACAAACGCCAACCCAACCCGGATCGCATGCTCAAAGCCTATTCTCAGGCCGCTTCTACACTGAATCTGCTCCGCGCTTTTGCGGATGGTGGTTACGCTGATCTTCGCCATGTGAATTCATGGAATATGGGCTTTGTCAAAAGTGGCCCTCAGGGAGAGCGATATCGTCATCTTGCTCATCAGATCCAAGAAAGTCTGAATTTCATGGAAGCCTTGGGGATTAATTCTCAGAATACGCCGCAGTTGCGGCAGGTCCGATATTACACAAGCCATGAAGCACTACTGCTCCCTTATGAAGAAGCGATGACTCGCGTGGATTCTACATCCGGGGATATTTATAACACATCGGCTCATTTCGTCTGGATCGGGAATAGAACCCGGTTCAAAGGCAGTGCCCATGTGGAATTTTGTCGGGGTATTAAAAACCCTATCGGCATCAAATGTGGCCCATCATTGGATCCCAATGAATTAATTCAATTATTGGATATCCTGAATCCCAAGGATGAAGCAGGACGAATCACACTCATTGCAAGATTTGGTTATGACAAAGTGGAAACTTATTTACCGAAATTGATCCGAAAAATTCACGAAGAAGGACGAACAGTAATTTGGTCATGTGACCCTATGCATGGCAACACTATCAAAAGTGGGAATGGTATCAAAACACGACCGTTCGATAAAATTATTGATGAAGTGAAACAGAATATCCATATCCATAAAGCGGAAGGTTCTCGAGTCGGTGGTATCCATATAGAAATGACGGGGCAAAATGTGACCGAATGTACCGGTGGATTGGATGAGATATCTGAAGCAGATCTTTCCGATAGATATCGTACGCATTGTGACCCACGCCTGAATGCGAACCAGGCGATTGAACTGGCATTTTTGATCTCGGATGAGCTGAAGCAGAATGGAAATTAAGGGCGAGCTCAATTTCCCAGGAGATAAATCCATCTCTCACCGTGCTCTTATGTTTGCGGGGTTAGCAGAAGGAGAATCACGGATTTCAAATCTATCCACAGGTGTCGATGTGCAATCCACACGGAAATGCTTGGAAGCCTGCGGAATTAAGATTAGCAATGACAGGAATGATGTGATTGTAAAAGGTAGAAAATTTTCTGACCCAACCGAACCATTGGACTGTGGTAATTCCGGCACGACCACACGATTGCTTTTAGGACTTTTAGCCGGGCAAGGGATCAACGCGACTTTTGTTGGAGACAAATCACTTTCTGCCCGCCCTATGAATCGCATTTTGGAGCCACTTTCCCAAATGGGATTAAAATGTGAAAGTCACGATGGAAAATTGCCCATTACGATTCAAAAAAGTGATTTGAATGGGATCCAGTATGAATCCCAGGTAGCCAGTGCACAGGTAAAGTCTGCCGTTCTATTAGCCGGACTTGGAGCAAGCGATGAAACCTCTGTTAAAGAACCCATTCTTTCTCGGGATCATACAGAAAAAATGATTCATAGTTTGGGCGTTAATATATCAATTAAAGGATTAACGACCACCGTTTCAAATCTATCTTCTCCATTTTCATCTTTTCAGTTCTCTATTCCGGGGGATCCTTCCACGGCTGCATTTTTTGCCGCATCGGCAGCTTTGGTCCCTAATTCAAAAATTACTTTAAATCGAGTTTTGGCAAACCCAACGCGGAACGGATTTTTTGTGATACTGGAAAAAATGGGCGCTGGCATGGAATGCCTGGATCAATGGGACGAAGCGGGTGAGCGGATCGGAAATTTAAAAATATTCCACCAGGAATTAAATGGCACACCCATCACAAAAGACAATATTCCCGGATTGATCGATGAAATACCTGTTATTGCAATTCTCGCAACGCAAGCTGAAGGAAAAATGGAAATCCGCGGTGCAGAAGAATTACGAATTAAAGAATGCGACCGGATCCACGCGATTTGTAAAAATCTGAAAATAATGGGCGCTGATATTCAAGAACTAGATGATGGATTTATTATCAACGGTCCTACTCCTTTGTATGGTGCCAAGATTGAAACATTCCATGATCATCGAATCGCAATGGCTTTCGCCATAGCGGGGCTTGTCGTTCATGGTAAATTGGTTTTGGATCACCCCGAATGCGCTTCAATCTCTTACCCGGAATTTTATGATGAATTGGAGCGAATGAAACAATGAAACGGTTTGCAGTCATTGGATATCCCATCGCCCACAGTCTGGGTCCGATCCTTCACAAGGAGATTTATCATCAATTGGATATTAATGCGTCATTTGAAAAAATTCATGTGAAACCAGATAACCTTCATTCGTTTATGAATTCAAACAAATTAGATGGATTCAATGTGACCATTCCGTATAAACAGACCATCATTCCATTTTTGGATGATTTGGATGAATCAGCGCAAACCATCAATGCGGTGAATTGTGTTCACAATCGAAAAGGATACAATACTGATTGGATCGGTTTTACACAAGCTATGAAAATAAATGATATAGAATTGAAGGATAAACATTGTTCCATTTTGGGGGCCGGCGGTGCAGCACGAGCAGTGGCTTATAGTTTAATAAAAGCGGGTGTAAAATCAATTTTCATCCGAAACCGGACGCAAGAAAATACGGATAAATTATTAAAGTGGATCGATTCCATTTCCCCTGTTAATTCATCGCATGAAACTGCGGATGTGATAATCAATTGCACACCTTTGGGAATGTGGCCGGATACGGAATCTATGCCAAACATTATTAAGATCAATCCCGGGCAAGTTTTGGCAGATACCATCTACAATCCATTGGAAACCGCATGGTTGAATACAGGAAAAGCGATAGGCGCTAAAACCATCGGCGGATTGGATATGTTCATCGCCCAGGGATTAGCATCAGCGGACATTTGGTTCGACCAAAATATTTCGGAAATAATTAAATTGGAACCGATTAAAAAAGTATTAAAAACAGAATTATGTTAGCACGACTCAAATTCCTCACAGCTGGTGAATCCCATGGTCAAGGGCTCCTTGGCATCCTAGATGGGATGCTTGCTGGGTTGGAAATATCCGAAGATTATATCGGCGTTCAACTGGCTCGCAGACAGATGGGTTACGGCCGAGGTGGCAGGATGAAAATTGAAAAAGATCGCGCCGAGATTTGGTGCGGTGTTCGCCACGGGAAAACCTTGGGTGCGCCCGTTGGATTAATTATCCGAAATAAGGATTGGGATAATTGGACGAGGAAAATGTCCGTGAATCCTATAGATAACGAGATCCGGAAAGTGACGCTTCCCCGTCCTGGTCACGCCGATCTTGCGGGCGTTCAAAAATACGGATTTGACGATATTCGGAATGTGCTCGAACGATCCAGCGCACGGGAAACTACCATGCGGGTTGGCTTGGGTTCAGTCTGTAGAAAACTCCTAGAAGAAGTCGGTATCGAAGTGGGCAGCCGTGTGGTCCAGATCCACGATGTAAAGGATGAATCCCTGTCAGACATTTCTCCAAATCAATTGAGCAAAACAGCCGATGCATCTTCTGTCCGGTGTTTAGATAAAGAAGTAGAATCGGCCATGATAAAGACCATTGATGATGCTAAAGCATCCGGGGATTCTTTAGGCGGAATCTTTGAAGTGATCGCCAACGGACTGCCATACGGACTTGGCGCTCATACACAATGGGATCGAAAACTTCATACCCGCATTTCTGCTATGTTGATGAGTGTGAATGCTTTTAAGGGCATTGAGATTGGCGAGGGATTTGGCGGGGCAGAAAAGTTTGGCAGTGAAGTCCATGATGAGATTGGTCATGATGGAGAAAAATTCATACGTTATTCCAATAATGCCGGAGGCATCGAAGGCGGCATGAGCAATGCACAGCCCATCGTTATTCGAATGGCCATGAAGCCCATCCCTACCCTGACCAAACCGCTTCATTCTGTAGATATTCACTCAAAAGAAAAAAAGGACGCTCACAAAGAACGGACAGATTCGTGTGCTGTTCCTGCCGCTTCCATCATTGCGGAAAGTATGCTGTGTTTTGTTTTAGCTGATGCCCTATTAGAGAAATTTGGTGGCGATTCGGTTGTCCAACTCAAAGCGCATATGGATGCCACCGCCAAATACTAATGAACATTTATTTAATTGGCATGATGGGAACGGGCAAATCAACGATAGGGGAATTATTGACTGAAAAACTTGACTATCCTTTCGTGGATTTGGATGAGAAAATTGAAAAAAGTGCAGGGAAATCCATCACTGAAATATTTGAAAATGATGGCGAAGAAAATTTTAGAAACTTAGAATCGGAACAATTGAGATCCTATTCTGATTCCGTAATCTCCTGCGGTGGCGGCATTATTCTGAAGGAAGAAAACCGCACATTCATGAAGGAAAATGGAAAAGCTGTTTTGCTGATTGCATCCATCTCTGAACTCTCTAAACGATTGATGGAATCTGATAGCAGACCGCTTTTAGCTGGAGAAAAAAAAGAAGAATTGTTGACAAATATTTGGCTGGAAAGACGGCTACATTATTTGAACACGGCAGATTACACCATCGAGACAGGCCACAAAACCAACGAAGAAATCGCTGAAGAAATCTTAAGACATCTTAACTGATGAAAACAATTCAAGTCCAATTAGGAGATCGATCCTATCCCATTAATGTAAAGCCCGGATTAACGAAAGATATTCCATCAATTTTATCGGATAATAACCACGGTCAAAAATGGGTGATCATTTCCCAGAACAGGCTCATGAAATTATTCGGGTTTGATCTCATGGCTAACCTGAAAGATAGTGAGTTTGATATGGAATTCATCACGATCCCTGTGGGGGAATCTGCGAAAAGTCTGAATGACTTCAAACGTGTGGTCAGCAAAATGATCGAACTGAATTGCGATCGATCAACAACAATTCTTGCCCTGGGGGGTGGTACCGTAGGTGATGTGGCTGGATTTGTGGCATCTTCTTTTATGCGAGGCATAAAATATTATCAAATCCCAACAACCTTGCTCGCCATGGTGGATTCATCCATCGGTGGCAAAACAGGGATCAATATTGAAGAAGGAAAAAACCTGATTGGGACGATCTACCAACCCCAAGGTGTACTAGTGGATTCCACCCTTTTGGATTCTCTGCCAAAGGAAGAAGTCATCGCCGGATTGGGAGAAGTGATCAAATACGGTGCCATTCGGGATACTAATTTCTTGAGCCAGATATCCGATTGGTTGAATGATATTGATTCATTCCCCTTTGATAAAGCGGTTGAGCGCTCCGGTGAGATCAAAGCGGATATCGTTTCTTCGGATGAACGGGAAGGCGGACTTCGACAAATTTTGAATTTCGGCCATACGGTTGGCCATGCACTGGAAGCTCATCTTGGTTATGGAAGAATTCGTCATGGAGAAGCAGTCGCCCTGGGAATGAAATGCGCTGGATGGATCTCTGAAAAAATGGACTTGTTGAGTAATGATGAGAGAAATCAGTTAGCTGAACCGATTTTAAAATTACCACTGCCATCTCTTGGTAAATTGAATGCAAATCACCTCATGCCCTATATCCGGGTTGACAAAAAGTCTGAAAAAGGTGTTCTAAATTTTGTAGTACTGGATGGACTGGGCAATGGCACGACATCCACTCATGTTACAGAAAAATTAATTCAACAATCTTTAAAGGTGCTGAATTGAATATCCTCGTTATTAATGGCCCCAACCTGAACTTGCTTGGCATCCGTGAACTGGATGTTTACGGAAATGAAACATTATCCGATATTGAAAATTGGTTGAATGAACAACCAGAATCAAATGGGCAAATCATCTTTTGGTTTCAATCCAATCACGAAGGCGATCTCATTGATCGCATCCATGAAGCGATGGGGAATTCAGATGGGATCATCATTAACCCCGGTGCCTTTACCCATTATTCCTATGCACTACGGGATGCAATCTCTTCTGTAAATATCCCTACGGTGGAAGTGCATTTAAGCGATATTGAAAGTAGAGAAGATTTTCGTAAATTATCCGTAATAACGGATGTTTGCATCAAACGGATTACCGGATTTGGTAAAAAAAGTTATTTAATTGGTTTACAAGCCCTTCTTGACCAATAAATAATACCTAAAAGGAATTGAGGCCTTTAGGTATTTCATACTATTGCAAATACATTTAAGGTATCAAAAGACACCTATTTTCAAATTACCCGCAGGTTGTTTCAAGCAGTGCTGCACAGACCAAATACGGATCCATATTTGCAGCAGGACGCCGGTCTTCAAGGTAGCCTTTCCCTGCATGGGCTGTGCCCATAGGTATACGGACAGATGCACCCCGGTCACTTACACCATACCTGAAATCATGGATACTACACGTTTCATGCAACCCCGTGAGCCGCTCTTCATTATGTGCACCGTATACATCAATGTGTCGTTTGTGTGCTTTCTCTAATTTTTTACATGCGTCCTCAATGACTTTTATTCCACCATCTTCTCTCATGGATTTCGTGCTGAAATTGGCATGAGCACCTGCACCATTCCAGTCTCCTTTTACCGGTTTTGGATGCAGGGTGGCATTTACACCATAATCTTCACCAAGACGATAGAGGAGCCACCGGGCAATCCATAATTCGTCTGAAACAGCCAAGGGTCCTAAGGGCCCCACCTGAAATTCCCACTGGCCAGGCATTACTTCGGCATTTATACCAGAAATCATAATCCCGGCTTCCATACAGGCTTCCATATGGTCCTCAACAATATCCCGCCCAAAAACTTCATCAGCACCAACTCCACAGTAAAAAGGTCCCTGAGGTGCAGGGTAGCCGCCCTCTGGCCAACCCAGTGGGTTACGGCCCAGGAAGAAAGTAAATTCTTGTTCAATTCCAAACCATGGATCATGATCTTTATATTTTTCTGCTACTTTTCTCAATGGTGCACGTGTGTTAGTAACATGGGGTGTGCCATCAGAATTGTTAACCTCGGACATCACCAGTATATGATCACCACCCCGAATTGGATCCGGAACATAGTAGACTGGTTTTAACGCGCAATCACTATTATCACCAGACGCTTGTTCTGTACTGGATCCATCAAAACCCCACTGTGGAATACCAGCAACTGTTTTCACTGGTCCATCAATAATTTTTGTTTTTGAACGCAGTTTAGATGTTGGCTTATGACCATCTAACCAAATATACTCAGCTTTTAATTTACTCACTGTTTTTACTCCTTTGTTTGATATTATTTTGATTCAACTTATAGCATACGTGTTATGGTTTATCGCGTAGGAAGACAAAATTACTTGTGTTTCTGTCCTCGATACACCTGGCCAATTTTGAATCTTTCGCAATAATTCCTCCAGCGCTTGAGAATTTTTTGCTACTATAATTAAGGTATGGGAACCCTTCCCCGTGGTACTATAACATTGTACGACTTCGGGCGTATTCCTTGCTGCCTGAATCACTTCTTTGTAATGTTCGGATGATTCTGAAATAACAGTAATTATTGCTGAAACATCTAATCCAAGCAATTTGGGATCTAGTGTTACTTGAAATCCTTTTATAACTCCTGATTCGGACAGCTTCTTGATCCTATCAGTTACTGTTGGTATGGAAATATCCAATTCACCAGCTATATGACTTGCTGCCATGCGACCATCTTTTTGTAAAAAGGCCAGAATTTTTCTGTCTAGATCATCTATTTTCATTGTATAATTGATCATCCTCCCACATTTATATTATTAAACTATCTTACTATTATG
>Ga0257111_1000546_pt1 | contig 15557 bp, 13 predicted proteins | sample LP_taG_6_FD_191567 | JGI IMG/M metagenome (GOLD analysis project Ga0257111, IMG submission 191567) | Marine microbial communities from Northeast Subartic Pacific Ocean, Canada - LP_J_2015_P26_500m | ecosystem: Environmental > Aquatic > Marine > Oceanic | place: Canada: Northeast Subartic Pacific...
TTCAGTTTTTACAACTGATGCCTTTGCCTTTTCATACTCTGCCGCCCATGCTGCTTCTGATGCCTTTCTTACTTCTTCTAATTTAGATTGTGATTTTGCATATGCTGCCTCTGCAACAGCAACTGCCTCTGCAGATGTGAGTGATTCTTCTGATGCATCTAAAGCATCTGAAACTGTTTCTGGTTTTGCATTACTGGTTGGATCTACTGCATTTTCTTTTGCCTCATCTAGTTCTGCTTTGGCTCTTGCAGCCTGTGCCTCAGCCTCAGAAACTGATGTTGGTTCTTCAACTTTTTCCTCTTTTTCTTCCTCAGGCATCAAACTACATCAAAATTCCTTGAATTTTAAGATTAGCACCATAAATCCTAAAGAAAATGAGATCTATTATGTTTCTAGTAACTCAATCATTGAAATATATCAAAATATGTAAAAGTGTATGACAATTGCGATATATCTAGCACATCTAAACCCATTAACAAATGCTCACGTGGATATAATCACAGAGTTGCAAAAAAACGATGAAGTAGTTATTATGCCTGTACGTTTTCTTGTTCAAGAAAAAGAGATCAATAGCAAAAGTTTTCCATTTAGTTTTGATATTAGAAGAAAAATGATCGAATCTGTATTTGGAAATTCTGTAAATGTTTCTTCAAATTATACATTTCATGCACCATTCAAAAAATATTTTCCCCCATTAATTTCTCCAAAATCATGGAGTTTAAGAAAAGAGATTCTTCATGATATCGGAGATGACTACTATACATACACTGGTGATAAGGCGGAGGGGCTTATGCTAAAGCTTTACAGGTTAAAACCAAAAATTGGGACTAGAAGAGAATTATCAGCCTCTTCAGTTAAGAATGATATGTACAATGCAGTATTAGATAAGGAATTAGAATGGGAGAAAAATGTACCGAAAGGAGTTTCGGAAATTATCAAGGATAATTGGAGTGTTGTGACTAGTTTTGCATCATCAGATGACCATACTATGAGAGTGGCAGGGATGAAATTTCCAAAAGAAGGATATAATTCAAAATAGATTAATTATACACATCTTCAAAGTTTCTTGTGAAATCAATTTCAAAATTCATTTGGTTTGATGGAAAATTTGTTCCAAAAAACAAGGCAATAATTCCAGTAACAACTCACGCTATACATTATGGCACATCTATCTTTGAAGGAATTCGTGCTTACTGGAATTCTAATAATTTGTTTATTTTCAGACTAAATGATCATGTAAAACGTTTTAGAAATTCAGGTGCGTTCTATAACATTTCATTAAGATTCTCTGATGCAGAAATAAAAAATGCAATAATTAAGATATGTAAAAAAAACAAAATAAAGAGTTCGTGCTATATAAGACCATTTTATTTTGTTGGTCAGTATGGAATTAATCTTCATGTGACAAAAATGGCCCCAACACATGTTGCAATGTTTTCATTTCCTTTTGGCGATTTGTTTGATAAAAATGGAATTACTGCATGCATATCAAAATGGAGAAAATTTTCTGATATATCAACTCCAACTCAAGCTAAAATGGGTGGAAATTATCTTAATTCAATTTTAGCCACTCAAGATGCAAAAGGTAGAGGTTTTGACGAAGCTGTACTTTTGGACAGATTTGGTAATGTAAGTGAGGCACCTGGTGAAAATATTTTTCTGGTCAAAAATGATATTCTAATTACACCACCATTGAGTTCGTCCGCATTAGATGGAATAACACGAAAATCAATAATTTCATTTTCAAAAGAAATGAAGTTAAAAACTAAGATAAAGAAAGTTTCTAAAGAAGAACTTATGTCTGCGGATGAGGTTTTCTTGTCTGGTACTGCTGCTGAAATTACACCCATAATCAAAATTGAGCGTAAAAAAATTGGGAATGGCAAACTTGGAATAACGACAAAAATGATCATGGAGACATACACTGACATAGTAATGAATAAAAACAAAAAATTTGCAAAGTGGTTAACTGTGGTGTACTAGATTGAAAATTATACAAATTGGAACTGGTGGATGGGGTAAAAATCATAGTAGAGTACTTTCTGAATTTGGTGTACTCTCAGCTATATGTGATATGAATAAAGAAAGAGCAAAGGAATTTGGGGAAAAATATGATGTGAATTATTATGATTCATTAGATGAAATTATGATTAACGAAGATTTTGACGGGGCATTAATTTGTACACCAACATCAACTCATTCAGAAATTGCAACACAACTAATCGAAAAAAAGAAACATGTGTTTGTTGAAAAACCAATGACATACCTTTCTGAAGATGGAGAAGAACTTGTTGCAAAAGCAAAGAAAAACAAGGTTGTTCTAACGTGTGGTTACATAGAAAGATTTAATCCAGCAGTTACGCGTGTGAAAGAATTTCTGAAATCTAAAGAATATGGGGAATTGATTAGATTGGAATTTTATCGTGAACATAGAATGCCATCTCACATCAAAGATGTAGGCATCATATACGATACTTCAGTACATGATATAGATACTGCTATGTGGCTTTTTGATGAAACACCAGAAATGGTATTTGCAAAATCAGGAACCATTAATCATGACCATGAAAATTTTGCAACAATAATGCTAGGCTTTAAGGATAATAGAATTGCAACTATCTCATCAAACTGGATTACACCAACTCGTGTCAGGAATTTTAATGCAGTATGTACTGATGCAAGAATTTTTTCAGATTTTATTACACAAGAAATTCGGGTTGAAACAGAAAAAGGTTCAGATAGTCATAAAGAATCAAAGGAAGAACCGCTTTCATTAGAAATTAGAAATTTTCTAGATACTATAGAAGGCCGAAAGGAATTGATAGTCAAGCCTGAAGAGGCTGTAAATGTTACAAGGGTTGCAGAAGCAGCTCTTTTATCTAGTCAGAAAGGAATCCCAATTTATCTGAATATAAAATGAACAAAAAACTACTTGACATCCTAGCATGCCCAATTTGTAAACATCATCCACTAGAAGAATTTGATGTTAATGAAAAAGATGGATTGGTTATTGAAGGAGCGCTTTATTGTACAGAATGCTCTAGATACTTTCCAATCATTGAAGAGATCCCTATTATGCTGCCTGATGAACTTCGTGATAAAAAACAAGATATTGAATTTCTAAAAAATAATACTGAATCACTACCAGAGAAAATTATTAAAAATGGTAATCCATGGCATGTGTAAAGAAAATTGATTAGTAATTTCATCTCTGATAAAGCAAAAATTGGGAGCAATGTCAAGATTTGGCATTTTGCATATGTTGGAGATAATACTGAAATTGGCAACAACGTCAAGATAGGATCATTGGCACATGTAGACTATGATGTTAAAATTGGTGAAAACACAGTGATTGAAGGATTGGTTTACATTCCACCAATGTCACGAATAGGAAAAAATGTTTTCATTGGTCCCTCAGCATCATTAACAAATGATCCATTTCCTCCAAGTGAAAAATTAATTGGAGTGACAATAGAAGATAATGCAATAATTGGAAGTCGAGCTGTAATTAAAGCAGGTGTCACAGTAGGAAAAAATAGTGTTATTGCAATGGGAGCTGTAGTAACAAAAGATGTTCCGCCTGATACCGTTGTAATTGGTGTTCCAGCCAAACCATCATACTCTAGAGAAGAATATGATAAAAAGCAACTAAACTGGAAGAAAAATTAATTTACAGAAGTTGATGATACTGTCATTGCAGTCAAGATTTTGTCAATCTCATAGATAGCTAGTTTATCCCTTCCCAATAGATTGAATTTTTGTAAAATAGTTTCAAACTGTTTTTCTTCTTCAATTTGTTCATTGACAAAGAATTGTAGAAAAGTGAATGTGTTATGATCCTTATCTTTCTGTGCAATGTCAACCATTTTGTTAATTGCTATAGTAACTCCTTGTTCATTTTTTAGTGCAGTTTTACAAATTGATTCTATTGATTTGTATGTCTTTGGTGGTTGTTTTGTTGCAGGTATTACTGCTCCTACACCTTGACCATTAAGGAAATGAACAAATTTTAGCATATGTTGATGCTCTTCTTCTGCTTGAGCATAAAAGAAACTTGCAGCACCATCATATCCAGTAATTTCGCACCAAGAAGCTGCAGCAAGATAACTACTTACAGCATTAGCCTCCATGGCAATTTGGCCATTTAATGCTTTAGTCAAGGAACTAGATATCTTCAATAGATTATGTCTAACAGATGAATTAAAGAAGGTTTCTAGAGAAACTAGTTTCTTAGGGACTGGATATAATCAGTAAGTTTTTGCTTTTTTTCTTCCAGAGACATTGGTAAATATTCTTTCCATTGTTTCTTCATTTCTGATTTCTTTACTGCTTTTTCATCATCTGACATTGTATCCCATTGCATTTTCATTTGCATGAAATGAAGAATCATGAATGCTCTGTCTTGAAGTGATATTGATTTCCACGCGTCACCCATTTCTTTAAATTGTTTCTTCTTTTCAGTAATTTGCTCAGGAGTCATTCCCTTAAAGTAATCCTTCATCTTTTTGTTGTGTGTTTTATCATTATGGTATTTCTTTTTGTGGGAATTCTTTGTTATTACGTCAGAAACATAAAGTTCATCACCACTTCCAGCATCAACTAGAATTTTATTATATTCACGATCGTCATTACTCATGAAAACTTTGTAAACCAAATAACCATTAACTACAGTAAGTTTTCCATATAACGCCTTACTATCTGGTAGTATATTTTCTGCAATAGCCATGGCCTCAACTAATGAAATTTTATTTTTTTTGTTATAGTCTTCGCCGTCTACAATTGGTATTGTTCCTTGAATGGCAGAATAAACTGTCTTATCCCAATCTGCAAATACTTGGGTAGTACCAACTGATGTTATTAAAACGCCAATTAACATCATAGCCCCAAGTTTAGAGATTATGTGATTCATGTCTAAACGCTTTACCATTAGTATAAAAAATGATCCTACAATTTGACCATAATATTACGGCTAATCTTTTGTTATTTCACAATACTTGTTAGTTCCTTCAAAAAATTTTATTGAAGAAACTGGAACTTTGTCTTTTAGTTTTTCAAAAATCCATGCTGCTATGTTTTCTGAAGTTGGAAAATCAAAAAGTTCGTTTAAGTCTCTATGATCTAATTCTGATATGGTTTCCCAACATGTCTTTTTCATTTGATCAAATTCAATAACCATATTGTCTTGATAGGAATCACCCTGCTTTACATCACCCTCAACCTCAACAATTATTCTAGATGTATGACCGTGTGGCTTCCCGCATTTTGGATGACCACGTAGTGTATGAGCAAAATCAATTTCGAATTCTACACCTAGTTTGGTTTTCATACTAATCCAAATTTTTTTTGATAATTAATACCTAAAGAACTAGTCATAATAATCAACAATTTGTTGTATGGTTCTAGATGGGGTATCTCTGGGATCTATTTCTCCACTTTCAATATTTGCATGCCATTCATATCTCATTGATTGATTATTGTCAACACTAAAGACAAAAACTACCTCGTAAACTTTTTTATCAATTTCTTCTACAATAAATTCTGCCCAAGTTTCTTCATTATCAAAGATTTTTTGATCATGATATTTGTCATTAATCCTTTCTTCAATAACTTGTAAGATAGTTATTCCTTTATCATTTGATCCTTTATAGAATTTCACCATATCTACAGCAATTCTTTCGTTACCATCAAACAAATCGTCTGCTAAAAGCGATTCAAGATTTTTTTCAGTGAGTGCAGGATATGCAAACATAATGAACAAACCTATCAAACCAAGGTATATTGGTGCTCTTTTTTTTAAGAATGAAGAAAAACTATTTGTATTATTAGATTTTTTTATTTCGTCAGGTTTTTTCTTTGCCAATTAGATTAGCCTTTTTTCTTTGCAACTTGCATATAGAGATCTACTGTTCCACTTCCAATTGGAATCTGGCTTCCAACTATGACGTTTTCAGTAATTCCCTTAAGCCGTTCTGTTTCTCCTGTTCTGGCTGCACCAGCAATTGTTGGAACAGTAATTTCAAATGCCGCACGTGCAAGAACACTATCTTTTGTACCTGCAATTCCATGACGGCCTATTTGTTGCATGTAACCACGGTGACACATCAAATCAGACACCAACATTAAATATCTTTGATCGACTTCAAGTCCTTGATCTTCAAGTGTAGAGCTTAATTCATTAATCAAAGCATTACGTGCAGCTTCAATTCCAAGAGTCTCTCCAATTTCTGAAACGTTATTGGTTCTAACATTATTTTTGTCAATGCCGGCAACCTCTAAAACTTTAGATAAATTTGAGCCAGTTGTCTGAATCACCCACTCATTATCTTTCTTGACAATTGTTACACGTTTAACATCTGGAACACCTTTTACAGTGGTTTTTAGAACTTTATTTCTTATTGCTATTACTGTCGGGACGTCAAGTTCCTTATCTACTAGATTTAAAGTCAATGTGCTACCTAAATTTTCAATCTTGAATTTTTTGTTTGATTCTAGCGCTGCTAATACATCATCTAATGTACAACTCCTATCATTTAATTTTCTATCATTCAAGTTAAGAGAAATCTTTGTAGCATAATCAGTCTCAGAATCCACAAGAAGATCATGTACTGTTGTTTGTAAGATATTTTTTGCGACTTTAACTGCTTGTGCCTGATCTGTTTTTGCATCACCTTCTAGATAAATGTCCATAGTTGGTGTGACAGGTTTTTTCCGTGCATCTACAAGCTCGATTAATCTTGGAAGACCAAGTGTAACATTACGTTCAGCAATTCCTGCAAAATGGAATGTTCTAAGTGTCATTTGAGTGCCAGGTTCACCTATTGATTGAGCAGTTACAATTCCTACTGCCTGTCCTGGTTCTGCAAGTGATTTAGCGTATAACTCTAGACCTTTCTTGGCGACTTTTTCAACACCATCCTTACTAAGTTTAGATTTCATTAGTGCTTCAGAGACCATATTTTCAAGTCTTGGATTGAAAGTTTTGGTGTATTTTTTGGCAATAGGGATTATCTCATTTTGTGTTGCAGCATTTCCAGAATCTACAATTTGTTGAGCATCAACCAATCTGTTGACGTTAAATGCTTCACCATGATCGCTTTTTGCGACATCTACTCCATCTTCACCATACAAAAATTGGATTATATGTCCGTGAGGATCTCTCACAGTGCCATCATATTCTAGTCTTATATGCTCAAGTGCGTTTATCAGTCTCCTCTGCATATATCCACTTTGTTGTGTCCTAACTGCCGTATCGACAAGTCCTTCTCTTCCTCCCATTGCATGAAAGAAAAATTCCAAAGTAGAAAGACCATCACGATAGTTTGACTTTACAAATCCATGTGCGTCAGGATCATTATCATGTTCTTCAAAGTGAGCTAAAACACGATTGTTGTAACCCTTATCAAGACGGTTTCCACGCCTTGATTGTTGACCTAATGCTCCTGCCATCTGACCTACATTTAGTGATGAACCCCTAGCACCTGTTGTTGCCATTATTTTTCCAGCATTATTATCTTCCAGAGAACTGTTTGCAGTGGTAGCAGCACTATCTCTTGCTTTTCCTAACTTATTTACAATATATGCTTCTAGAGTTTCTTTTGATGACATTCCTCTGGTTCCAGCAAGTTTACCATTCTTCTCTTGTTGAACAAGATCATCAACTTCGTCATATGTTTTTTGAATATTGGTATGAATCAGTTCTCTATCTTTGTCTGATAGCTCCAAGTCACCATAACCATAACTAAATCCATAATGTGTGATGAATTGTTTTATCATGATTAATTCAGAATTAAGGAATACCTTTGCTATAGCATTACCATAATCTTTTGCAATTCTATGCAAAACACTCTCTGGCTCTTCTGCACCAATTGATGATTTATCAATAACACCGCTAATCAATTGGCCATTTTTAATAACAACATCTTTTTGTTTACCAGATGTTCCTTTTGACCATTTTGATGTCATGATATAATTGAAGTCTTCAGGTAAGAATAGTGAGAATAATTGTTTTCCTGTGTAAAGATTTTCTTTCTTATCATCAGGTTCCGGAAGTTTTCCAGTAAATCCGCCAAGCATGGCAAGATTTGCAAATTCCTGACTGGATAGAGTAGTTCCATCTTTTGTCATAAGATATGCACCTGTGATAAAGTCACGAAGAGCTCCAATGATAGGACCGCCAAATCTTGGTGAAATTAATTGATCCTGTACACGCATCAATAATACTGCCTCTGATCTGGCCTCTTCACTTTGTGGTACATGAAGATTCATTTCATCGCCGTCAAAATCTGCATTATATGGTGGACATACAGATGGGTGTAATCTGAAAGTTTTTCCCGGCAAGACATGAACATAATGAGCCATTATAGACATTTGGTGGAGAGATGGTTGTCTGTTGAATAAAACAACATCACCATTCATAAGATGTCGCTCAACTAGAAATCCAATTTCTAATGAATCAGCGATTATTGAACGATCCTCAACAAAATCTAATCTAATTTTGACACCATCAGGTCGTGTAATGTAATTTACACCTGGGAATTGTGTTGGACCATTAATTACTAATTTCTTTAATTTTTCAATATTCCAGTCAGTAACAATTTCGGGAATAGTTAGTTTCATTGCTACTGTTTCAGGAACTCCAACTTCTGAAAGATCAAGATTAGGATCAGGAGAAATTACAGTTCTACTAGAAAAATCAACACGTTTACCAGATAATGAACCCCTAAATCTTCCTTCTTTTCCTTTCAGCCTTTGAGTCAAAGTCTTTAGTGGTCTACCAGAACGATGATGAGCTTGTGGAATTCCAGAAACTTCATTATCAAAATATGTAGTAACGTGGTATTGTAACAAGTCTACCAAATCTTGCACGATGAGAGGAGGTGTTCCAGCTTCCTTACTTTCTTTTAGTCTCTGATTAACTCGTATAATATCTACTAGTTTGTGAGTTAGATCATCTTCTGATCTTATTCCAGTTTCAAGAATAATTGATGGTCTAACAGTTACTGGAGGAACAGGTAATGCTTGTAATACAAACCATTCGGGTCTAGCAGTTTTTGGATCATAATTTAACAATGCCAATTCATCATCCGGAATATTTGACATTCTTTCTCTTATTGTGATTGGTAATAATCTATTTTCACCAATCTCAGTTTTTTCAATAAATGTAGTTGGTTTGGTAAAAATTATTTCATATTGTGATTTCCCGCACAATGGACAATCTTTATGTTTTTTTGCTTTCTCCTGTATTTGTTCTGGAATACGTTTTTGAGAAATTACGGTGTATGATGAACGACGATCTTTTATTTTTCTAAATTCATCTAAATCATCTTTTGGAATCTTAATTCTTCCACAAGTTCTACAGGTTGATTGTAGTAATTTGTAAATGTTATCAACGAATGCTATATGTAAAACAGGTTCAGATAATTCAATATGACCAAAATGCCCAGGACTTCTAGCAGCAGTATTGCCATCTGTTAGACACTTCTGACCAGGTTCTAATACACCAAGTCTTCCATCCATTAGACCCCCTTGTACAGCCATACCATCCTCATCGTATGTTTCAGGCTGTGTAATTTCAACGACGGAATATTTTCGAACTTCCTGTGGTGACCACACTGCAAATGTTATCTCACTTATAGTTTTTGTACTTGCAGACATTATACTCTCTCCTTTAGATGTAATCTTGGTGCTATGTTCAAACTAAGAATTTCTTGCAATAATAGTTTGAAAGCATAAGCAACAGACACGGATGAGATTGGAGCAGTGTCTCCACACTGTGCACATACAAATTTTCTTTTTCTTGCATCATGATATCCTGTAAGACCGCACTTTTCACAAACTAGAATGTCAGTCTTATCAGATTCATCAAGTAATCTATCTTTTAGAAGCATGGAAGCACCATAAGCAATCAAACAATCACGTTCCATTTCACCAAATCTAAGACCACCGCCACGAGCACGACCTTCAGTTGGCTGTTTTGTTAACATCTGAACTTGTCCTCTTGCTCTTGCATGAATCTTGTCAGCTACCATGTGATGAAGTTTCTGGTAGTAAACTACTCCAATGAATACATCAACTTCAAATGATTTACCGGTTCTACCATCATACATTTTCTCTTTGCCTGAATACTTGAAACCAGATTTGTCAAGAGTTTCTTTTACTACATCCATCTTTTCACCTACAAATGCAGAACCATCAAACTGTTTTCCTCGTATTGCAGCTGCCTTACCTGTAATTGATTCCATCATCATTCCAACAGTCATTCTAGATGGAAATGCATGTGGATTGATCAACACATCTGGAGATATTCCTTCTTCTGTATATGGTAAATCTTCATCTTTTGCTAAAACTCCTAAAACTCCCTTCTGACCATGTCTAGAAGCAAACTTATCACCAATCTCTGGAGTTCGCATATCACGAACTCTAATTTTATACATTTTTCCACCTTCATCTGATTGTGTCATCACAACAGTATCAACGGTTCCAGTTTCTGATGGACGTACACCAATTGATGTATCACGTCTGTACGGTCCAGTTGTTTCAAACTCTTTGTATTCTTCCATAAATCTTGGAGGACTTGTTTTTCCAATTAAGATATCACCGCCTAAAACGCTAGACTCTGTTGCAACAACACCGTCATCTTCTAACATTCTGTAAGATTTTTCACCCTTGAATCCTCTTACATTGTCATCAGCATTTGGAATTTCAAAACTATCTCTCATGCCTCCAGGATATTGTTTTGCTTCTGCCTCATAGATTCTATAAAAAAATGTTCTAGCCAATCCTCTATCAACAGATGACTTACTTAGTACAATTGCATCCTCTATATTATAACCATCAAATGGAAGTACTGCAACAATACAGTTTTGCCCTGCAGGTCGTTCTTCCATTCCTAAAAGGCTTAATGCTTTTGTAGTTACAATTGGTGTCTGAGGATACAACATTAGATGTTGTCGAACGTATGTACTTGTATTCATCATAGGTGTTGAGAATCCTAAACTCTGTTTAGCCATTGCAGATTCATATGTGTTCCTTGGTGATTGATTATGTTCAGGATACGGAATTATTGATGCACCTGCTCCCAAAATTGAGGATGGGAATATTTCTAAATGTGTGTACTTTTTTAGATTTTTATCATGAAAACTTATGTGACAGTTTTCTTCTTCGTTTGCATCAATAAGCTCAATGGTTCCCATTCTAATCAAGTCTGTCCAAGAAATTAATTTCTTTGATATTTTTTCTAACATTTCGTCAGTTAAAGCTGATTTTCCATCATTGACAATGATTAGTGGTCGTAGAACTCTACCTGCATTACAATTAACGTATAATCTATGTGTTGCACCTGCTTGCTCAGGTTTATGGATGGATATTCCAATATGTGGATGCATTTTTGAACTACGTCTCAAGTCACGTAAATCTTGAAGTAGTTTATCGCCATCTTTATGAAAACCAATTAATTTACCATCAATGAATATACGTGTACCATCCTTTTTGATCAGATTACTTGTGGTCACTAAATCAGATACTCCAAGTTCAAATAATTTCTCAGTAATCTCCTCATTTGGAACATAAACAGAGATTATTGCAGATAATGCTAAATTTTTCACTAATCCACAATTAGAACCCTCAGGTGTCTCACTAGGACAAATTCTGCCAAAATGAGTAGAGTGTAGATCTCTTGCCTCAAAGTTGGGCTGAGTTCTGCTTAATGGTGATTGTACACGTCTAAGATGACTAATGGTAGAAAGATAATTTGTTCTATCAAGTAACTGTGTGACACCAACACGCCCTCTTCCCCAGTTACCAGTAGCAATAGCATTGTTAAGTTTGTCTGAAATAATTCCAGGTCTTATTGCTGCTGCAACTGCATTAATTCCTCGTTTTTGTCCAGATCGTTCTAATTGGTATTTCATATCTCTAACCAAATTTCTAAATGCAGTTCTGAATAAATCGGCAAGCATTTGACCAGCAAATTTGATTACTTTATTTCCATAATGATCCTTATCGTCAGGATCAATCCAACCGAGCCTTAATTCAATAAGTTTGCATACTGCCTCACCCAAAAAGTGTGCTTTTTCTTTTCTGTTTTCGGGTTGTTTTCCGAGATGTGGGAGTAGACTCCAATCTAATAATGTTTCAGCCCTTTTAATTTGAAACTCTTCTAACATTCCAGGTGCAATTCTTTTACTAATGTAAACAATTGATTCTTTTGATGTTGTTATATCTCCTGCTTTTTCAAAAGAACCTTCTAACTGATTTTGAATTTCATCTATGTGGGATACTGCACCAGCAATGTCTTTATCCGATTCTAATCCAAGTGCACGCATCAATGTCACAATAGGAATATCAACTGGTGAACCAGGAATTTTTGCTACAATCATTCCATCGTCTTTCATAATTAATTCTAGTTTTGCACGATAACCAATTATTGATGAGTAGACTTTTGCTTTATGTACTATTTTACCACCAACTTTTTCAGCATCAACGATAATTTTGTTGTACGACAAATCTTCTAGTCCAACTATCACTCTCTCTGAACCATTAATGATAAAGTAACCACCTGGATCTCTTGGATCTTCTTGATAATCAATTAATTTTTGTTCATTGAAAGTATGTAAAATACATGCATTTGACTTTACCATAACTGGCATGTCACCAATATGAATGAATTTTTTTTCAAGCATTTTGTTGTCTTCAATTACTGTAACCTCCATCATAACAGGTGCAACGTACGAAATGTTTCGCAATCTTGCCTCTGCAGGAGTTACATGTGTAATAGAACCATCAAGTTCCATCATTCTTGGTTGTTGTAATTTTATTTTTTCGAGTTTGATTTGATATGGATATTCTGCATTTTCAATTTCAATTTTATCTACTTCCGTTATAATTTGTTGTAAACCATTCTCTAAGAATTCATCAAATGAATTCAAGTGTTGCCTTGCGATTCCTTCTCTTTTTAGAATGTCCTGTATTACAGGCCAACGTGCGTTATACTTCTCTGCCATTATGTTTCAACCACATATCTATAGTACAGACTTTCACCAGACGTTCCACTCTTTCTTGTTATCTTGATCATATCACCAGGTTTCACACCAAGTCCAACTATTGCAGGATCATTTACAAAGATCAGTGGTAACTCGGTTGCATTACAATTGAATTTTTGTAATACCACTTCTGCTTCTTTCTTTGTCATAATTTCATGTTTTGGAACATATGCATGATTTGGTACAAGAATGATATTTTTCTTAATTGCCAGAATTAAGACCCCCATGCATAACATTAGTTATATGAAGAAATAATCTAAACAAACTGAAAAAAAGTTTTTCTGAGACTAATATATATTTAGTTAGAAATTTTTCGAAAAAATTGAAAATTTTCTCAAAGTAATAGTTTTTTTAATTCAATCTGGTTAAATATAATCTAAATATCTCACAATTATGAAATTACGAAGGATCTGGGTCATTGCATTTTCAGCGTTATTATTAATTCCATTTTTGAGCGATGCTGGTTTTTCAGAAATTGAGGCCAATTCCATCTCAACTGAAAAAGATGCATATGCCGCTGGAGAAACAATTTCTGTAATTGGGCACATATCAACTAACGCAGATGCGCCGGTGCTTCTACAAATAGTCTCACCTAATGGTAATATTGTTGAAATTGATCAAATCTATGCTGATTCTGAAAATAATTTTAGTGTGAACGTTGCAACTTCTATTGATGGTCTATGGAAAGCAACAGGAACGTACATGATCAAGGCAACTCACTTGACTGGTACATTTGAAACACAATTTGATTATGGTGGAATGATGTCTGCCGAAGTAAAATCTGGTGAAGAGTTTGAATCTGGAAGTTTAGAATTTGCACCAGTAGATGCATTTTCAGAGACAGTAAATGTAATTCAGCTTGAAGATTATGATTTATTCTATGAAATCACTGGTGCAAAGATTTTAAGAATAATTCCAGATGTTGAAAATAACTCATTAATCATAACAATTGAAACATTCAGTGATGGTGAGCTAAAAATTACATTGCCAAAAGAAGTAATTGATACTACTGAAGGAAGTTTCTTTGTTTTGGTTGATGGTGAAGAAACTAATCACGATGCAAGCTCAACATCTGATTCATGGACTTTGATTATTCCATTCTATAATGGTTCTGAAGAAATTGAAATAATTGGTACGTTTGTTGTTCCAGAATTTGGTGCAATTGCAGCAATAATCCTAGCAGTAGCAATTACTTCAATAATTGTTCTATCTGCAAAGTCAAAACTTAGTTTAATTCCAAAAGTTTAAAACAACAATATGAAGATGAAAAAATATGAACGCTAAACCTATCATACTACTTCTGGCTATTGTGTCAGTTGGCGGTATGGGCATCACTTCACAAGCGTTTGCTTCAGGATATGACGATGGTGAAATTCCATACAGATACTTAGATGATATTGATCCAAATCAAGTAGCTTCATCAATTACCTTCGATATAGAAAGTGATACGTATGATCATGATTCTATCATTGTAATTACTGGTCAGGTAAAAACTGTAAAAGATGTGGCTGTAACAATAGTTGTATCAGGTCCAATGGGTATTGTGCAAATTGATCAAGTTTCAGTTTCAAGCGATGGTAGTTTCTCAACTACAATCAACACTGCAAATGCAATGATGAAGTATGATGGACAATACAAAATCAAAGCAACATATGGTACACAAGATGTCATGCGAGTCGTGTATGTTAATTTGGTAGGTGGAGTTGAAACTGGTTCAATGGCAGGTTATGTGCACGAGGAAGAAGTGTCTGACTTGACAGATGAAGTAGATTACAGTATTAGTGGTGGACATGTAGAAGGTGTATCTGCTAATGTAAACGGCAACTCTCTAGTTATAGCAATTCATGACGCTGAAGATGGCGGTGAATTAACAATAACACTACCAAGTGATGTAATCACACCATTTAACGATGGTACATTCTTCGTTCTCGTAAACGATGAAGAAAGTGATGATGCAAGTCAGGATGGTAACACAATAACCGTTCCATTTGACGCAGATGCAACCACGGTCGAGATTATAGGTACTCATGTTGTTCCAGAATTTGGTGCAATTGCAGCAATAATCCTAGCGGTGGCAATTACTTCAATAATTGTTCTATCTGCAAAGACTAGACTAAATATTATACCAAAACTATAGTTTATTGAATAATAAGTAAATATACATAAATATACAAAATTTCGACAAATCACAAGATGAACGCTAAACCTATCATACTACTTCTGGCTATTGTGTCAGTTGGCGGTATGGGCATCACTTCACAAGCGTTTGCAGACCATCATAATATGGAACAAGCTGTTCCATTAGACTTCAGTACAGATAGTGACACATATGATCACGACTCTGTGATTTCAATTGATGGAGCAGTTAGTAATACAAACAGAGGTGCTGATGTAACAATAGTTGTATCAGGTCCAATGGGTATTGTGCAAATTGATCAAGTTTCAGTTTCAAGCGATGGTAGTTTCTCAACTACAATCAACACTGCAAATGCAATGATGAAGTATGATGGACAATAC
>Ga0257111_1000548_pt1 | contig 15547 bp, 12 predicted proteins | sample LP_taG_6_FD_191567 | JGI IMG/M metagenome (GOLD analysis project Ga0257111, IMG submission 191567) | Marine microbial communities from Northeast Subartic Pacific Ocean, Canada - LP_J_2015_P26_500m | ecosystem: Environmental > Aquatic > Marine > Oceanic | place: Canada: Northeast Subartic Pacific...
ACAAGCAGAAACTGAAGTTGTTTCTGCAAAAACACTGCAATTACTTGATTTAATCAGGATAAAATATCTCGGTAAAAAAGGTATTTACACTGCTAGTATGAAGCAAATTTCTAAACTAAAGAAAAATGAAATACCAGTAATAGGACGTGAAATTAACGATGCAAAGAAAATTTTATTAAACCAAATATCTTTTAGACGTACAGAATTAGAACTTGATTTGTTATCAGAAGAATTAAATAAGGATGCAATAGATATAACCTTACAAGGTCGATTACAAAAAAAGGGGGGGAGGCACCCTGTTTCAAGCACTAAAAATAGAATAGAAAGAATATTTCGTGACTCTGGTTTTGGCATTCGATCCGGACCTGAGATTGAAGATGAATATCATAATTTTACTGCATTAAATATTCCAAATAATCACCCGGCAAGAGCTATGCATGATACATTTTATTTTTCTGAAAATAAGTTACTTAGAACTCATACTTCCCCTGTCCAAATAAGATCGATGGTCACAGATGGGGCTCCCATAAGAATTATTGTGCCAGGAAAAGTTTATCGATGTGATTCAGATCAAACGCATACGCCAATGTTTCATCAAATAGAGGGCTTAGTTGTTGATGTTAATATTAGTTTTGCAAATCTTAAGGCAATATTGCATCAATTTGTCGAAAAATTTTTTGAGCGTGAAGCAGAGATACGTTTTAGACCATCTTATTTTCCCTTTACAGAACCGTCCGCAGAAGTAGATATTTTATGGAATGAAGGTAAATGGCTTGAAATTCTAGGTTGCGGAATGGTACATCCAAATGTTCTTGAAAATGTTGGTATAAACTCATCAAAATATACTGGTTATGCTTTTGGTATGGGGATAGAAAGGCTCGCAATGTTACGTTATGGCGTTACTGACTTAAGAAATTTTTTTGAAAATGATCTTCGTTTTCTGCAGCAGTTCAATTAACAGGATTAATTTGAATGAAAATATCTGAATCATGGTTGCGCTCTTGGGCTAATCCTGATCTTTCAACAAAGGACTTAGCACATCAAATGACAATGATTGGGCTTGAGGTAAATAGTATTTTTGAAGATGGTAAAGATATTGAAAAAATTATTATTGCAAAATTAATTACGATTGACGAACACCCAAATGCTGATAAGTTAAAGATTTGCAATCTAACAATTAACGGAAAAAAACAAATTAAAGTTGTTTGTGGAGCAACAAATATTTTATGTGGAAAAAAATACCCCTTAGCTATACCTGGGGCAAAATTCCCGAATGGTATCATAATAAAAAAATCTAAAATTAGAGGCGTAATATCTAACGGGATGCTTTGTTCTGAATCTGAAATTGGCTTAGGTGAAGATGCTGACAGCATTATGGAATTACCTGACGATGCTCCGGTTGGAGAAAAATTAATTAACTATCTTAATCTACCTGACTCAATTTTTGATATAGATATAACGCCAAATAGAGGAGACTGTTTTTCTGCTCTAGGAATCGCCCGTGAAGTATCACTACTTTCAAATAGAAAATTAAAAAATAATACTATATACAACATTAAACAAACAATTGAAGATACGTATAAGATAAATGTAAAAAACTCAAAATTGTGCCCAAGATTTTCAGCAAGAATTTTTAAAAATATTAAAACTTCTAAAACGCCATTATGGTTAATTGAAAGATTAAGAAAAAGTGGAATAAGATCTATACATCCAATAGTTGATGTTACGAATTATGTAATGATTGAATTAGGCCAGCCATTGCATGCTTATGACCTATCCTTTTTAGACGGACCTATTGCACCTCGATACGCAAAAGGTAAAGAAACAATAACTTTACTAGATGGTCAAAATATCAGAATTAACAAAAATACTGTTGTGGTGGCAGATGATTCGGGCGCAATTGGATTGGCGGGAATCATGGGAGGTTCTAAAACCTCAGTATCGAGAGCTACCGAAGATATTTTGTTGGAAGCAGCTTTTTGGCCGACTGAAAACATGTCAGGACAAGCTAGGTCATATGGTTTGCAAACTGATGCTTCAATTCGTTTTGAAAGAGGGGTTGATCCATATCTGCAGATAAGATCTTTAGAGAGAGCTAGTGAATTATTGATTGAAATTACAGATTGTGACGTTGGTCCGTTAATTGATGTGTGTGATAAAAAATATTTACCACAATCAAAGTCTGTTGAGCTACACGCAACTAGATTAAAAAAAGTTTTAGGTACAACTGAAGCCAATTCCAAAGTTTACAAAATTTTGTCTAACTTAGGATTTAAGACCAAAAAAACCAGTGATGGTTGGAATGTAACGGTTCCTTCGCATCGATTCGATATAAATATTGAGGATGACTTAATTGAAGAAATTGTTCGTTTCCATGGCTTTCATCTTATTCCTGAAATAACTGCTGACGTTAATATGCCATTAGTTGAATATGATGAATCGGAAGTAGATATTGAAAAAATTTCTAATACACTAGTTAATTTAGATTACCAAGAGATAATTACATATAGCTTTATAAACCCAGAACTGAATGTTTTAATAACAGGAAAAAAATCTAAATTACAATTAAAAAATCCTATTTCACCAGAAATGTCTGCGATGAGAGGATCTCTATTACCGGGCCTCATACTCACTGCACAAAAAAACATTTCAAGACAACAACAAAGAGTAAGAATATTTGAAGTTGGTAGATCCTTTCGAGGAACATTATCTAAGCATATAGAAATATTAAATATTTCTGGATTAGCATTAGGTAGTGTAGCTGGTGAAAATTGGTCAGATAAAAAAAGAAGTTTAGATTATTATGATATAAAAGGAGATATAGAGTCTTTATTAAATAGCACTGGTAAAGACATAAGTTATAGTTTTGTTAAATCTCAACATCCATCTCTTCAATCAGGTCAAGCAGCTGATATATTCAGGGAAGGAAAAAGAATAGGTATGATAGGTAAACTTCACCCATCAATATCGAAAAAACTTGATCTTAAAATGGATGTTTTTGTTTTCGAACTTAATGCTAAAGAATCTTTTTATTCTCCTATATCTAAAGTTCAATCAATATCCAAATTTCCATATATCCGAAGGGATGTATCACTAATTGTCGATAAAAATATTACAGCTTCAGAATTAGTTAATTTAATTAAGGAAGTAGAGCCTAAATTAGTGAAAGAGGTTATCATTTTTGATATATATCAAGGAAAAGGCGTAGAAGAAGGTCGAAAAAGTATCGCTTTAGGCTTGATTTTACAGGAGAATTCACGCACCCTTACTGATCTAGATGCCGATACCGTAGTAAAAAATGTATTGGTAGAAATGAAAAATAAATTTTCAGCAACACTTAGAGAATAAAAATTATGGCGCTAACAAAAGCTGATATTGCTCAATCACTCTTCGATGAACTTGGATTGAATAAACGAGAAGCACGTGAATTAGTTGATATCTGTTTTGAAGAAATGCGGCAATCACTCGAATCTGGGCATGAGATAAAAATTTCTGGATTTGGAAATTTTGAACTAAAAGATAAAACTGAAAGACCGGGCAGAAATCCAAAAACTGGTGAGGAAATACCAATCAGTGCACGTCGTGTTGTTACTTTTAAACCCGGTCAAAAATTAAAATCTCGAGTAGAAGCATATGTTGGAACCAGGAAATAACCACGAATTACCACCAATTCCAGGGAAACGTTATTTTACAATAGGCGAAGCTAGCGAGCTGTGTGATGTAAAAGCACACGTACTTAGGTATTGGGAGCAAGAATTTCCACAATTAAAACCAGTTAAACGACGGGGAAATCGAAGATATTATCAACGGCAAGATGTTCTTATGATAAGGCAGATACGTGGTTTATTATATGAAGAAGGCTTCACTATTGGTGGCGCTCGACAAAAATTGAATGGCTCCAAAACAAAAAATGATGTCAGTCAGAGCAAACAAATAATTAAACAATTACGAATAGAACTTGAAGATATACAGAAAATCTTACGTCGCTAAAAAATTTTCAACGAATAGAAGGACAGCAAATATTTGCCGTCCTTTCTCTATATTTGAGACCGGGGCGTAGCGCAGTCTGGTAGCGCACCACAATGGGGTTGTGGGGGTCGGGAGTTCAAATCTCCCCGCTCCGACCAAAAAGCTTATTAATAATTTTATTTATGTTTACCAATATTCCAGCTAGTATTTTTTAAATATTTTTCACCGGCTTCTATTGGCAGATCTTCAAGAGATGATCCCATAGAATCGTTCCATCGATTAAGGTATCCGAAAAGAGCAATAACAGCAGTAATTTCGACAATATCATCATCTTCCCAGTATTTATGTAATTCATCTGATATATGATTATCAACTTCATTAGGAATAGATGAGGCTGCATAAGCATATTTTAATGCTGCTTTTTCTGCATCATTAAAGTTATTACTTTTGCTAAAGTTCCACGCATCATTTAATCTTTCTTCAGATGCCCCAAATCTTTGTGAGCCAAGAATTGTATGCGCTTGACAATATTTACAACCAGAAACGAAACTTGTCACATATCCAATGATTCGTTTAAATTCTGGCGTAACATTACCTTCGCATTTCATTACTGCTATATTTAATTCTGTGAACGCTTTAGCAATTTTTGGTCGTCTAGCCATAGTTCTTACACTATTTGGGATTACTCCAAGTGGGCCTTTAAAAAATTGCACAAACTCAAGTAAATCTTGATCAAATTGATTTTCTTCTAGAGGTTGAATGAGTGTCATGTCAGCTCCTAATATTGTTGTAATTATTTTTAGATTATAATATTAAAATTAATTAGAAAATATTATAGTTGATAACAATAAATAAAAAATTTAAATAGTTTTCAATCTTTATATGAGCAATAAAAATGACAACAAAAAGATTTCGTAAACATTCAAGTAAGGTGGTAGACGGGATTCAACAGTCTCCAAGCCGAGCCATGCTACGTGCTGTAGGATTTAAAGATGCAGACTTTTTACTACCACAAATTGGAATCGCATCTACATGGAGCTCTATTACCCCGTGTAACTTACATATCGATAAGCTCGCAAAAGAAACTGCCATAGCTACCGATAAGTCTGGCGGTAAATCAGTTATTTTTAATACAATTACAATTTCTGATGGAATTACTATGGGAACGCTTGGTATGCGATATTCCCTTGTATCACGAGAAATAATAGCTGATTCAATTGAGGCAGTTACATGCGCTCAAGGTTTTGATGGAATCATCGCTATCGGAGGTTGTGATAAAAATATGCCTGGCTCCGTGATGGCTATGGCAAGATTGAATAGACCTTCAATATTTGTTTATGGAGGAACCATCAAACCTGGTCTCAAAAATAGAGATATTGTTTCCGTTTTCGAATCTGTTGGAGCATTGTCTAGCGGTAAAATAAGTAATGAAGAATTTCTGGAAGTAGAAAAAACCTCCATACCTGGACCAGGAGCTTGTGGCGGTATGTATACCGCAAATACGATGGCTTCTGCAATCGAGGCCTTAGGCTTAAGTTTGCCAAATAGCTCAGCTCAAGAAGCAGTATCAAAAAATAAAATCAATGATTGCCACAAAGCTGGCAAAGCTATTATTGAACTCATAAAAAAAGATATTAAACCTAAAGATATTATGACGCGAAAAGCATTTGAAAATGCGATTACAGTGGTTATTGCTTTGAGCGGATCAACTAACGCAGTTCTTCATTTGATTGCTATGGCTAAGGAAGCAAAAATCAATATAACACTAGATGATTTTACTAATATAGGTTCTCGAGTTCCTGTTTTAGCAGATGTCAGGCCAAGTGGTCGATATCTAATGTCAGAGTTAATATCTATCGGGGGAATACAACCTTTAATGAAAAGGCTATTAAATAAAGGTTTGTTACATGGTGATTGTATGACAGTTACAGGGAAAACTGTTGCAGAAAATCTTGCAGAAATTTCAGATTATCCTCGCAATCAAGATGTAATTCGCAGTTTTGAGAATCCCATTAAAACCGATAGTCACTTGGTAATACTTTACGGAAATATAGCTCCTGAGGGCGCTGTTGCAAAAATATCAGGTAAAGAAGGTCTGAAATTTACCGGAAAAGCACGTGTATTTCACTCTGAAGAATTAGCTTTACAGGCTATTCTTGGAGATGAAATTCAAAAAGGTGATGTAATTATTATTCGTTATGAAGGACCTAAAGGAGGCCCTGGTATGCGTGAAATGCTAAGTCCTACAGGGGCAATAGTGGGTAAGGGATTAGGTTCCGATGTAGCTCTAATAACGGATGGACGTTTTTCTGGCGGTAGCCATGGTTTTGTTGTTGGGCATGTTAGTCCAGAAGCGGCTGTTGGTGGGCCATTAGCATTAGTTGAAGAAGGGGATGAAATTATTATTGATACACAAAATAAGTGCATTGATATGAATGTAGATAAAGAAACTCTCAAATTAAGAAAGCAAGAATGGATAAGACCAAAATCAAATATAAAAGGAGGAGTATTAGCAAAATATCGATCACAAGTTTCCTCTGCTTCTGATGGAGCTATTACTTTTGCGCCTGATTGGGATTAATAAACTTGATTGATAGTGTTTCATCACTACAAGAATCTGTATGGTGGCTTCAAAAACGCGACCATTTGCTTGATTTAGCGAAGAATCAGTTGAATGCATTTATTTATGATTCAAAAACTATTGAGCGATCAATAGCAAGTTTAAAAAACATGGTATCTATAGATAAAATATTTTATGCCATGAAAGCTAATTTCAATCCAGATTTACTTAGAATTCTATATGATTTTAATATTAATTTTGAATGTGTTTCACCAGGAGAGGTAAAATTTCTTATAAAAACTTTTCCAAATATTAGTCTTAATCGTATCTTGTTTACTCCAAATTTTTCTCCGAAAGACGAATATATTTGGGCAATGAATTTGGGGTTAAAAGTTACAATAGATAATTTACACCCTTTAAAAGAATGGCCAGAAATATTTAAAAATCAAAATATTATTGTAAGGATTGATCCAGGTCATGGAGAAGGTCATCATAAACACGTCAAAACAGCCGGAAAGGAATCAAAGTTTGGTATTCATTTACCTCAAGTCAAAGAACTTATGTTATTGATTGAAAGTATGGATATTAATATTGTCGGAATTCATGCACATAATGGCAGTGAAATTTATGAAATCAATAATTGGATTACCATTGCAGAGCAGCTTGCTTTAATAGGTAAAAAATTTAACACAACTAAATTTTTAGATATAGGAGGGGGTTTTCCAGCATCTAATCATTCAGGTAATAGATCCGTAAGTATGAGGGATCTTGATGATGGTTTGTTAAGAATAAAACAAAAATATCCAAACTATAAGTTTTGGATAGAACCTGGGCGATATCTTGTAGCTGAATCAGGTATTCTTCTTACCCATATTACACAGATGAAAAATAAAGGAGATAAAAAATTTATTGGCGTTGGAACAGGAATGAATTCTTTGATTCGCCCTGCATTGTATAATGCCCATCATGAAATTATTAATCTTACTCGGTACTATGATAATGCTGTCACAGAATCTGTTGAAATCGTTGGTCCTATTTGTGAATCTGGTGATAGTTTTGGTATACATCAATTTAAAAAAGGATCACAAGAGGGCGATGTAATTTTGATCGCCAATGTTGGTGCTTACGGTAGCTCTATGTCATCGCGTTACAATCTTAGAGAGTTACCTATTGAAATCATTTTATAATTCTCAGGAGTGTTTAATGGCATCTAAAAGGATGTTATTTTCATCGTGAGTTCCAATGGTAATTCGTGCACAATTTTTTAATTCTGGCTCATCTTGAAAGGCTCTGACAAGAATATGATTTTCTTTAAAAGTATTATAAACAGGAATTGTATCTTTAAATCTTACAAGAAAAAAGTTAGCTGAACTTGGCCAGATCTTTTCAACGTTTTCTAATTGTTTGAGCGTTGATATTACCCGCTCCCGTTCATTTATTATTTGTTGTATATGATTTTCTGTTTTTTCTCGATAATTGCTTGATAATATCTGGATAATTTTTTGTGATATTACTGTTGAAAATGTAAAAGGCATGACAACTTTTTTTAAGAGTTCAATGGTTCTTTGAGATCCAATTAGCGCCCCACATCGAGCACCTGCGAGCGCAAAAGCTTTAGATAGTGTTCGCATAATAATTAGATTTTCAAAGTTATTGATTTGATTAATCATAGATGGCGAATTACTAAATTCGATGTATGCTTCGTCAACTACTATGATTGATTTATTCTTTTGATTTTCTAGAAGCTTCATAATATTGTCATATGGAACTAAGGTTGCAGTTGGGTTATTGGGCGTGGTTATAAAAATAACTTTTGTGCAATCATTTATAGCAGTAAATATTTCGTCAATTTCTAATTTAAAATTATCATCATGCTTCAAAGGAACATCTATAGGATCAACTGAGTGAATTTCGGAAAAAAACTGATACATGTCAAATGTAGGCGATGAAGAAATAATATTATCTTTTGTTGGCTCACAGAAGGTTCTAATAATTATGTCAATACCTTCTGTACTACCTCGTATCGCGAGTACATTATCTGGATCTACGTTATAAAACTTAGCCATATGTTGAAATAGTTCGGTAGGACGTACACTCGGGTATCGATTCAGATCCAACGATTCATTGTTGTCCCATAATGATCGCGGTGATTCATTTGCGTTTAGTCGAATCATCTCTTCACTTGCTTCAGGCGCATTAATCGTGGGTAATTTAAGAATCTTAGATCTAGCAAGCTTATCTATACTCATACTTTATCTCTTTTAAGAATTATTTTTTTTTAAATTACGAATAATACAATTTGTCATTTCTTCTGTATTAAGGACAACCTGACCTGCAGTTGCTATATCCTTTGTACGAGCCCCAGCCGATATAACATTCTCAATAGACTTTTCAAGAAAAGATGCTTCATCTTCTAATTTCAAACTATATCGAAGAAGTAATGCAATACTTAATATCATGCCGCATGGATTGGCAATTCCTTGCCCTGCGATATCCGGTGCAGACCCATGAATAGGTTCGTATAGACCTTTAGTTCCTTCTCCAATTGATGCAGAAGGAAGCATGCCCATTGAGCCTGCCAACATTGACGCTTCATCCGTTAAAATATCACCAAACATATTCTCAGTGACGATAACGTCAAATTCTGATGGCTTGCTTATTAAATACATTGCGGCTGCGTCAACAAGTATATGTTCAAAATCAATGTCAGGATATTCTGTTGTAACTATATTGTCCGTTCTGTTTCGCCAAAAACGAGATGTTTCTAATACGTTCGCTTTGTCTATAGAAGCAAGCTTTTTTCTTCTTGTCATAGCTATCTTACATGCTAGGCGAACGATTCTATCTATCTCATAATCATGATAAATACATAAGTCACTGGCATGATTATCATCTTTATATTTTTCACCAAAATATATCCCACCAGTTAGTTCTCGAATAACGACTAGATCAACGTTCTCTAGTAATTCTTTTTTTAACGGGGAGGCAGACATTAATTCTGGCATTACCTTCACGGGTCTAATATTTGCAAAAACCTTCAATGTTTCTCTAAGACCTAGTAAACCTTGTTCAGGCCGAACTCTTGCATTTGGATCAGACCATTTTGGGCCGCCAACAGCACCAAGTATAATTGCGTTACTTTCCTTACAGCTTGCTATCGTTTCTTCTGGTAAAGGGAGTTGACCAGCATCAATAGCTGACCCACCAATTAGCTTCTCTTCATAAGAAAAATTATGACCGTATATTTCTTCAATTGTAGATAGTATTTTTTTTCCAGAAGATGTGACTTCTGGACCAATACCATCTCCGGGTAATAGAGTTATTAGGGCTTCCATGATCTATTTTCTTCATAATTTTTTATAATTTCAATATGACTTTGTATAAATCCTAATTCATCAGTACCTTCTAGAAGGCAGTGATGCGAGAATTGATCAATTTCAAATTTTACTGACTGCTTATCAGGTAAATACAGCATTGATGTTTTAATATCAATTGATAAATTGATACCCGGGTTAGCTAATAATTTATTTAGAATTTCATCATTGACTTCAATTGGTATAAGACCATTCTTTAAAGCATTACTTCGAAAAATATCTGCAATTCTCGAGCTAATTATAGCTTGAAACCCAAAATCTTTAAGTGCCCAGGGAGCATGTTCTCTCGATGAACCGCAGCCAAAATTATCCCCAGCAACCAATATATGACAATTTGAAATCTTATCATCATTAAGAATGAATTCAGGATTAGCGGTGCCGTCAGAATTATATCGCCAATCATAAAATAAATATTTACCAAGGCCATCTAAGGTAGTTGTTGTAAGGAAACGTGCCGGTATTATTTGATCAGTGTCAATATCAGAAATATTTAGTACCACAGTTTTTGAGTCAATTTTTGTCACTGCTTTCATATCTAAACTCTTAAGAAATCTCTAGGATCAGCAATTGAACCTTTAATAGCCGATGCAGCTGCTGTCATTGGACTCGCTAATATAGTCCTAGATTCTTTTCCTTGTCGTCCCTCAAAATTACGGTTACTTGTACTAACACATAATTGATTTGGAGGAACTATGTCTCCATTCATGGCGATGCACATCGAACAACCTGGTTCACGCCATTCGGCGCCAGCAGATTTAAAAATTTGATCTAATCCCAGAGTTTCTGCTTGAACTTTAATTTTTTGCGACCCAGGAACAATGATCATTTTTACATTAGGTGAAATTTTTCGTGAATCTAAAATTTTTGCCACCTGTTTTAAATCTGATATTCGTGAATTCGTGCAACTACCAACAAAAACAAAATCAATGCTTGATTCAGTTAACAATTTTCCTGGAGTTAGTTTCATATACTCAAGGGATTTTTTCAAACTCTGATTGCCGTTAGAATTGGGTATAGGATCATTTATGCTAATTGCCATACCTGGATTAGTTCCAAATGTCACCATAGGTCCTAATTGATTAACATCTATATCTACAGTTTTATCGAAGTTTGCATCTTCGTCACTCGGGAGAGTTTTCCAGCGTGCAAGAGCTTCATCCCAATTTTTTTCAGAAGGTGAATATGGTTTGTCATGTAAATAGTTATACGTGTTGTCATCAGGAGCTATCATCCCACCTCGTGCACCAGCTTCAATAGACATATTGCATATCGTCATTCTTGATTCCATATCCATTGATGATATGGTGTCACCTCGATATTCTATTACATGTCCAGACCCGCCGGAGACACCAATTTTAGCAATTATTGCTAGGATAATATCTTTAGCAGTTACACCTGGTCTGAGGTTTCCAGACACTGATACTAAAAATGTTTTAGACTTACGTTGTAATACGCATTGTGTAGCAAGAACATGTCCAACTTCAGTAGTTCCAATCCCAAATGCAAGAGATCCAAAAGCACCATGAGTGCTTGTGTGGCTATCACCGCAAACAATTGTTTTACCAGGTTGTGTTACCCCTAATTCTGGACCGATAATGTGAACTATTCCTCGTGATTTACTTTTAAAGTCATGCAATTTGATTCCAAAGTCACGACAATTCTCCTCCATGGTGAGAATTTGTTTTGAAGCTTTTTTTCCGACTATGATTTGCAAATCTTTAAAACTATTTACTGGGAATGTTGGGGTCGAATGGTCCATTGTTGCTAATGATAGATCTGCCCGACGAACAGAGATATTATTTTGTTTTAGTATTGCAAAAGCTTGAGGGCTTGTAACTTCATGAATTAAATGTAAGTCAATATAGAGTATTGCAGGCGTATTCATGGTTTCATCAACAACAAGATGGTCAGTCCAAACTTTTTCAAACAGAGTTTTTTTAGTTGATGAGCTCATTAAGAATTTTTTGTAAGTTATAATTTTAGTTATTTTTTTTATCTACATCTTCAAGCCAGCCATGTTCATCGGCTGTTTCTAAAGTAAATAACCCAAAAAATTCTTTTTGCAGCATTCGAGTAATTGAGCCTCTAGAGCCATTGCCTATTGTTATTCTATCTATAGATCTGATAGGAGTTATTTCAGCTGCAGTACCAGTGAAAAATACTTCATCCGCAAGATAAAGGGCTTCTCTTGTTATAGATTGTTCTTTTAGAGGTATATTTAATTTTTTTAAAATTTTTATGACAGTATCGCGGGTGATTCCTGTCAATATAGATTCGGAAGAGGGGGGTGTTATTAATACGCCATCCTGTACAATAAATATGTTTTCTCCAGCTCCTTCGCTAACTGTTCCGTCAGTTGTTAGGGCTATTCCCTCAGCAAAACCTAAACGGTTTGCCTCTGTGGTTATCAATGTACTAGAAAGGTAATTACCACCAGCTTTAGCTCCTGTTGGTATAGTGTTTGGTGGTACTCTTTGCCAACTTGAGATACATACATCTACACCTTGTTCTAGGCTTTCCGAACCTAAATATGGTTCCCAAGCTATAGCGGCAATGGCTACATCAACAGGATGATCTGATTTTGGCGCTAATCCGATACCGCCTAGCCCTCTAAATGCTATCGGACGAATATATACATCATCAGTAAGTTTATTTAATAAAACTACTTCTTTACATGATTCTACGAGAACATCTAGCGTATATGGAATTACAATGCTATAAATTTTAGCCGAATTATATAAACGTTTGAGGTGATCAGTTAACCTGAATATTTTTGTTCCATCCGGAGTCTTATATGCTCTAATTCCTTCAAAGACAGATGAACCATAATGAAGCGCATGAGCAAGTACATGAACTTTCGCGTCTTCCCACGGAACCATCTGACCATTATGCCAAATATATTTTCCGCTATTATCGCTCATTTTATTTCTCCAGGTATGTTAAAACCATCTAAGTGTATACTGTAACAAGAATTTTTAAATCAATATAAAGTAATTTAAATAATATTGGCGCTCTTTTTTATTTTCTTTTTACTTGTAGATTTAACACCACTTCTTTGTCTTCTTAATATTCTATTAATGACTTCTAGATAAGCTCTGCTTCCAGCTTCAACGATATCGATACTTATCCCATGACCACGATAGGATCTACCTTCAAATTCAGTAGTAATAATTACTTCTCCTTGAGCATCATCGCCCGTGGTAGCGCTATGTAGGTCAAATTTTTTCAACGTTAATTGGATATTAGCTGCTGTTTCTAAAGCTTTGAAAGCAGCTTCAATTGGCCCAGAAGCATTTGATTTAACAGTTTTTTCTTTTGCATTTTCATCAATAAGCGTAATTTTTGCTGATGCAGATTGCTCTGTACCAGAGGTAACTTGCATTGATTTTAATACCCACGGACCTGAGGATGAGCTATCAACATTCATTATGATTGCTTCTATGTCACCGTCATACATGTCTTTTTTTAAGTCAGCTAATTTTTTGAATTCATTGAACGCTCGATTTATTTCAAATTCATCAATATCAAAACCTAAATTAGTTACACGTTCTCTAAAAGCATGTCTACCACTATGTTTGCCTAACACAAGGTTAGATTGACTTATACCGACATCATCTGGACGCATAATTTCATATGTTGAGCTATGTTGAAGCATACCATGCTGATGGATACCAGCTTCATGTGAGAATGCATTTTCACCTACAATAGCTTTATTCCTTGGGATGTTCATGCCAGTTATTCCAGCAACTAATCTAGCAGTTGGGTAAAGACGGTTTGTTTTTATATTTGTTTTTAAGTTAAAGAACTCAGATCTGGTTTTAATTGCCATAACTACTTCTTCAAGAGAGCAATTTCCTGCTCTTTCACCTATACCGTTAATTGTACATTCTATTTGCCTAGCTCCAGAGTGTGCAGCTGTCAGACTATTTGCTACCGACATACCAAGATCATCATGGCAATGCACACTTAAAGTTATGTCATCAATACCTTTTACATTTTTTTTGAGATATTCAAATAATTTTTTAAATTCTGAAGGAACAGTATAGCCGACAGTATCTGGTATATTTACTGTTGATGCTCCAGCTTCAATTGCAGCCTCAACTACTTCAGCTAAAAAAGATAATTCTGTCCTAGAAGCATCTTCAGGGGAAAACTCAATATCTTCAACAAGTTCCCTGGCATGCGTTATTGAGTTGACAGCACTTTTTATAATTTCTTCTTTTGCCATTTTAAGTTTGTATTCTCTATGAATGGCGCTTGTTGCAACAAAAACATGAATACGATGATTGTCAGCCCCTTTTATGGCTTTATATGCTTTCTCTATATCCTCTGGATGGCATCTCGCAAGACCGCAAATTATTGGGCCACGGTTTTCATCAGCAATGGTTTTAACTGCATTAAAATCACCTGGCGAGGCTGCCGGGAAACCTGCCTCTATAATATCAACATTTAAATCAGAAAGAGCTTTAGAAATTCTTAGTTTTTCTCTCAAAGTCATACTGCACCCTGGAGCTTGCTCTCCATCTCTTAATGTCGTGTCAAATATCTTTATAGTATTATTTTCCATGATGTAATTTTCGTGCTTTTTTGTAGTTTGATTAAATAGAATTAATTTTCTAGCCAATCCATGCGACCTCTAAGTTTTTTGCCAACTTCTTCGATTGGGTGATTTAAATCATCATTCATTAATCTTTTGAAATTATTTTGATTCTGATTATTTTCATTTATCCAATTTTCAGCAAATGTTCCGTCTTTTATCTCATTAAGTATGTCTTTCATTTTTTTACGAACATGAGCATCTATTATTTTTGGACCACTAATAAGATCGCCATATGCTGCAGTATCGCTAATAAATTCATGCATTTTTTTTAAACCACCCTCATGAAGTAAGTCAACAATTAGTTTTAGTTCATGCATACATTCATAATAAGCAACTTCGGGCTGATAACCTGCCTCAACAAGTGTTTCATAGCCCGCAACAATCAGCTCAGTTGTACCTCCACAAAGTACAGCTTGTTCACCGAAAAGATCTGTTTCAGTTTCCTCAGCAAAAGTAGTTTTAATAACCCCAGCTCTTGCCCCACCAATACCTTGAGAGTAGGCCAAAGCGATGTCGAGGGCATTACCTGTTGTGTCTGTTTCTACGGCTACAAGGCAAGGGACACCGTGACCTTCTTTATATTGTCTTCTGACAAGACCACCCGGACCTTTTGGGGCAATAAGAACTACATTGAGATCGTTTCTGGGTATGACACACTTATAATGAATATTAAAACCATGTGCAAACAGTATAGTAGAGGCATAATTAAGATTTGGCTCTATTTCTTTATATAGCATTTCTTGCGAAAGGTCAGGAATAAGAAAGGCCGAGATTAAAGCATCTTTAACAGCGATAGATGGTTCTTGAACTTCTAAGCCATCAGCTTGAGCTTTTTCCCAACTCTTACCATTTTTTCGTAAGCCTACAACAACATTATGCCCACTATCTTTTAAATTAAGAGCATGAGCTCTTCCTTGGCTTCCGTAGCCAAGAATACAAATACGTTGCCCATCAAGTAATGATGTATTTACATCTTTTTCTGAATACATTTGCATTTTTTTACCTTCGTAGTTTTGTTTATTCTCAAAAAAAAACCCCACAGTT
>Ga0257111_1000549_pt1 | contig 15538 bp, 9 predicted proteins | sample LP_taG_6_FD_191567 | JGI IMG/M metagenome (GOLD analysis project Ga0257111, IMG submission 191567) | Marine microbial communities from Northeast Subartic Pacific Ocean, Canada - LP_J_2015_P26_500m | ecosystem: Environmental > Aquatic > Marine > Oceanic | place: Canada: Northeast Subartic Pacific...
TTGATGGCTTGATTGAAATGCTGTCCATCATTACCAAATGCAATATAAGTATCATCAACATAATTCATATCATAGGTGTCTTCCATGACTGCGGCTGAAGCAAATATCCAGTCAAAACGATCATCCATTCCACCATTGGCACCACCCCCAAACTGTGTGGTCCGTGGGGACTGAGTGTGCACATCCGCGAAAGCAGTGTTATTATGCCAGTAGCCAATACGATTTATCGGATCAAAAAGTTGGCCATCAGTATCAGACCCTGCAAGTGTAAGCATGTCAAAAGCAGGTTCAGAAGATGAATTGTTACTGTAAATATTAAAATCACCACCAACAATAAAATGAGATCCGCTGGGGAATTCATTTAAATAATTTCGTAGTATGGTTGCTTCTTGTAGCCGCTGTTGGGCATTAGAATCACCTGAACTAGCTTTGAGATGTAGGCTATAAACACGAAACTGCACTCCCGATTCAAGATGTTCCATCACCCATTCAACCACATCCCTTGTGCCTGATGATTGCGCTGTATAAATAATAGCTGTACTGATAAAAGAGAAAAACTCTGGCTTATAGTACAGTGCTATATCCCCACTGGCAGTCTGATTGGTAAAGTCAGCCCCAAACCATTCATTGGGCTGAATAACATTTAATACATCATCTAGAAAATGGTCGTACCCACTAGTGCCGACTACTTCCTGACAGACGATTAAATCCGGTTGAATCTCATCTATAATTTCTTGATAGTAAGATTCACGATCATCATCATCTCCGTAATTAAGAAGATTATAAGTCAAAAAAGTATAATCGGATTGCGCGGCAGTATAAGATAGTAATATAAAAAATATGGTATGGATTCTATATTGAGAAATTTGTCTATAACTCCACTTTTATTATACCAGTTTTGATCTTACGATGGTTTCTTAATACTGTTTTTTTGTATGAACTTAATTTTTCTGATTGGTCTTTAGTTAATAAATCCAATTCATCCAAGACAGCCATTGTTGCAATTGGAGAACAACGTTGGTTACCATCTAAAACCTTTAAGGCAATGCCGAACACATCGCCATTACCTGAGCGAATCCCCAGACCTCGAACCGCTTCCCCGCCTACTTTGGTGACTGCTTTGCCATCCATTGTTTCTATGAAGTCTGTATCGAAACGATTTTTACCAGCTATCAAATAGGGATTGGAAGTTACAGCATCAAAAAGAGTGTTTAATTCATCATAATTACCACTGGCAAACTTCTGGTACATCAGCGCAATGTTAAAAAGAGGTAAAAAGGGTACTGGTGCACTACAACCATCAGTCGCCAGAGGAAATTCATCCAATTCAGAAAATCGTTTGACCTGTTTCATAATAAGTTGCTGCACTTGATGGTCCGGATCAGTATATCCTTTAGGATCTACCTGTAAATATTTTGCTAGACATAACATGCCTGCGTGTTTACCGCTACAATTGTTATGCAGCGCCGAGGAACTTTCTTCATTTTGTATCAATTTTATCCTGGATTCCTCGTCATATGGAAAATGATTTCCACATTCATAATACGATGTGTCATATCCAATTTTATCCAACATGCTTTTTGCAGTGTTTACATGAATATTTTCTCCATTATGAGATGCACACATTAGTGCAATTTCTACAGGGGTAAATCTAACTGCTTTCGTAGCGCCCTCTTTTACCGCCGCTGAAGCCTGGAAAGGTTTGAGCGCTGACCGAACGCATGTTAGATAATGGGGATCACCGCTACTGTATACAATTTCACCTTTTTCATCAACTACTACCGCATAAGCTACATGGATACTTTCAATGAAATCACCGCGATGTATTTTACAGAGAATCGGCATCGTTCATTCTACCGCGAAGGAAGCAAATTGAAATTTAAAACCATGTTCCTTTAGTCTTGGGATTTCCTGTTTTAAAACTTCTAGGGTATTTGTCTTTGCATGACCAATACCAACACCTAAACCTTTCGATTCTGCTTTATCAGCCAGCTTGTATAACTGTTCACGTATTTTATTATATTTGTCTTCATTATCAAGAAATACATGGCGGCGAATTGTAGGTACGCCACGAGACCGCATTGTAGTTTCAGCTACAGTTTCTGAGGTTGTGCGGCTATCGATGAAATATTTTCCATGCCGTTTTAATACATTGCCCACGATATTCATGATCCGTTTATCTGAAGTCGCCTTTGAACCCTGATGATTATTCATTCCCACAGCTTCTGGAAATTCCGAAATAACTTCTTCTACCCTGCTCTCTATTGCATCACTGGTCATAGCCGTGGTCAGCATATACTCTTTTTCGCCACGCGTTTTATTTGTGGACTCCATGGGCATATGCACAATAACCTCATACCCTTTCTGATCAGCCTTCGCTGAAAACAGCCTGCTATTTTGATGGCCTGGTATAACCGCAAATGTAAGGTCTGCGTCCAAGGATAAAAACCCTTCTGAAACATTATCGTCTCTATAACCAAAATCATCTATTATGATGATAATATTTCCCCGAACATCTTCTTCAATTTCAATTTTTGGTATAGTAACTATCCTTCTAGTAGGATCAGGCTCATCTGTTTTTGATTTCAATATATACAGAATACAGGCTGATAGAACAAGTACTGCCAAGACGAAATAAGAGCGTAATTGATTCAATCTATTTTTTTCAAATTGTTTTTATTAATCAACTCTGATCAAGGCAACCGTAATGATAAATCAATCATTTGTGGTATGCCCAAATGCTGGGATCCTACTTGTAAACCATAATGCAAATCCAAAATTCCTAAGCGAATTCCAAAACCACCTGAAAGAACAGTAACCTTATCGGATAAGTGGGACCCCAAACGAATGTCCAACTTATTATATCTTGTTTCACTGGCAACTCTAAAAATTGCCCCATCTACAAATGAAGATTTTTCCGCAGAAAAACAAACAGTATGATCCCACGTGGATCTGGAGAATCGATAAGATATTCCTGATAATAAACGCGTTGGTAAAGATTGGTTATAGGTGTCTGATTGGTTCATGATACCAAGATTTAATGCAGAAACACCCATTTGAATATTTTTACTAATCGAATGTGTGATCCCTGCATCAACGGCATAACCAGTGATCTTTTCTGTATGCAACTGAACAAATATGTATTTCAAAGAAGCACCAACTTTAAGACCACCAAAAGATCGTGAATAACTACCATCTATAGCAAGGGCACTAGAACCAAATGTTGCTAATGGATAATCGGTAGGTGTAGCCGTACGAAGTTCAAGATCATTAAGCCCCATATGTCGTAACTGTAGACCAATAGTCCCACGGTTTAATTTTGATGCCAATGCGAACGAAGAGGCTGAAACATTACTAAGCCAGGAACCGTAGGACATGTGCAGATTGATACCTTCCGGAGAGGCGGTCAGTAGAGCAGGATTATTCAATGCAAGTTTACCAAGAAGCGGATTGGATCCAAAAGCCAGATCAATTGCATTGGATGGTACAGATAAAAACTGGGTCCCTAACCCGAATGCTATTTGAACTAGTATGGCTGTGTTAATTAAAACTCTAGAAATTAAACGCATAGGTAAAAACATGAATCATGCCCTTTGATACAGAATGCGGTTCAATTACAACCGCATAATCAAAGAATGCATCATTTAATTTAAGGAAGGTAAAGTTCAAACCTGCGCCGAGGGAAAATCGGTTATTACCGAAGCCGCCTCGTATAAAATAGTTTTCCGCAAGGCGATACTCTCCGCCAAATCTTAATGTCGATCCTAGGATATCATCCTGGTTTGCTACGACCCCGACATCACCGGTAAAATAAATACGTTGAAAAGTAAATGTTGTACCGAGACGATACATTGTAGGAAAAGATTCTTTATATACCCGCCCTTCCCCTTCAAATACCTTCCCAGTATTCCATTGATAATTGGTATTTAGATCTTGAATCACGAATGCAAAATGCAATTTTTTTTCAGGAAGTACTATAAAACCAATATCAAATCCCGTCCCTTTACCTGCTAATTGACTCTCATTCATAGGTAATTGATGGTTAAGAACCTTTACATTTATACCCAGTGCGAGCCAGGGAGTTATCCGCTGAGCAAAACTAATGAATATTGCATCTTCACTTGTTGATAAAACTTGTGTTTTAGAACCCGCAGTTGAACGACCCTGAATGTTATCGACGCCACTGCTAACCCAAGCCATTCCCATGCCGGCAGTGGGCGGTAAGCCAGTAGAAATACTTGACATCATCAAGCGACGATCTAGATTTAATGCATGGTATGAAAAACCTAATTGCCTTTTATTAAGGAACGCCACGCCTGCCGGGTTATGATAGGCAGTAAATCCATGGTCAATCTCAGCTGTAAAGCCACTGCCCATTGCCAAAGATCTCGCTGACGTACCCATGCGCAAAAAAGAACCTGAATAACCAGCGTAATCCGCTGCAATACTCAATGATGATGTTATTATAATAATTAAATACTTATACATTTACTTTACCACAATCAGTTTTACCCAATGGGGGGAAGGCTTAATATTGTAGCCTTCGGGATAAGTTAGTTTAACAAAATAGACTCCATTATTGACAAGCCTACCCTCCATATCCCGCCCATTCCATTTTAGTGCACCAGAAGATGAAGCTGTTCTATCAAATGATCTCGCAAATACTTTTTCCATCGCAAAATTATATATATCAATTTTTATTTCAGAGGATTCTGACCATTCATTTGTATGAAAACGAACATAACCATCTCCACCAAGCACATTATGGGTGTATGGGGAAAATGGGTTTGGGTAGGCATAATCTTCATTTATATCATATTCCGCACGAAATATTTTCCAGTCTAATCCATCTAAATCATAGGAATGAGCTACGCCATCCCCGGTACCTACCCATATTGAATTATCGCTAGTATCAAATGCGACACTATATACTTCATTTGCTAATACCTCATCGGTACTATAGGGGATATGCTGCTGGGCCGGTTTATACTTGGCCCAATTTATTCCATCCTCTGTCTTCCATAAACCATTGGCAGTAGCAGCAAATACCAGCGAATCCTGCGCGGTTATATTATAAACCCGTTCACCTAAAAGTGTAGTATTCCATGATAACCCATCATTGTTAGTATAACTTACACCCCGCTGTTCTGTTGGATCATCTGCGTTTACTGTCGCTGCCCAGATTACACGTTTACCTTTGTGTATTTGCAAAGCTAGGCCAACTACAAAATTACCAGAAAGACCATATGCCGGATATGAGTAATGCTGCCAGTCTATACAATATCCAAATAATTGTGAATAACCTCCAAAAATCCCGCGGTTAATACCATTCGCAGTTCCTACCCATATTGTATCACCGTAGGTCAGGATAGAAAAAACTTTATGGTTATGATTACCGCCATCTATCGGATCCCTCGGATTAAAATAATAATCTTTTATTATTAGCATTTCATTTGGGGGATCATATGGATCTGGAACTGTGTCATAGGATGTGAGCTCGCATGTCTTGAGTTCGAACTGATCATCCATTGGTAGAGGTACTCGTTCCCATTTAATGGGTATTAAACCAATTACATCTCCATTGGCGTTTCTTTCATTTTTAAATTTTAAGCGGCGTAACCCTCCGGCCCAACTGGCTGTAAATGCATAAGATGTATCTTCATCCTGATGACTAAGTGCAATATCATATGTAACATTTTGATGGGGAACTGTTATAGGAAGAGCTTCGCTTTTAAATTGCCAAAATTCAAAATAAGGTTTATCACTGTTTTCTATCTGTTGATTAAAATATGTCCAATTGATAGTGCTATCAGTTGCGTTGAATGCAGACGCGTTGGCTGTGAATGCAAAACCTTTACCTACTGGTATATCGTTTTCACTACCAGCAAAAGCTATAAACAATGTCCCATCACTTCCCGCGGCCATTGCTGATATACCACCCTGCGGCAGTCGATTTGTTGTTGTTTCAGTGCTTGAAGACGATAGGCTATTGGCTAACCCGGCTGTATCCGGTATAGCCTCCACCGTATCAGAATCTATAATAACAGATACGCCTAATCCGGTGCCCAGCCAAACTGACGTCGAATTTGTCTGTAAATCTTCTTTTAGGATTATTTCTGTTATAACATTACTTCGCATATTATTAACCGTGGAATCAGTATTTCCAACAGCCAGGGACCGAAACAAAAAATTGGTTGGCACTAATTTTTGTGCTGACAGTGAATGAATATTCACAATGAAAATCCCCAGAATGACCAATGTTCTCATGGTCCAATTACCGTGAAAGTATCCACCACCACCACCGTTTGAGTATCCGGATTCGAATGGGTATTGGCCATATCTACCGCATCAAAGATCCATAAAAATGTACCTGTTTTGGTTTCTAATTCAGAGTCCAAGTTCCCTGGACCAAACACAGGGACCCTGAAACTATATATTCCATCATTTGCAGCTGCGTCACCGCTGGTAAAATTCGGTTCATAAAGAATTACTTCGCTACCATCATCGTAAAGATTGATAATATTTCCTTCATTTAAAAACGTGCTATCGTCCACATGGTATGAAAAGAAACCAACTCTGCGAATATCATCTAATCCATTCGCATCATGAACCGTAGCTTTAACCGTATCAAATTTTACACCGCCACTATCGGGTAGAAATATAGTATCCAGTGGTGGTATGAATACAATTCTTGGTATAAGATTCCCCAAATAAAACGAATCTTGCACCATGAATGATGCATTATTTTTATAGGTCGCTTCAAAATCCATATATACCCGTCCAGTATCATTTTCAATCGGATTCTGGGTTAACGTATTGTTTTTAATCTTCAAAGACCACAAATCATCATCTTCTATTATATCACCGCTTTCACCTTTATCATATAATTCAAGACGATCAGGTGTAACTATTCTGGTCGAGTCCGTACCATACCAATATACCACTGCTTCATCCACATTATATCCCCTAACACTTGGCGCTAGATCAATCGAAAAATATAAAACCTGGTCATCCTGTAAAAAGGTGAATTGTAATTCGCGTAATGGTGAATCTGTATCTGTCGTACTGGCCGAGTCAGGACAACCCCAAAAAATCAAAGCTGGTATGATTAGAAAGCAAAAACGCATAGAATTAACATACTGAAATTTCACTTTTTCCTTCCATATATATAATGAACTAATAAGGTGCCAACTTGCTCCAAACTTTCGGCAGAGCAATTCTCAGGCAAGTCTTGGGTTGTGTGCCAATAATTCGCATGACTATTTGGATAATTAAAATCTATAATATCAACTGCTGGTATTTTCGCCTCAGTCCATAGTGGTACATGATCATCATAAATCGTATATACTATACGTGATTCAAATGCATCCAGGCTTAATACCTTTGCTAAGCCCCATAATTTTTTCACTAATTGCCTATTCTGCTGGTAAGAAAAACGTTCTATCGGAATATGCAACTCAGCATCGCCGATCATATCCAATATTATTGCTTCATCAGGTTTCTCTATGGGTAAATCTTTGGCAAATGCTAGCGATCCTTGGGCATAGCTTTTTGGTATACCAGATCTACCCATATCCTCACCATCAAATAGAACAAGTGTAACACCAATTGGGGGGGGTGAAGCATTTAAAATTCGCGCCAGTTCCAACACCACCGCCACGCCGCTGGCGCCATCATTGGCACCAATTATTGGATCATTACGCTTTTCTGGGTCTGGATCTTCATCGGCCCAGGGTCTTGTGTCCCAGTGCGCCCCAATCAAGAGCTGCTCGGGTTCATCCACTTTGAAGCGAGCAATAATATTGGTTAAATCATAACTTTCTTCATTAACCAAATCATCCAGGACAAAAGGCTGCAAAAGAATTGTATCTGCAAATCCTGCAAGAGTTTTTTGTAGATAATCCAAGCATTGCTTGTACCCATTTGAATTTTGGTTTCGCGGTCCAAATTCACATTGTTCAACCAGATATCGAAAAGCATTTCCTTTATCAAATTTAGGTACTGCATTATTGCAACTTGATAAGACATTTATTGTGAAGATGATTAAGATTATTTTTTTATGAATTCGCATTTAACTAGCCACTAATAGCTATGTTAACATCAAATCCAAAGTCACGGTCAATTTTTTTACCAGTAGTCATGGAGTCGTTTTCATGGTAACCATAGATCATGCTACCACTGACTTTGGCGGAGAAGGTATAGGTAACACGAATTCCAACTTTCCAACCGGAATTAAATGCCGTTTGTCCAAATTCCTGTCCTTGATTTTTACTACCTAATGTCTCGCTTTCATTCATATCAAAATTAAATTGAAAATTAACAGTATTCTCAATTTTATAAGGTTCCATAAAAGGCAGTGGAATAGTTATACCGCCTCTATGGCTATAGTTAGCGCTCGATGTATAACTTTTATCGTTATGAACAGTAATACCAGTAGGTACCCGGTCCAGTGATTTTGATAAATTATGGCGAAAATTCATCGATATACCTTTTTGTAAATTTGCAGTTAATCCAACCAGCGGTGAAAAATTAGTGTTGACCCTGGATGAGCGCTCGAATTCTTCAAAATCAGTGATGAAATTTTCTAAATCCAATAATGGCATACTGGGACCATCAAAATTCTCAAATTGCCAAGACCGTGTTTCTTTACCACTAAATCCATGTTCCAAGGATAGAGTACGTAGATACTTATTCAATATGGGAAGTTTTTCCAAACCAGACCAACGAACACTCCAACCTGGAAGGGGTAACCCATTTTCTAATTTTTCTCCATAAGCAAAATAATCACGTGACATGTTTCTTTGCTCTGTTCCAGAGCCGCTTCTTGTTGTGGAAACATTTTGCGCATAATTAAAACTGGTACTGATACTTTTTGTAAGATTCAAACCAGAACGTAGTGAAAAATCACGTTTGTGATCCCAAGCACCAATATCTGATCCAACTTTTTCTGAGTGATCTAGACCATGATCAGGTTGCCATCCAAAACGATAACCCATTGGAATATCACCTATTACACCACGTCCTGTCCTGTTGAGATTTTCTGAATAACTAAAATTAATCGGATTGACCTTCCTAATCAATCCATGCACAAAATTTAAGGCAGGTATATCTTTTTGTTTCTTCTCTGGTGACTTTTCTGGTAGTTTTCCTACTCCAGGTTTCGAATCCCTTCGTCGTGATCTTCCTTTAGGTGCTGCTGTCTTTGAAGGCGGTTTATAAATTACTTCAAACATATTAACTAAATTCAAAGAAATGTTTGATGAAAATCGCAACTGTGTTCCAATATTGGCCCCTTCTAGCGTGCTTTGTCTATCGTGGTTCCAACTGTATGCTGAAGAGTAATTAAAGTTTGGTTTTAACCAGGAAAAAATTACCGGGTTAAATGATGTGGTTAAATTTTCCGTAATATTTTCCACAACGCCTGGATCCATGTCTCTCATTGCCATCCATGCGTAACCGCGATAATCCTGGAGATCACTTTTGACAGCACGGGTATATTTAGTTTTTAAGGAATTCGTTACCGAATAATCCATAGATAAATTTCTATGTAAACCAAAATTATATGAGTCGGGCGATTTTCCGCCAACACGCTTTATCCTTTGGCTTAAGCCTTCACTAAAATTCATAGATGTATTCAAGTTTGAAGGTGTATAAAAAAAATGTATTTCGCTCAGTTTTGGTCCGATCCAGGGTATAGGTTTTATCCATTTTAATGGACTGATATAATTATCACGTCCAAAAGGAAGTGTATAGCTCAATTTACCAGAGTATTTTTCATTCAATACTTCTTTATTGATCTCATTTGATGAAAATGACCTGCTAGCGCTGAAACTCGGTTTTAATTTATCCAAAGTATACTTAACAATTTTATTATCCGATTTACTCGACTTTGTTAAAGATGTACTAAAATTCATACCTGTAGATCTAGTTAGGATTGAGTCAGGAGCGGTACCTTCACTTACAAGAATATCGGAACCTGGAAAATATTTTGGGGTATTCGTCGCATTAGTCATCGACAGGTTTACCGGTAAGCTTATTCCCCATGATTTAGGCAATAGTTTATGTATTTGTACATTTGTATTTACCGAAAGGTTTTCCCCCGTTTGATTGGTGCCGAGGCGCTGCTGCAGCACATGGAAATCGGCATCCTTTCGACTGTAAGTAAACGATGTATTTGCTATGTCAGCTAAATTAAATTTTGATGTAAGACGCATAGCAACACCCCGATTCTTTTTTACACCACTTAAACGGAGTTCATCGAGCCAGATTTCACCACTTATCCATTCATCGGACATATTTCTCAGTCCTACCATAAAAAATTTTATCCTTGATAACGCAGGTTCGCCTTTTATATTGATTTGCTTACCAGTAGAAATTCCATTCTCATCTTTGAACGTATAAGATTTTATATTTGCTGAATCTAAAAATGTATCTGTAGCATTTAACTTTTTTACATTAGTTGAATCTTGCAATTTAAGCTGAGTCAACCAGTTCAGATCAAGATTGATCGTGTTCCTATTTTCGGCCTCGTCCCAACCATTATATACAGGCTGAACCAATTCATAATAATCTTCCCCGAGTCCAAAACGCATGAAAAATTCTACTTTAGTTTCAGTGGTGCCGATCCAAGGGCTATTGCCAGATACATACATTTTCATTTTATCATAAGTGAGATAACTTTTGGCTCTGTCTCCAGTTACATTAACCAATGTCTTTAAGGCAGCTCCTTTATATCGGGGAGAAAGATTATCGAATTTTAAAACTAGCGATTGTTCTTTTGATCGTATTTCATTTATGCGATCGTACTCACCCTTTACACCTTTTGGTGGTGCATAATTTGCATTATCCTCTGTATTAATTACTGAGATAGCAAATACACTATCGTAATTGGTCTTACTATATAAATTTGATGAATCAGGTGCCACGCCCAATTCCTGCCATTCATTACCCACTAATTCTATTTTCGCGATTTGAACCCAAGTTTGGGTGGTGTCTGTGACCCTTACTCGGCAAAATTTAACTTCGTTCCATTCTTGATTTCCTGTACTATCAATCATTTCAAAATGACTTAACGGAATCCGGAATAACCTCCAGCCAGTAGGTTGACCATCCTTGACAGTCTCACCAGAAAAATAGGTTGTATCATCTAACGTAAACGATTTAGTAAAGTAATCATTGGTTTTGTCCAAAAATCCAGTTCGATCCAAATCTTCTGTATCAGGATATCTTCCAGCATCAAGCGCATTTCCTTCTGTCCCATTGATTCGCTTATAATCATTAGTACCTTCATCATACTTCCAATTATCACTATTCGGATCATTTGGATCTATGTCATCAGCAACATTGATCAAAGCTGTATTGCCAGATTCTAGAAGTTCATTATATGTTTCTCCAAATTGTAAACATCCGCCCCAACCATCTTCCGACTCATCTGCACAACCATCTAATCCAACATCCTCAGCATCATCCAATAGTCCATCACCAATCATTCCGGCCACCGGAATATCCTCTGTATTTAGAGTACCATTACCATTCCAATCCTCGCTAATTTTACCGAGATCAATACTTAACTCGGATCTTGATCCATTTTTACTACGAATCCAAATTTCAAAAAATTTTGTTTGCGTCTGGTCGTAATCCCCAGAATACAATGTTGCAATAATTCCTGCCCATAGAGAATCTTTTGGGAGATGAGTTTGGTTAACCAGTGGTTTAAAGTTCATAACGAGTATATCGGTTGTTTCATTTTGGGCACGAATGGATGTTTCTTGATTTGGCCATATATCCTTGGTCCGCCATTGAACGAACGGATTATACCAATACATTTTCGCTCTGTTACGATGACTAAGTGTTTTGTTAGAATGATAAATAAGTGGTGGTGATGATGGTTTCCAGAACCTGCGCTGTATTGGAAAAGAAGTAGTACGTTTTGCTCCTTCAAAGTCATCAATATACGCTACACCTCTTGGATCCCCAGTTTCAGGATTATTTATTGAATTTGGATTTGGCATTACCTGGGCCACTTCACCTTCAATTGAGAATGATGATGATTTTTCAGTATTAATCATTGGTAATTGATCCATCAATCTGGTTAATCCTTCCAACGGTTGTTCATAACGACCATTAACTCCCCATATAAAATTGCGAGTAGGCTCATAACCAACTTCAATTTTTTCATTGATCACTGACTGGTTGAAATATAAAGCAGTAGCACCAATAAATGATCGATCCCCAAGATCCATTTGCGCCCTTGTACCTAAAATCGTCTTTTTATCAAATGATACTATTTCATGTTTATCAAACAATATATTTAATTGAGCATTCGGATTTAAATCTTCATTCATAACAAGCGTACCTGAGAAATAATCTATTTGATAATCAACGCCGCGTTTTAACTCTAACCCGTCTACAAATACCTGTTCGCTACCTTCAACAATCATAAATCCCAGATTAATATTAGAACTTTGGTTTGTGTATTCTATTTGCATTTCAAAACGACTATCATTATTAATCTCTGTCTGCGTTGTTGTGGTATACATTTTACCCTGCCCCAAAACACTTTGTAATTCAGTATTTTTATTACCACCTGCTAATGAATCATAAGCAAATGGATGGTACGTGGGAAACACCAATTCACCGCTTATCATATTGACTATACTGCTATTTTCCATGTCAATTAATTCATCTGCTTGTCGAACGCCTGACTCATTCAAACTATCCAGCCCAAACTGTGTGATATATGGTTTACCTCCTACATCATATTCGGACGGTGGATTCTGGCGCTGGTTAACAATGCGAACAGCAAAACCATCCTTACTAATATTGGATGCGCCCATATAGTAGACATTCTTAAACATGAGATCCCACACTGAATGGCTCGGAGTTAGTGAAATGGGCTTAATCATTTTCAGTATCAAACTCGATGTGGAATCGGTCGCAATAATTCCGCTACCAACGGTTAAAAGGGTATCTCCAGTTTGTCTATTCTCTAATACAAATGTACAGCCAAAAGCTTCATTACTTGATCTATTCCGTAAGCGAATAAACCCGAGATCATTACTCACGGAGTAATCTTGTCCCGGTTCCAGTCTTTTGTAATTACCCTCTTGACTTTCTGTATTATCTATATCGTTTAAATCTGCGTAGGCAATGCCTGGGTCCGTGCTTGCATCATTGGCTGATTCTAGTTTATAGAGATCAAAATCTCTTATGATTACATTACCAACGAGATGCGCTCCTTCGTATAAGGGATAAAATGGTGGTATACTGATATATGACCCATTCAAGGTGGTATCTATACCATTTCGGAACCATTTATGAACATAAAAATATTGATTCTTTATGTAGTCACTATCCTTGATTTTCACGATAGCTGATTCATTGTTTCCTTTGTATTTCAATTGTTCCTTTTTTGTTTTCTCTATAGAGGCAATTGTGGTCACGTCTACAGGCCCAATCTTCGATATAGCCTTCAAACCAAACAGGCCACTATTTTGTCCAGAAAAAGTAACAAATTGGGTTGCCGGCAAGGACAAAGAAATATTCCCAGCTTCTACTTTTTGAAGAATATCATCTTCTTCACCTTCATATGAAATACGGATATTATTCTCCCAATCAAAATCTCGTTCTGAATCTCTATCCATTTTAACCGTTATACGATCACCGATTTTTCCTTCAATATTAACCGCCTGCTTCTGGTCAAATTCTAGGTGTGTATTTTGTGTCTCCCGTATACTGGAACGGACAAGTTCCTGATCCTGAAATACCATTTTTCCATTGATATTGATATTCCCGTTAACGCGGAGTGATACCCGGCCAAAGTCACCCATATCCATGCCAACCATTTCCAAGTACCGTCCTCCACGACGCTCAGTGTAGCGCTGATCTCCCTGATCTTTCTTATTAAATGAATCAATGAAATTCAATACTCTTTTCACTTGAATCATATGATTGAAATACCACTCTACCGTACTGGTAAAAGGGATTCGTAAAACCTTATCATCAATGTATTCAGTAAATGATATGTATCGCCAACTGCTATCCATGGCTACATCAAGAATTCGCTCACCATAGGTCACGTCTAATAGATAAAGTGGTTGGTCTAGTGTATCTTTCATAAGACTAAGTGGTACTGGTATTTCCGGAAATGCAGTTACTACATATGTAGAACGCAGGTGGTAACTGGGGGGCAAGGTTAAGGTAGAACTATCCTGCTGGCCGTATAGAGAAAAAATAGTACCTACGGTCAGGAAAAACGCAAGATTGACGTATTGCCCTTTTTTCAAAGGGATTCTCCTGTATTGTTATTTGTGTCGGTCAGTTCCCCAAGGAACTTTCATTCCGATAGCGGTAGGTCTATAGAGGATTCTCCTATTTTTTGGTTTATTTACCTAGTTTAGCACATTTACGAGTATTTTACGAAGTTTTTGTAACGCGATCCCACGGTGGCTAATTTTATTCTTTTCGTCAGTAGAAAGTTCCGCAAACGTTTTTTCTAACCGAGGAACATAAAAAATAGGATCATACCCAAAACCCATATTCCCTCGAGGGGTTTCAGTAATTATACCCTCTATAAATCCCTCAGTCCATAATTCTTGGATTTCATCTACGAAGGATATTACTGTTCTGAATCTGGCAGAACGCATATCATCAGATACATCTTCCATCACTGATAAAAGCTTATTTACATTATCATCATAGGTGGCATTTAAACCAGCAAAACGAGCTGAATATACTCCTGGTGCACCATCAAGAGCGTCGACTTCTAATCCTGTATCATCAGCAATTGCAGGTAGTCCAGTCCGATCATGAACTGTATGAGCTTTCAATAGACTGTTTTCCAATAGAGTAGTGCCGGTTTCTTCTATGTCGCCAATATCTGGATATTCTGATAATGAGCAAATATCTACATCTAGACCCAGCAATGAATGCTGCAATTCTATTTCCTTATCATGATTGTGTGTGGCTAGAACTATTTTCATTACTTTAATTCAATTAAAAACGGCGGAAAATAGGCAATTACAAAAAAACCTGAAAGTCTAATAAAACAGTGGGTTAATCAGTTGCAAAAGGAACATCCCTCTACTAATTTTCACGGCATTTTTGGCGGCTCGGTAGCTCAGACGGTAGAGCAGAGGACTGAAAATCCTTGTGTCGGCGGTTCGATTCCGTCCCGAGCCACAAAAAAAGCTCCAATTGGAGCTTTTTATAATTATTGTAAAATAACACTTTAATAACTCATATCCATACCACCACCATCAAATCCTTCTCGATCACCTTTAAAACGTCTTTTCTGTTCCATTTTTCCAAAACTATAGCTTAAAGATAATGATACAGAACGTCTGTCTCGACGACGATCGGCTTCCATGCTGCGGATATATTCTTCTCCACTAACAAGATCTTCTAAAACTTCACTGGTCTCAATTCCGAAACCGCTGTTATCAAAAAGATCTCTTACTTTTACTGTCAAGGTAAGCTTGTTATCCATAAGCTTTCGTTGGAATGACAAATCTGCTGTGAGCGACGGTTTTATTTCCCC
>Ga0257111_1000552_pt1 | contig 15481 bp, 24 predicted proteins | sample LP_taG_6_FD_191567 | JGI IMG/M metagenome (GOLD analysis project Ga0257111, IMG submission 191567) | Marine microbial communities from Northeast Subartic Pacific Ocean, Canada - LP_J_2015_P26_500m | ecosystem: Environmental > Aquatic > Marine > Oceanic | place: Canada: Northeast Subartic Pacific...
AAATTAAAAAAGATTTAGTTGGGCAAACTGTTAGCGAATCAGAATACATTGATTTAGAAAAAGAAGAAGCAGAACTCAACGGTGCCTTAAAAAGAGTTACATACGAATTAGATAATTCAGATATTAAGTCACCTATTGATGGTATAATACAAAGTTTAACTCATAAAAATATAGGAAGTGTAGTAAAAGACGGTACGCAAGTTGCTACAATTATACCAAATACAAAAAAATTAATAATTGAAGGCAAACTATTTGTTAAAGATAGAGGCTATGTTAAGGTAGGACAATCAGCAAAAATTAAACTTGCTAATCAAGATGCATTAAAGTTTGATTCAATTGATGCTACAATTATATCAATTTCTCCAGATGCTGTACAATCACAAACTGGTGCATGGTATGAAATACAATTAGAACTTAAAAAACAAAAATTTACTGCTGGTAATATTGAGTATATATTGGTACCTGGTATACAAGTACAAATTTATATATTAACTGGGGAAAGAACTGTATTATCATATGTAACTAGTCCTTTTCATAATAGCATAGGACAGGCCTTACAGGAGAGATAATGAAAATATTTACTTCTATATGGATGGTAGTCATACTAGCAATTATATTGCTTGGTGTTAGAGTACATAATAATGATTATGTTAAAACACTAAGATATAAAACTTGGGATTATTTTCAAACACAATATCCACGAGAAACATTAAGCAATTTAGTTACTATTATAGATATTACTGAACAAGATATAAAAAAATATGGACAATGGCCGTGGCCAAGGCATCTTATCGCTATGCTTCATGCACAAATAAGTGGTTCTAAACCTGCCCTTATAAATTACAATATTCTTTTTTCTGAACCGGATAGAATGGGAGGCGTTCAATATTTAAAAACTATTCCCATGACTAAAGAAACTAGAGAGTTATTACATAATAAACTATTAGATACCGATAAAGTGTTTTATACACTTCTTAAAAATACCAAAAATACTATATTAATGATGAGTGTAAAAAATGAATACGATAATATACTACCTAGCACAACTAATATTATACAAAAAGGTAACGCACTTCCATGGTTATGGAATTATTCAGGACTTGTACCTCCACTATCACAATTTGCGGCGGCAGTTGAAGGAATAGGTGTGAATGTAACAGCACCTGAACCTGATTCTGTTGTAAGAAAGTTTCCTATCCTAATTCGTGTAAAAGATAAAATCTATCCAAGTATGATTATTGAAAACATTAGAGTAATTAATCAATCACGAGCAATTAAAATAATTACAGAACAGCATGGCATTGATCAAGTTCTTATAGCAAAAGATTCTGGTATACCTGTTAATCATAATGCAGAAATGTATATCCATTATACAAATCCAAACAACTATATACATCTATCAGCCGATGACATATTCACTAAAAATTTTTCCGCTGATCAAATAAAAAACAGAATAATTATTATAGGTCTTGATGCCGCTGGTGTCTCTAATTTAAAAGATACACCATTTGGATTAATGACTGACCAAGTACTATCTGCTCAAGCATTAGATACAGTACTAACAGGAAAATATCTAATTAGAGTTCCTCAAGCAGATACATATGAAATTGCATTTATAGGATTCCTTGGACTTTTACTTGTATTTTTAATTCCTCGAACATCAGTATTCTTATCAGTCCCTTTATTATTTTTTATTTTAAGTAGTATAAGTTATGCATCTTATTATGCATATGTTTACAAAGGATGGCTAATAGATCCTTCATTTGCAATTATATTTGTATTTTTAGTTTGGTCTCATTCAGTTTATAATAACTTTGCACGTGAGAACAGATTAAAATTACAAATCAAAAAACAATTTGAACATTACCTTGCACCTGACATGGTTAAAAAATTACAAAAAAATCCTGAACTACTTAAACTTGGCGGAGAAAGAAAAAACCTTACAATCATGTTTTCAGATATTAGAGGATTTACTCCCATATCGGAAAAATATAAAAATGATCCTGAAGGATTAACCCGTTTAATAAATCGTTTTTTAACTCGTATGACAGATATTATTATTAAAAACGGTGGAACAATAGATAAGTTTATGGGTGACTGTATCATGGCATTTTGGAATGCCCCACTAACAACTGTTAACCATCAAGCAAAAGCAGTAGCAACAGCAAAACAAATGACATTATCTTTAATTAAACTTAACAACAAATTTAAAGCAGAAGGCTTGCCGTCAATCAAGATCGGTATTGGCATAAACACTGGGGAGGTGCTTGTTGGTAATATGGGTTCTGACCAAAGATTTGATTACTCTATCCTCGGAGATGCAGTTAATTTAGCATCTAGATTAGAATCCTCAAGCAAAGAAGTAGGAAAAACTATTATCATTAGTGAAAATACTGTACGAGGTTTAGATAAAACAAAATTTAAACGACTACCAAAAATCTACGTAAAGGGCAAATCAAAGTCAATCGGCATCTATACACTCCGGAAATAAATAGTTTTAATGACAGGTGTAGAAATAATAACAATTCTTGGAAAACTCTGGCCTATCTTCTTGGGTTTCATAATCCTTGTTGTGACTTTAGCACAAAGTCACTATCGAATCAAAGTGTTAGAGGAAAAAATTAAAATATTATTTGACCTCCACAACAAAATGGTCGACAAAAAGTAGTAACTTAACTTTTCTAGTCACTTAACTTTATCAAGATCAATCTTAAATAATTTTAGAGACGCGGGGTATACAATGAATGTAATAATAATGGTAATAATAATATGTTTTGGTGCAACTTGCCAAACAATGAATGTAAAAGGCACATATGGAACATATGACTCATGTATCTCGGGATCAAAAGGTGTTGCTGATTATATGAAAGATACCTTCCCAACATCCTCTGGCGAAATCTACTGTATGACTGAACAAGAGTTTGAAGATTACCAAGATGAATACGGTAAAAGCCAAGAAATACCAAAAGTAGTTCAAAGTCCTTCTAACAATTCGGTCTAATTGACAGATTAGTATTTCCATAGTAAAATATAGTATGAAGTCAAAAATCAGAAGAAGTCTGGTTAAAACACTCACGTGGCGTGTTCTTGCGACCACTGATACGTTTTTAATCAGTTGGATAATTACAGGTTACCTAACATTAGCAGGTGCTATTGCAGGTATTGAGGTAATAACAAAAATGTTTTTATATTATGCTCATGAAAGAAGTTGGAGCAAAATTAAATGGGGTTACTTTGGATCAGAAGAACATACACATATATTTCCATTTGCAGAAGATTGGAAACCAATAAAATACGATTTTAGAACTAAAGAAAAAGAATAACTATATGGCTATAAAAACTACACCAACACCTTCAACCCAAAGAGCATGGCAATTTAATTTAAAATTAGAAAAGAAAACTATAAAAACTTTTGTTTATAGTGATACTGGAAAAGACATTGAAACAAGATTTTCTAATCACAAAGTTACCAATGTAAAAGAAATTCCTGATCCTTTAAAAGATTCGTCTTCAACAGGATGGAAACCAAAGGCAAAATACTCATGATACACGGAATGATAGACTTAGAAACGTTGAGCACAAATCCTGAAGCAGTGATTTTAACTGTTGGTGGCGTTAAATTTGACCCTTACCATTCCGTTGAGCCATCACAAGGAATGTATTTCAGAGTAGATGTTGATTCACAAACTAGTATGGGTAGAGAAGTAATGCCAGAAACATTAGATTGGTGGGCAACACAACCAAAAGAAATATCAGACGAAGCATTAGGCGACAAAGATAGAATTAGTTTAGACGAAATGGTTAAAACTATTAACAAATGGTCTGTTGGCGTTGATGTATTTTGGTGCCAAGGTCCTTTATTTGATTATGCCATACTACAAAATATTTACAAACAATTAGGACATCCAGTTCCATGGCAATATTGGCAAATTAGAGATTCAAGAACATTAGGTAGTTTAGTTCCTAGAGATCCTTACGAAAAAAGAACTGGACTACACAACGCATTAGAAGATTGTTACTTTCAAGCAAGAAAAGTACAAAAAATATATAAACAGTTAGATATTAAACCTTTTTAATAATACTATGTAAAAAAGGCATTTCTTTTTTTAAAGAATATTTTCTAGATTTTTCAAAAAAGTCTTGTCCTTCCCAGAACCTTTTAATTACATTATTACCTACATTATTATTTTTAATATAATAATCAAGTTGGTTTAAAACTTCACCATAATTACACCACTGGTATAAACTCTTTTGATCTTCAAAACTTCTAAGTTCTTTTTTTACATGACGTAATTGTTCACTATCAAGTAAATTTACAACTTGTTCTACTGGATCTTGAATAAAAAGAATCTCTGCTTTTATCTTTTTATTAATAGCATATTTTAAAAGATCAGGCAAGTACATAACAGTAAAAACACCAATAGCAGGAACAAATTGTAAATTATATTTTGCTGGAGAATGTTTTAACTTTAATTCAAGAAATTTAGTAATATTTTCATCCAACAATTTCCAGTTACTTTTCCACCTAGATATTTCTATTGCTTTACCTACCGAATCTATACTTAACATCAATGATACTTTGTTAAAATCATCTAATTTTTTAATAATCTCCTCATCATATACAGAGACATTTGTTAATATTCTAACTTTAACTTGAGACTTATTTTTAATTGCATCTAATAACATTAATAATTCTTTTTTCATATAAAAAGGTTCACCACCCGCTATATGCACCCATTTTAAATTAGGATAGTTGTTTATTGATTTGAGGAATTTTTCAAAAACATCTTTATTATTAAACTGATGCGAGTGAGTAGAACTATACCCGGCTTCTTTTGCTAATAAATGACTTGCACTTGGACCACAAAAATTACACATAAAATTGCAAGTATTACCTAATCTAACATCTAAATATTCTATATACTCAGGTGGAACTTGTAAACTGTTATCTTCTGCAAAGAAGCGAATTGGCGTTAATTTGTCTATAAGATGTTCTCTATGTGATTTAATATTTTGTGCTTCTTGTTTAACACAATATATACAACCTTTTGGCACTTTTTTCTCTAAAATTTTTTTTCTATCATTTATAAAAATATCACTATTATGCACTTCTGGATTGCTATCTTTAATAAACTCTGGTTCTTGATCATTTTTATAAACACAACAAGGTAATATCTCACCTGTTGTACTCAAATGTACTTGTTTCCAGATTGCTGGGCAATAAAAATTATTGTAATTATTTTTTGGTAACATTAATAGTATTTAATTAATATTATGCAACCTTTTTTAATTTCTTGATTTTTTTATTATCTAGTGCTAAAATGTGATATGACAAAAGTTAAATGGTATACAATATCAGACTTTTATATTTGGGATGATAAAAAATACCGTCATCGAAAAGATCCAGTTACCAAATGGATAAAACTACCTTGTGTATATAAAATAAAAATTAATAATAAAATTGTACACATTGGACGATCAGATACTTGTAAAAAACATGGTGGTGCTGAAAAGGTGAGAAAAGCATTGGTCAATCTATTAAATGTTTTAGAATACAATCCAAGTGTTACAAAAACCAAATATTGGGAAAAAATTAGATTGCAACACAAACCAAACTCAAGTAATATTAAAATAGGAATAATAAAAACTAATGCCATCGAAAAAACCTACATTCAAGAAAGCCAGAGAACAAATTAATCATTACGAGGAATGTACATGGTTAGGTAATGATTCTCCTATGTTTGAAAACGAATTTTGTGCAATATTTAAAGACAAATATCCAGTAACTAAAGGACACACACTTTTTGTTCCAAAAAAAAATAACCTTGACACAATAACAGAAACTTATAGACTGGCTTATTATTGTGGTGAAGAATGGATAAAAGAAGGCAAGATGGATGGATTTAATATAGGACAAAATAATGGACCAGCGGCTGGCCAAAGTATATATTGGCCGCATATACATTTAATTCCTCGACATAAAGACGATTGCGAACCTGAATCACATAATGGTATAAGAAGAGCACATCCTAAAGGTGATCATGAAAATTATTATTAATGAAAAGAAAAAATAAAAAATTTCCTTACAGTAAACCTGACTCGGTTCCAAAAGGAATGATATTTATTTCACCCGATGGTGGGGAAACTGTCTACGAACAAAAGAAAAACGGACAAAGAGGCAAAATGATTTCACAATCTCAATTAGCACAAGATGTTGAAGCATCATATGATGAAACTGACATGGTAGGTGCTGGTGCAATTGAACTTCGTAGAGAATATCCAACACTACAAAAAGCCTGGGATCGATACAAAACTGTATGGCACATAGTAAACGAGGAATAATTACTATGAAACTATGTCCTGGGTAAAATATTTTTTAATTGAAGAAAACTGGTGCAGTGGCTGGCCTGATGCTATTGTTGGAACTGATAACGAAAAGAAAGATAAAGAGTTTGTTGCCTTTTGCAATAAGAACATGATTGATTACGGTTACAAGTGTGACAAGAAAATTCCATCTTTTATTCATAACGGACAAAGTTGGTACTGCCATCAAAAAACTGCTAAACAAGTAGAAAAAAAATTTAACATTACTGAAATTTATACTGACAAAGAACAACTTAAAGAAGAAAAAATAAAAGACAAGGCTTGGGAAATACATAAAAAAACCGATGAATACTTAATTGATAAATTGTCTCATGATGCTAATACTATGTTTAAATCAAATTATAAAAGAAATAAATTTGTAAACGAATTAAAAAATAGAAATGAAGATTTATTGAAAAACAAAGTCCATAAAAGAATTATAGAGATGTTTGATGAACAATGTTTGGTAATTGATAACCATTCTTGTGTACAAAAAGGACCGAAATTTAGGTTGGGTGATGCAAGTATTCAAAAGTAATATACCATACGTGTACGCCGCTCTAATACGGTTTAAATAGCATATATGACGAAGTTTGTAAGTGTAATAGGTAATGGAGAAAGTCGTTTTGGCTTTGACTTAACACCATTAAAAAGGTTTTCAACGGTTATTGGTTGTAATGCTTTATACCGAGATTATATGCTTGAGTACGTTGTGTGTTGCGATAGACATATGTGCCAAGAGGCGGCAAATACTTGTGGCAAAGGAACAACAATTTATACTAGAGACAAATGGTATAAACAATTTGCTATGTGGCCAAATGTAAAATGTTTGCCTCCTTTACCTTACGAAGGAGACAAAAGACAAGATGAACCTTTTCACTGGGGTACTGGTCCTTATGCAGGATTAGTTGCAACAATGTTCAAACCAAAAGTAATTTTTATACTTGGCTTTGATTTATACGGTACATCAAACAGTGGTGTAAACAATGTTTACAAAAATACCAAAGGATATGAATACATTAAACGTGCAGTTGATCCTTCATATTGGATTCACCAATTTGATAAACTAATGGAATTATCAACTATACGATGGGTAGTAGTTAATAATAAAAATTGGAAAATGCCAAAGGAATGGTCTCAACATAAAAACGTTTTCCAAGAATCATATGAAGGCATGGCTAAATTTATTAATAAACAGTTGACAAAACCTAAATAACGTTTAAAATAGTATTATGTTTGAAAAATTTAAAGAAGGAAACCTTGTTACTCTTAAACTTGTATCAGGTGAAGAAGTAATTGCAAAATTTAAAAGTATGGCTGTCTCTTCAAAATATTTTAGTATTGACAAAGCATTAGTATTAATGAATGGACCAAAAGGATTAGCATTTGGAACATTCTTTGCTACTGCTGAACAAACAGAACCTATTAACATTTCTACAGATAAAATTACATCTATTGCAAATGTTAATGATAAAATTAAAACAGAATACGAAAGAATATTTTCTACAGTAAAAATTCCTGATACACCAAAAATTATAGTATAATGAATCATTTTGAAAAACATAGCACCAGTATTAAAGCATTAGTTGATGTTACAGAAGCGATGCTAAATGAAATGGAGAAATATAAAATTGATCCTGAAACAGTAACAAAAAGACCAGAATTTACTGTGTTCATTCACTTTTTAAAATCTATATTAGATGGCGAGTTAAATATTCCAAACGACTTAACAGAAACTATACGAAACAAATCTGAAGAATTAGGACTTAATATGAACGATATAAAAAAGAGGTTGCACTAATGGCTGATGATTATGATAATGTAACAGAAGAATGTTTTACATCAACAAAGAGTTATTATAATTTTCCTTGTGCTCATAGACAATATAGGCACGAAGGCAATTGCCATTTAATTCATGGATACAGTAGAAGTTTTCATTTTGTATTTGGCATTAAATCATTTACAAAAGAAGGCTTTGCAGTAGACTATGGTGACTTAAAAGAATTAAAAGCACATTTAGATCATATGTACGACCATACTTTAGTACTTGATGAAGAAGATCCACATATGGACACTTTTAAAAAATTAGAACAAGCAGGTGTATGTCATATTAGAACCCATCCTATGGGGCCTGGTATGGAAGGTACTGCACATTATCTCTGTGACTGGACTGATAAATGGCTACGTAAAAAAACACGAGGTAGAGCCTGGGTTATTAGTGTTGAAGCAAGAGAGAATGATAAAAACAGTTCAATCTATACAAACCCAAACGCAGGTTTTAAAGGTTGGCTGTAAAAATTAATTAAATACGCACAATGAAGAATGTTGTGTGTATAAAATGGGGACCAAAATATATTCCTGAATATGTGAATATTCTTAAGAATATGGTTAGGCGTCATTCAACTCTTAATTACAAATTTACCTGCATAACCGACGACGAAACAGGTCTTGATAATGACATTAATGTCGTAAAATTTCCTAAAGATAAACCTGCAATTAAATCTTGGTGGAGCAAACTTTGGATGTTCTCTAAAGAATTGCCTCTTGATGGAACAATTTTATATTTTGATTTAGATCTTATAATATTTAGAAATATTGATAATTTATGGCAATACGATCCAGGTAAATTTTGTATTATACAAGACTTCAATCGTTGTAGAGTAGAAAATTGGCAATTATGTAATAGTTCTGTAATGAGATGGGAAAAAGGTATGTTACATAACCTATGGGAAATATACGAACAAGATCCAAGGAAAATATGGGAAAGAAACCATGGCGACCAAGATTTTATAACTGCTAAAGAAGGAAAAAATGCAACAAGGTGGCCAGTGAATTGGATACGTTCTTATAAATGGGAACTAATGGGCAAAAAAACTACCTTACTACGACAAGGTAAAAAATTTATGTACCAAAAACCACCAACTATACCAGATGATTGTAATGTTGCTGTTTTCCACGGAGAACCTAAACCATTTAATTGTGGCGACAAGTTAATAATTGACAACTGGAAATAATTTTTTTATAATATAGTATGACTAAAAAATACGACTATTGGAAAGCAATAGATCACGTTCCAAAAGATTGTGGTTACGATAAAAAATTTAAATGGGATGTCGATATGCATTCAAATGGAATAATGGGTGATTGTATTGAATGGTGTGTCAACAATTGTAAAAACAAATGGGGATGGTGGTTTAAACAAACAGATCTTTATGATCCATTACGTCATAATTGGGAAGAACAAGATAGTTACATGAGTTTTGAAAATAAAAGAGAGGCTACTGCATTCTTTCTAGCAGTAGGAATGGCCAATATGGGCGATCATGGCAAATAGATTCCACTTGGCGATACCTGCCGGCGATTTAAAAGAAGCATTAAAATTTTATTGTGATTTATTAGGCTGTGAAAGAGGTAATTCGGAATTTAAATATCCTGATGCTTGGGTTGATATTAATTTTTGGGGTAATGAATTAACCTTACACGCAACAGACCCTGACAAGAAAAATGCAGGTGAACGACACAATGTAGATATGGGTAATGTATCTGTTCCACATTTTGGTGTGCATCTAGATGCAGAAATATTTAAAAATTTAAAAGAACGATTAATAAAAAATAATATAAAATTTCTAGACCCACCTTACAAAAGATTTGAAGGCGATGAGAGAGAACAAGAAACTATGTTTATTGAAGATACAAACGGTAACTGTATGGAAATTAAAACAATGAAAAATCCTAAATCTTTATTTAAAAAAACATCATGATTATAGACGATAAACTTGACGAATATAAAAATGCAATTAATGAATTACAAGAAATTGATAATTTAGAAGTTTATCAATGGATGATTTCACTTGGTAAAAAATTAAACGACGATCCATTAAGTGAAGAAAAACGTATTTCTGAAAATCGTGTTAGTCGTTGCCAATTTAGTTTGTTTGTTGCTTGGGAAAATGGTAAATTTAAAGCATGGAGTGACGCAATGATATCAAGTGGCTATGCTTATATACTATTAGATGTTTTTAATTCGTCTCCAATTGAAGAAGCAAAACAAATTACAATGGATCATTTTCAAAAAATTAAAATGGATCAACTATTAACAATGAATCGAAAAAATGGATTTTACGAAATGATTGAAATGATGATAAAAAGGATAAAAACCATATAAAAACAGATAACTAATAGTATGAAACTATTCAATATAACAGACAAAGCAAAAAATCAAATGGAAGGATTACTATCTAAAAATCCTGGCAAATACGCAGTAAGCCTATCAGTATTAGGTGGCGGCTGTGCTGGCTTCAAATATGATTGGGGATTTACTGATACTAAAGAATCGGTTAACGAAGGTGATATTCTTGAAGATTGGGGCACAGGACGATTTGTTGTTGATGTAACAAGTATGTTATATGTAACAGGTACTCAAATAGATTATAAAGAAGAAGTATTCGGTTCACAATTTGAAATTACAAATCCTAATTCTAAATCAAGTTGTGGGTGTGGGGATAGTTTTGGTGTCTAATGGACACAGCCTTTGTAATAGGTAACGGTGAATCAAGAACAATTTTTCCTTTAGAACTTTTAAAGAATCACGGAACTATATATGGATGTAATGCCATTTATAGAGATAATCCAAATCTATGTCATAAAATTGTTTCAGTAAATCCTGAAATGATTGACGAATTACTTCAAGCAAAAAATAAAAATAAAATATCTCCAACTACAAAAATTTATAGCAAGGACGACCTTCCTAATTTTAGTTACGTTTTACCTAAACCTGAGAAAGTAGACCCATTTCGATTTTGGTTTGGTTCTGATGCTACTGGTAGATCAAAAAAATTAGATTTTGCAAAAAGTAGAGGATCAGGATGTTCTGCAGTACACCTTGCGTGTCATGACGGTCATAAAAATATTTTTATAATTGGATTTGACATACTTGGTGCAAGACAATGGGAATCACCCGAGGGACAATTAAGCAGAATACAAAATAACATATATAAAAATTCAAGGAATTATCCAGATAGATCAAATATGAAAGCATATTTAAAATTTGAATGGATATATCAATTAAGACAACTAGCAATACACTATCATGATAAAAATTTTTACTATATTAATAGACTTGAGTATTTAGAACGTAATGTATACCTTCATGATACAATGAAAGATATACAAAACTTCAAGTATGGGATATATGCTGATTTAAAAAAATTTGTAGATACTGATTCTATACGAATTAAATGGAAACGATACTAAATTGTTCTTGTTGAACTAGCATCCATCTTATAAATCTTTCTCATTTTTACACCAATTTTTTGTGCAAATATTTTAGTATCACAAAATGAACAAACGTGTTTATAATCATTAGATGCCCTATTTGGATCAATTTTAGACCGTGGTCTTAAGAATGTAACTCCACAGGAATCACATTTGAAAACAAATAAAGTGTTTTTTCTATGAAAAGTATGGTACATACCAAGTTTGCTCTGGCGCTCGTATAATCTTAGTGTTTTTAAAGTTTCTATGAACATTTATTGAACTCAAAACTATTTAATAAATACGTAGAGAACATAATATGGCTAGACTTACAATAGATACAGGAACGGACGGTAATACAGCAACAGGCGACACTTTACGAACTGCTTTTACAAAAGTAAACTCAAATTTCGCTGAATTGACTGGAAATCTAAATTTATCAGGCAACACTTTATTAAGTGCTGATACAAATGGCAACATTATTTTAGATCCTAATGGTACTGGATACGTAGAAATAAAAAGTGACAAAGTAATGTTATCAAGTACTCTTCCAACAAGTGATCCAACTGTTGCAGGACAAATTTGGCGAAGCGGAAACAACTTAAGAATTAGCACAGGATAATATTAAAATATGGTACAAAAAGTTTTAAATATAGGAAATAATGCAAACGATGGCACTGGTGATGATTTAAGATCAGCAATGACCAAAGTAGATGCTAATTTTACAGAACTCTTTACTGATGTAAACTTACTAACAGCAAATTTCCAGGCTGGTTCCCAACTAACAATAATTGGAAATGAAATTGCCTCAAATGCCTCAAACGCAGATATAATACTTGATCCAAATGGTACAGGTAACGTTCTTGCGTGTGCAGTACAAATTCATGATAACGAAATATCAAGTTATCGATCAAATGAAAATTTATTAATTCAAGCAAATGGTACCGGAACACTCGAATTAATAGGTGGTGACGATATCTGGATGACTGCAACAGATGATATTAAAATTAGTCCAAATGATAATATAATTCTTGCTCCACTTACAGGGAGTGGTGACGTTTATGCTTTTTTATTAAATGGCACTAAGATGATTTGGGAAGGCCATTCTACAGGTGAATGGGAAATTATGCATACTGCTACAGGAGTGAATGGTTACTTACAAACAGGAACAGCAGTACTACCAATTCTAAACGAAAAATTATGGACAATGAATGTTAATGGTCATAGTACGACAGCAAATATTACATCATTTGGTAAAAGTGGTACACTTGAATTTTATGCAGGAGAAAATTGGACAACAACTGCATGGGGATCTGAATTCAAAATTACAACAACTGTTGCAGGTGCCGTAGTTCCAGCAGATAGATTTATAATTGATATTAATGGCAATACTACAATTACTGGCAATACTGCAATTACTGGTACATTGACTACTTCACAATTAGATGTCAATCATGTCAGAATTAAAGATCATTCAATTACAACAAATGCCTCAAATGCTAACTTAGACATTTCGGCACATGGAACTGGCTACGTTTCATTATCTGGATTAAAATATCCATCTGCAGATGGTACAGCAAATCAATTATTAAAAACAGACGGAGCAGGAAATTTAAGTTGGGTTACTGTTGCTACTATTACATTAACAGAATCAGCGGCAACGGATGGTACAACTACTATTGCATCTTCAACTGCGACAAACGTAGACACTTTTGCTCATGCAACATATAGGTCAGGAAAATATATTGTACAAATAGTAGATGTTGCTAATACAAAATATGAAATACACGAAATTCTAGTCCTACACGACGGAACAACAGCATTCTTTACTGATACACTAGTAAAAAGTACAAGTGGAAGTACTCTTGCAACTTTTACTACTGATATTTCAGGCAGTGATTGCAGATTACGAGCAACTGGTGGAACTGCCGATTCATTAGTTTATAAATTCTATCGTAATTTAATCGAAGCATAATCACATTCGGTTTATAAAATTTCAACTAAATAATATTAAAGAGGGAACCTTTAAATATGGCACAAAAAAATATTAATATTGGAACAAATGCAAATGATGGAACAGGTGATCCATTAAGAACTGCTTTTGATAAAATAAACGATAACTTTACAGAATTATTCGGCGATACTGCTGAAGCAAATGATATTTTAGATGATGCATCACCCCAATTAGGTGGTGACTTAGACCTTAACGGTTATAAAATTACTACTGCTAGATCAAATGAAAACATTAATGTTGATCCTGCAGGAACTGGTACAATTGAATTACTTGCTAATACAAATATCACAGGACATCTGGTAGCATCAGGTAATATTACAGCAAATGGAAATATAAACCTAGGTGATGCGGCAGGTGACCAAGTTAAAGTAACTGGTGTGTTTGAAGCAGACCAATTACAAATTGATGGTACTACATTAACAAGTACTGTAACCAATGGTGACGTAACTATAAACGGAAATGGCACTGGACAAGTTCAACTTAATAAATTAACAGTTGATGGCAATGTACAAATTGTCGATAATACAATTAAAACAACTTCATCAAACTCAAACTTAGAATTATCAGCATCAGGCACTGGTGATGTTATAGTTGGTGCAGTAAGAGTTCACGGAACAACTTTAAGTTCAGATGATTCAACAAAAATTACAATAAACGAAGCATTAGACGTTACAGGAACATTGACAGTAGGAGCAGGTACCGGAGTCACTACTATTTTAGATGAAGATGCTATGGGTACTAATAGTGCCACAGCACTTGCAACTCAACAATCAATCAAAGCATATGCAGATACAAAAGCAGTTCAAACAGGTTCAACTAACAATACTGTCGCAACTGTAACAGGTGCAAATGCATTTCAAGGTGAAGCAAACTTAACTTTTGATGGAACTACATTAGCAATAACAGGTAGCGAATCTGTTTCAGGAACTTTAACAACAGCAGATATTGTTACAACAGGAACTCATGCTATTACAGGACAATTAGATGTTGATGGCGTTCAAATAAAAGATAATAAGATTTCTGCATCTAGATCAAATGATAATTTAGAAGTATCGGCGTTTGGTGTAGGTGTTGTCGAAGTACAAAGTGCAATGACTACACTTGGTCAAACTGCTACTGGTCTTGTTACGATTAATGGTGAGTTAAATGTTGATAACATAGGAATTAATGCAAATGGTATTGCATCAATAAATTCAAATGGTGGAATAAACATAAATCCAAACGGCACTGGGGTAGTCACACTAGGTGGGGGCTTTGTTTCTGTTGCCAATAACTTAACAGTTAACAAATCTATTTTTTGTAATAACGTACTTGAGTTTGGTACTGGTTCATTTATCCTTCAAACTACATCAAACGAAGATCTGCCTATTATGACACAAGGAACTGGTATGGTTCGTTGTAATGACGTTGGGTTTAATGCCAATAAAATAACAACTTACTATACAAATGCTGATTTAATCCTTGATCCTAATGGTACAGGTGCCGTATCTATAGATACAATAAAAGTTTTAATACCAAATCTACCCACTTCTGATCCTGGTGTTACTGGGCAATTATGGAACGATAGTAATACCCTAAAAATAAGTGCATAATAATCATTAAAGTAATAATAAATACCATAAAGTATTATAAAATTTTATGGCACAACAAAAAGTAAATCTAGGTACACAAGGGAACGATGGGTCAGGCGACGCTATCAGAGTTGCATTCAGCAAGGTTAATGATAATTTTGCCGAACTGTATGGTACAAGTCCTGAAGCAAATGACCTTGTTGAAGATACATCACCTCAATTAGGTGGGTCTCTTGAAGTAAATGGCAACTCTATCGTAAAAGGTACAGGAACAGAAGTC
>Ga0257111_1000554_pt1 | contig 15460 bp, 16 predicted proteins | sample LP_taG_6_FD_191567 | JGI IMG/M metagenome (GOLD analysis project Ga0257111, IMG submission 191567) | Marine microbial communities from Northeast Subartic Pacific Ocean, Canada - LP_J_2015_P26_500m | ecosystem: Environmental > Aquatic > Marine > Oceanic | place: Canada: Northeast Subartic Pacific...
CAGGCCAACGGGCGTGACTATAGAGTAGCCTGCGTCCGTGTACGGAGAATACGCAGACAATGATGTTCCTCTGAAAAGAGGTCTCAGTATCGCCCCTCTTACTCCAAATCCTGAGAGAACATCCCATGCGGTCATTCTTGGTTTCGCGCCTATCTCAGTGAATGAGCCAGGGTCCCCGGTTCTAACAAATATATCATCCGGGCCCACGATATAGGCATGCACCATATTTAGGCCCCATACGGAGGCTCCAACAATGCGTATTCCTTTCAAAAAAGAATTATATCGTTTCGTATCTCTAGCATACTGAATAATATCAGGACGAAGTTTAATCAGCGTGCCAGGATCTGTCTCTTTTTGATAACTATCATAGTTGCTCTCAAAACCACCCCAGGATTTCATATAGCTTGAGTGAGCCAAAAGTGCTAAACCACCGATAACAATCTCTGCTCCAAAGAAACCTAGACCTGAATAGTTTCTTTTTGAATACATCTGACCGGTACCAGGTATAAAAGTAGAATAGGCTAAAGACTTTATCTTGCTCGGCACTTTAGGAAGCGTGATCCACTTTCTTTTTTTCTGATCTTTTTTTATGACGCTAGAGCTTAACGTTGTGCTGGATGCTTCAATTGTTAGCGTGTCCGGGACCTCAAGCCCGCTAACATTATAGGCTAGTTTTTTCATTTCAAGCCTTATGCTATCGACCGCGCTTATATTTTCCATTGAAAAACCATGGACCTCTTGCTCCATGTCAATCGAATAAAGTCGGCCTTTAACAAAATATTCATTCTTTTTTTCAACGATAGTGCCCGAGATTATATAGTTAACATTGAGCATTTTACCAAGCTCCATGATGCACCCCTTAGACTTACACTCACCATAAATCTCTTCTCCCGGATAAAATATTTCTACCTGATTGGTCATGCTTGCGTCTAAGACCTCGTACATCTTTAGTTTCCGGATATTTAGGCGAAACTGCTCTGTCAGCAGGTTCTGCATAGGCGCAGATATCCCCTTAGAGCTAAACTCCAGGACAGCCAATCGATTACCAGTTTTTGGCTCGCTTCCTTTCCAGTCTATTTTTTCTGCAGAAAATGCTTTTTGAATGGGAATAAATCCCAAAAGCACTAGCATCAAAACAAACTGGCGCATTCTTCTAGTCTTATATTGTACCATATTTTATGAAAACCAACAAATTTACACCGAAGAAAGGAGATGTCAAATAAAGGTCAAAACTGAGATCTGGATCAGAATTGTTTGAGCGGATTGTCTTGGTACCACTGATCAATGAAATTATCCAACAAGCGGATTAAAGTATTCTCCATGTCTGGTCTCATCATCTCATTAGAAGACTGGCCTAAGATGTTTTGTTGATATATTTTACCCGTTTTGAATTTTTTTATTATTTTTTTCTTCGAATAGTTTTTCGTGTAGTCATCCTTTGAAACAAAAAAAGCATAAACCGAGAGATCTATATTATAAGATACCAATGGATTATCACCAGGTTCAATTACGCTTATTATAATATCCATCGCAGGTGAAAATATGTCTGGATTTATTTTAAGCTTATACCTATCAAGAAATAATAGGGATATCTGGATCACTTTTTTTTCCCACATCGGATCCTCGAGACCATCAACACTAACATCAATCGAGACCTCACTTATTTTACTTAGATTGCCTCCAGACCAATTACTCTGGGCTGTTAAACCCGGACAAACAATAAACATAATAGCGAGCCACAATTGTATTATGTGTAACCGCATTATACTACTTGGTCACCATTGGCACAAAACGAACCGGAAGTATCTTTTCCTTTTTTATTGACCCACCTATCTCTTTTGTAATTACCCATAGATATTGTATATCAAACTGCTTTCCTACAGGAATAACCATGATCCCTTCTTCAGCCAGCTGTTCAACAAGCATGTCAGGGATTTCTTCTGGTGCGGCCGTGACCATGATCCTATCAAAAGGTGCCTCTTCGGGCCAACCCTTGTACCCGTCACCGCTACGCACTGACACATTCTTAAAACCAAGTTTTTTCAATCGCGAGGATGATTCTTTTGCCAGTTCATCAACAATCTCAATCGTATATACATAGTTCGTAAGCCTACTTAGGATTGCAGCCTGATAACCAGACCCTGTACCAATCTCAAGAATCTTATGGCTAGAATCTACTTTTAGATTTTCAGTCATAAAGGCAACAATAAAAGGCTGGCTAATAGTCTGACCATGTCCTATAGGCAGTGGCCCATCCTTGTAGGCTGATTCAGCATATTTCTCTGGTACAAACTTGTGCCGTTGGACAGATTCCATTATATCCAGCACACGCTGATCTTCTATGCCTCTTTTTATGATCTGATCTTCAATCATGATCGACCTCTGGTCTGAATAATTGTTCAGTGACTGACACGATAGACTTGCCGCTAAAAAGAAGACCCATAAAAACCATTTCATCTTTTAACAAAGTAATAGAAAAAGAATGACAGTCTTAAAATAAAATACGTTTATCAAATTGCGACATCCTTATTGTGCCTGCCTCTAAAAATAAAAATCTAGATTTAGTTTTGCTTTACTCGCAAAAGGATCAAAAGAGGGGCGTACTGAATACTGTAACTTTTTTCCGTATTTATAGCGTACAGCTTCCCTCTTATCATGAATCATTTTTAGTCCATGAAACACATCATAGTAGTACGAACCAAAAACTGCTGCAATACCGATCAAACCTAGCAGAGGATTACCCCCAGTGTGTGTGACCCTCTTATATAACTGTTTAAGTGCGTATTTAACTGAATCATTTTCTGCTATTTCGACCGGTATCTTTTCATACCTTATCTCATTATCTAGACCCTCATTCATAATAAAAAGATCATAGTCTGACTCTGGCCATTTTCTCTCCTCACTACCTGATGCTGCAGCAAATGCCAGTAAGCCACCAGCAGTAATATAAGAAAGTTTTTTTGCTGTATTTTTTTCACCGGCATAACGATGAACGATGCCAGGAATAGGAATAAAAGCAAGACCGACTCCTATGTTTATCCTGCGGTTCATATCCTGGTATTCCTCGTACGTCATCTCATCAGGAATTGGATGAAGCGGTGTCTCGCTCATTATTTCGCTTTGTTGGTTATTCTGCGCAAATACGACACAAAACAAAAAGAAATATATAATAATATTTTTAATATAAAGATTCCCTATTTAATAAAACAATTCAAAATCAGAATATAACCAAACTAATATCTATATAATCTACCGATTATGATCAAAGGACGTCAACTCAGCAAATATTCTATCTGGTCAAATTACCTTTTGCAAAAACAAATAATATGATTAATAGTTACAATCAAGAAAATAACTCTCGAATACAGATCCAATTAAAATAGTACTATCATAAACAGCCGCAACGGTTGAGCCTGATAATTCCTCACCGAGATTAAGATAAACTTCCTTAATAGTATAATTATTACTATGATCCAAAGAAACCTTATAAACCTGTGACGGAGACAACACAGTTGAGTCATTTATATGCCTGGAGAACGTATACATCTTAGGGTGCGATCCGATCCATAGATTACCACCAGAGTCAATCTCTATATTATCAACACCTGAGTTAAAATCAATTGACTCAATTAAATCCAAATCGTTTGTATTCTTATCTCTGGAAAAAATGGAAAGTTGTTTTCCGATTGTTTCGGCAATATATAATAAAGAGCCATCACTTTTAATGTTAATACCATTAGCAAAGCCTAATCCTGAGGCGACAATTCTGAATTCTTTCCCATCATAGAACAAAGCGTTACACCTTCTTAGCTGCAAATATTCTTCAAAAGTTTGCTCTATTCTGGATGAACTTCCATGATCATTTGTAACATAAAACTGGTCTCTATTTACCATTACTATATCATTCGGACTAATCATTAGCGGTCCAGAAACCGATCTGACATGAAACAAAGAATCAACCTCATAACGAAAAAGTTCGATAGAGTGTCCTCCTGAAGAATTAAACAAGCCGCTAGAGTGATGGTTAACCACTGCCAGAAATATTTTTCCATCTGGATCTTCATAGGCAGAGATGCCGTGTGGATGAAAACCAGTGTCTAGCTCTGGCGTGAGGTTAACTAGTTTATGATTTTTTGCCTTAGGCCTATACTGATATATCGTGCCCTGAGTCAGAGACCCATTCATCCTGCTTCTCCTATCGTCACTTGATATCAGTGCTGTTCCATTTTTCAAAAATGTTATGTCCTCAGCACCAACGACACCATCTACTGAGAAACAATTTCCAGAATAGTGCGGCTCTAGTGTCTTAAACTCACCGGCGTCGTACATTGTTCTCAGGATAAAACCAACAATAAGGATAAATATAATTACCGCTACCTTGGTGACATGATTTGTAGACACTATAAAACTAGTCTATATCCAGTTTACGCAGTCTAGGTAGTCACTAAGTGCCTGGTCACTGTAATAGTCAGGACCACGGCCAGGCTTGGACCACCTGACAGAGCCATCTTTTTCCAAAAGAATAACAGCAGGCATAATCTCAAAAGGAGGAATCGCTAAATCAAAACGTTTAGCAATCTCTAGGTTTTTATCTTGGACAAATGGAAACGGAAACTTTGTTCTTTTTCTGAGCTCTTTGATCCCATCTTTTCCGCCAGGCGCAAGCACCAAAAACGTCAGATTGCACCTGGTAAACTCTTTCATTCTATCACGGATCCGTATAAGCTGCTCTGTGCAAACAGGACAGCTAACTGATTTGATGGTTACGATGCAGACTGTCTTATTTTTTGACAGGTCGGATATAACAACCTTATTATTATCTATATCAAAAACATTTTTCGGAAAAAATTTATCCTCTTCAGCATGAATAAAATAAAAAGGGAGAATAAGGTATATAATAAAATACTTATGTCTTTTAGCCACTAAATATCTCATATAATATTAAGATAATATCCGCTCAAACTCTCCGACTACATCATCTACATCACCCTCGCTAACGCCAGCATGCGTAACAAGCCTGAACCAGCTAGGACCAAGCTCAAAAAAATGAATATTCTTTCCCGCCATCTCCTCTAATAATAAAGCACTATCTACTTTTGGATGGTCTAGTGAAAAATAAATGATATTTGTCTTAACCCTATCGAGGTTAATACTAATACCATTAATATTTGAGATTCCCTCAGCAAGAGTTCTAGCATTTTTATGATCATCTATAATTCTATCTGTCATTTTTTCTAGTGCAACAAGACCTGCGGCTGCCAATACTCCAGCCTGGCGCATACCGCCACCAAGTGCTTTTCTATTTCTACGAGCTATTTCAATAAAATCTTTGGTCCCACACAGCATGGATCCTGCAGGAGCTGATAAACCTTTCGACAAGCAGAATGATACCGAGTCAATATTCTCTGTCAGTTCTGTTACCGAAACACCAAGCGACACGGCCGCGTTAAAGATCCTTGCTCCATCAACATGAACAGATAGTGAATTAATTTTTGCTATCTCCGTGACGCTGTTTGTATAGTCAACACTGAGCGGCATACCAAGACAACGATTATGAGTATTCTCAAGACAGATTAATCTTGTTGGCGGAAAGTGCACATCTTCTTTTCTGATAGACTTTTTTATATCCTCCAGTAAAAGTGTCCCATCCTCCTGATTCGGAATCTGGCGGGAGTGAACCCCTCCAAAAGCGGAGATACCACCCGCCTCATATAGGAAGGTGTGAGCCTGGTCACCAAGAATAACCTCATCCCCACGCTGGCAATGAGATAAGACAGCAACCAGGTTAGCCATTGTCCCGCTAGGAACAAACAGCGCTGCTTCTTTATTAAATTTTGTAGCGGCCAGATCTTCTAATTGATTGACCGTTGGATCTTCTTGGAAAACATCATCACCAAGCTCTGCACCGGCGATAGCATCAAGCATTTCTTTTGTCGGAAGCGTTATGGTATCACTTCGCAGATCAACTTTATTCATTTGCCTGTAATAATTTTATTAAGACTATTTATTATTTTTAGGATCGCTGCTATCATCATCAGATGATTCATCTACTGGCTTAGTGCCTTTCTGGCTCCACTGAAGTTTTTGATTTTTATCATAAAGTCCCATCATACCGGTACCGCTCCTGTCAGAAGATATAAAAGAGGTACGTTTTCCAGAGCTGCCAAAGGTAGTAAGGTATCCTGCGCCATCTTTTTTTGACCCAATCAGGGTTGTATTTTTTCCGTTAGAATTAACCGTCTTTATATAGCCTTGGTCCTGATCATTGCCGCCAGCCATGAAAGCAGGTTCCCCCTTTGAGTTACTGCCTATGATAACATTATTCCCGCTTTTATCTGTTCCAACATATACAGCATTTTTTCCTGAGTTCTTTCTTATGTTCATGTAACCGCCTTCAGCTCCATTAGAACCAATTCTTACCGAGGGAGAACCCTCTTTGTTAAATGTGATAACGCTGCCACTTCCAGAAGGGTGATTTCCGATCATTACCGTGTTCTTGCCGTCTTTGCTGATCGTTTTTATGTATCCTCCGTCTGCGCTATCTATCACGGTAAGAGAGTTGACAACAAGGTCCGCCGGACCCTTATCCTTGTGCATTTCTTCCTGAAGATCTTTTTTTAAAACAATCAGTTTTTCCATAAGAGTATTAAACTCATTTCTAATGTCATTATCCTTTGACTGCATGATCGCCAGACTACGGAGCTCAGGATCCGTGGCCTTTAGTCGACCTAGTCCATATATATTCTCCAGATTAATGTCTTCGTCTAATTCTCCTAACTTTTCTGCTATTTTTAAAATTTCATCCTGCATTAGATTTAGTTGGTCATGATATTTCTTGTCGAACGTATTGTACTCAGAACACTCCTCATCTTTTCTCGTGAAATAATGATACTCTCTCGTTGTCATTGAGTTAATTCCGCCTGCTTTAAGGTCTAGATATAGCTCGTCATAGCAAGGGTTATGCTGACCATATATTGGCAAATAAGAAAAAAGCATAGAGAATAATATCTTATAGATTGTTATCTTTTTCATAGAGATACCCTTAATAGTACTTCATTATAAAAACTTATAGTATGTGGGAGCCCCTATTATCCGCACCGGGGAAGGCGAATCTATTTAAAAAAATTGGAATTGAACAACTAAATAAGGACTATTATATTTTTATATTATTTATATTAATAATGTCATTCTTAAATAATTTTATACTTAAGGGCAAACTATGAACGATAAAAAAGATTTTAATAAAAAATATGATAAAATGATTAGCGATCTGCAGGTAAAGCTTGTACACATGCAGGACTGGGTAATCGAAAATAATAAAAAAGTGGTTATTGTATTTGAAGGGCGAGATGCTGCTGGCAAAGGCGGCACAATAAAAAGGATAACAGAAAACCTAAACCCTCGGAGCTGTAGGGTAGCGGCACTGGCAAAGCCATCAGACCGTGAAAAGACTCAGTGGTATTTTCAGAGATATGTAGCACACCTGCCCTCAGCCGGAGAGATAATTCTGTTCGACCGTAGCTGGTACAATCGCGCTGGAGTAGAAAAGGTTATGGGCTTTTGTAGCGATAAAGAATATATTGAATTTTTACAGACAACACCTGACTTTGAAAGGATGCTTATTGGCTCAGGAATCATCCTATTAAAATACTGGTTCTCTGTAAGCGCGAGTGAACAGGTAAAACGTTTCAAAGGAAGAATACATGATCCGACCAAAGTATGGAAGCTTAGTCCGATGGATGTCGAGTCTATTAACAGGTGGGAAGATTATTCAAAAGCAAAAGATAATATGATGGAACACACGGACACAGATTTTGCCCCATGGAGTATTGTTGAGTCAGATATAAAAAAGAAAGCAAGAGTAAACTGTATCAGCCACCTGCTGAGTAAGATACCATATGAAGATATTGAACACGAACCAGTTGATCTTCCTAAAAGATTACCCGCAGAGTCTTACCAGAGGCCAGACCGTTCAAACTTCAACTATGTTCCTGAGGTGCTCTAGTAAGGGAAATAATCTGGAAACTATACAGCATCTAAAGACTGACCAATACGATCTAAGGCCTTCACCAGGTAGTCATTTGGAGGGCCATATCCAAACCTGAGAAACCCTTCTAAGCCAAACCATTTTCCTGCGGTAAGAAGGACACTAAAATTATCCCTTATGTGATAGGTGAGCTCCTGAGAGCCTAAACCCATGTTAATACGTACAAACGCAATCGCACCTGCCTCAGGAGGAGAAAGACTAAGCCTATCATCGCACGTACCTACCCAGTCCACAAGCGTATTCATATTCTGGTTCAGGTGTGCTTTGGTTCCGTCTAATATTTGTTTTCGCCGTTTTGTTTCCAATATTCTGGAAGCTACCCAGTCACTGTGATAGGCAATACTGATTGATGTATAGTCATGAAATGCCCAGGCTTTTTTTATATAATCTTCTGGGCCAACGGTCCACCCTATTCTCAGGCCAGGTAGTCGATATGCTTTTGACAGTCCTGCGTTAACAATTGTTTTCTCATAGTTTCCATAAAAAGAAGGTGACTCCGCACCATCAAGCTCAGCACCACGGTATACTTCATCCGAAAGAATCCAACAGTCATTTTCTGAGGCGATCTCTATAATATTTTGCATATTTTCATTAGTAACAACGGAGCCAGTGGGATTGTTTGGGTGACAGACTGCTATCATCTTTGTTTTACTAGTGACCATTGAATCTAGTTCGTCCGTGTTCCACTGCCAGCCTAGTTCTTCACGAAGAGGAAGCTCTTTTACCGTTATTCCAAAGTTACGTGCTATGCCCCTTATCTGAAGATAGTTTGGGACCATATAAATAAGCTCATCCCCCGGCTCAAGCATGGTCATTATCGCAATAAAGTTGGCCTCGGCTGAACCTGTTGTTGCTAACACATTATCCACGGATGCCTCTTGATATAGACCGGCTATTCTTTTTCTAAGTAATGGCGTTCCGGTAGTATAACCATATATAAGCTCAGTCTCTAGAAGCTCTGTCTGTTCATCTTTTGTGAGGATATCTTTCAGTGGCAGAGGGTGCAGCCCACTCTCTGATAGATTATAGTCTACCTCGTGCTCAAATAAAGACTGATTCCTTTCTAGCTCAAACTCTTCAAATTTCATTTAGTCTAACCTTTCACATGCCTCATACACTGCTTTAGCTATTTGAATATCCTGTACAGCGACACCTGTGAGATCAGCCACTGTGATCTGGTCTTCTCCGCAACAAACTATATTATCAGCGCCAATGATAGCCCCTAACTCGGTGATGTCACTCTGGCTTATTATTTTATTTTTTATTCCGTGAGATATTTCTCCTCTTTCAACGCACTGGACAATACTATCGGCAACAATAAGGTCTGCAATCTCGAAGATTCCTTCCTCCAGCTCCTGCTTTCCTGGAGAGTCTGATCCTAAGGCTGTTATGTGTGTACCCTTTTTCAACTTATTTTTTTTCAGGAGCGGAATTTTGGATGGTGTGGCCGTAATGATCAGATCGCACGATCCAGCGATATCATCCGTGGTCGATGCTTTGTCTACGTCCCAACCATCTAAAGACATGTCTCCTATATATTTTTCAACACTCTTATCACTCCTGCCCCATACTTTTACACTCCTGCAGTCAGTAACTCCAGACAAATAAGCAACCTGCATCCTGGCTTGTACGCCTGTACCAATGACCCCGATACAGTCTATTTTCTTTGGCGCAAAGATCTCTGCACAGATACCCCCTGCAACCGCGGTTCTTACGTTGGTCAGATAGCACTCATCTGCCAATATTGCCACCTCCTGTCCGGTCTTTTGGTCAAACAAGAGCATGACACCTCCCTGGGAGGGAGAGATGCCTAAGTTTGTATCACCATAGAAGCCGGATGCAATCTTAATCACATAGTACTCGTCACCCTTTATATAGCCGTACTTTATGTGGACATCACCAGGCGGATCATCAAATATCATCTCACCCACAGGCGGCACAACGGTAAGCCCTGATGAGTATGCCTTAAAACCTTGTTTGATCAGCGGAAACAGGTCAAGCTTAGGGAGAACCTTCTTTATCTCCTCTAGCCCAAATACCTTCATAAAATTTTTCTTAAAACCTCCAGGCTGATATTGCGACCGCAGACAATAATCCCGACACGCTTTCCTTTCAACTGATCTTTCATTTTTATCAGGGCCGCGATGGAGGTCCCAGCAGCTCCTTCAACCAGAATCCGTTCTTTCTCAATCAGGTGAATGATTCCTTCCTGTATTTCCTGTTCTGTTAGCAGAACCATGTGGTCCACATATTCTTGGCACATTTCAAAAGTAACAGATCCAGCTTCAACACCTCCAGCGGTACCATCAGAAATAGTTGGCACAGGATCAATCTTTATTATTTTACCTGCTTCTAATGATTTAATCATCACAGCATGGTTCTCGGGAGAGGCAGCGATAACCTCTATATCCGGCCAGACTGATTTCAAGTAACCGCCGACGCCACTAATAAGCCCGCCGCCGCCGACAGATACAATTACCGTATCTAGGCCGCTACACTGCGTCTCAATCTCTAATGAGATTGTACCCTGCCCAGAGATCACGTCAGGATCATTATATGGTGAAAGATATATTCCGCCCGCGCTGTCTGCTACTTCCCTGGCTTTTAGCTCACCATCCATACAGTCCTTACCATGAACCCTGATCTCAGCGCCAAAGCTTTTCATATTAGCAAGCTTAGCATCAGAGGATTTCTCTGGCACATAGATAATACAGGGAACGCGAAGCTTCTGACAGGCGTATGCCACTGCGGCACCGTGGTTACCGGTTGAGGCAGCATAGATCCCAGACTCACGCTCGCTCTCAGATAGAGTGAGCATCTTATTCATCGCTCCTCTAAACTTAAAGGAACCAGTATGTTGCTGGTTTTCCATTTTTAACCAGACATCTGCACCGGTTAAATCAGACATCATAGCAGACCTCTCAAACGGGGTCTGAATCACATGCTCTTTTATTCTCTCTGCGGCAGCGGTAACGCTTTGTTGTATCATGATTTTAAAATAAATTATTCTTCATATAAGCTATAAGTACGCACCCTATAATAAGCATTAATTATATCATACTCAGTAACAAAATCACGGCCTCTGACATACATTTTCCCGGTACGGTTGTCGAATATTTTCATGTCTACCGTGGAACCGCTAATGTATTCATATCGACCTGATCCGGATCCGACCGAAGATGAACCAAGAAACATCATACTGCTTGTTCCAAGTATGACTCCAGTAATAATACCTATACCATATTTTTTCATTGTTGCCTCCTTTTTATTTATAGTCAAACGCTGACTTTTGCTTTAGAATATTTTTTGCGATGTAGTTACTATGTTGGACTCTCCTTGTTTGTTTTATGTCCCCATTAGTGGTATCAAAAATAGTGTACAATACCTCATAGCTTTTATTACCCAGATAGTCTTCCTGGGTTAAGAGTAAAGTATCAATCTGATATTTACCGGCAGTTTTAAGGTTTGGATTCGGTGTAAGTCCCATAGCAGTTAACGCGATGAACACCACTAGGATTGCAGAGGCAAAACCGTATGCATACTGTTTCATGATAGTCTCCTTTTTTTTTGTTAAAAACTTTATGTCTGCAAATGCTAATTACTTATTGCAAATGGGCTAAGGCTTAAGGGATGAGAGTCTATTCGTCTTCTGTTGTGAATAGTCATCAGGGGAACACTAACTACTAGTGCGATGGTAGCAGCCTTTTGCGAAAGAACTCGGAGGGTATGCGGCTCAGAGAATAGATCGGCTAGACCAAAATCTGAGAGCAGAATATGGGAGCTGACTATCAGCCCGATGAAACCAAAAACCACCGACAGAATAAAATGTTTTTTTGGCATGATAATAAAAGAAACTGCATAGAAAAATATCGTCAGATTCATCAGCCTGTATAGCCAGTCCGCAAAAAATATATGGGCACTAAAAAAAAGATCGGCAGGTGTATAGGCGACACCTGCGAAACAGATGCTTGCCAAAAAACCACATACGCTTCCTAAGCGAGAAATATTTTGGACTCTCTGATCATCATCATACAATGAAGGCAGATAGAGAAAGTAGAAAGAAAAAACAGCACTAAGTATAATCAGTGCGCCATTAAAACAATAAAAAGGAACAGTGTTCGTTACGCCAGAGACAGTCTTTAACCTGCCAAGATCGCTCAGGTAATTATTTGAAAATGAGTAGCCAACTGAACTATGGTCTAGTCTATTTCCCCCCTCATAGGCGAACGCTCCGGCAAACACAAGCGCAACAAAAATAACTATCGCCGCTAAAGGCAGAATAAAAAATAATAATCTCTCTTTTGAATGCATGAAGGATTATTGCTTTACTAATCCTTGATAATATTACTATACATTGCCACATCAGAGGAACGCTTATACATTACCTCCTGGTTCTCAATAATACGCGAGTGCTCAACCTTAACATTATCACATTTTTGAAAAGAGAACGCAAACCAGCTGTTATTGTGAACGAAACAGTTAACAATCGTAAGGCTCTGAACGCCAACAGCTTTTATCCCAATTGCTGCGTCCCCGCTTATCTCGCAGCTGTTAATATAAATATTATTCCCCTCATTGATTCGTAATACCGCTGAGTCATGGTCGCCGATTATCGATGTGTCATGCCCGAGGCTGAGTCTTTGCAGAACGATATTCGAAGAATTATTTATAATGAAAACTGGCTGATGGATGTCACTCAGAATAATACCTGATGATAGTATACCCTGTATAGTAATATTTGTCTTTCTATTAATCACAATTGACCTAGAAATAGTATGAATTCCCTGTGGTATGGATACGACCTCGTTCCGCCTGGCAGAGTTAATCATTTGCTGAATCAGTTCATAGTTCACCTCTGCCTGCTGAGCAAGCTCAGCATATCTTGAGCTATCGACAGAAGGGATCAAACTCTCCTCCTCTAAAACAAAATCTGCCGGCAGTGAAGAAAAAACAGAGTCAGATGGTAGATAGACCTGGCTCTCGTAGCCATCAAGCGAGACCTTAAGATTCTCCCAGGGTTGGCAGTCATTGACCTCATAGCTTCCTCTGCGATTTGTCAAAACGCTGGTGCTCCATTGGAACTCTTCATTGTGATGCCCAGTTAGAGTGATACTCGCCTGGAACAATGATTTTTCATTACCATCTGTTACACGGCCCCATAACTCTCTCTGACTAGAATAGGTTTGACCATCGACTTCTGCCAAGGATATCGTGTCTAATACAGGAGCTATTTTGGTGTCTACGGTTACCCAGCTTGCTCCAATAATTTGACCATCATACCCGCTACCACTATAGTCAGTGGCAGAAGAGTCTGCGCCTTCATTAAAAGGCCAAAAGCCGATCAGGCTTGATGAGGCAAGATAATTAAGAGTGTCTACCGTAGGGTCCATCCCCGCGCCTGAGTTATACAGCGAGCTAACCTCATCCGGCGTTAGTTTCCGATCCCATATTGATACGCCATCGATCAGTCCTGAAAAATACTCACCAGAGCTGTCCCACATTGTGGCAATAAAAAACTTTTCATCTTTTGGGTACGACTTGCCCTGGCCCATTGACTTTGCTATCAAAATGCCGTCAATGTATAGGGCGGATGTGTCGGTTATCGTTGCAGAGTCGCCAATGGTTCCGTCATTTACGATTGTATAGTAGTGCCAATTATTATCTAAATAGAAGTCTTTGTTTTTCAACTCTTTCCAGTCTTCTGTCATTTTTATGGTTCCTGAAGTGTCCGAGGCAGAATTGGAACCAAAGTAGAATGGACTCCCAGCGGTATCGCTCTGAGAGACTATCGTCCTCGCGCCTGTGTTCCCAGAGTCAGCCTTGAGCCAGACTGATAACGTGTAGTCCCCAGAGTCTGGGATTACGTTTTCTTCTATCAGAATATAATCATTGAGGCCGTCGAACCTCAGCCCTGTCGAATCAGCGGAGGCATTATACTCGGGTCCTCCAAAGAACATACAGGAGCATGAAAAAAGAAGAACGAGTATAGGAAACAGTTTATTCACAACCAGAAGTTAATAATTGATTATAAAGATTACAAAATAGCTAGTAACTATAGTGAGTTAAGTCAGAGTACACCTGTTCATAGACCTGAGGGTTAAACTTTTTACCTCCCTTTAGGCTAGAATCAAAAAAATCTAACAACAGTGTGTTCATAATTGATCTTATAGTTTTTGGCGATATCTTTCCCGACCCGAATTTCTTTGTCAACCTTGTAAACTGTGAGAAATCAGTAAAATCATAGTGCCTTGATCCTTCCACAGCAAAGTGGGTAGAGACCTTAGAATTCTTCTTTGCCAGTGTCTCCATCACACTATAATTATTTGAGCTGCCCCAGCTTGATTGACCCAGATGTGCAAAAGGTTTATTCATGTCTCGGTTAATGATAGCCTCTGGAAGCGGTAAAAAATATGTATCCAGTCCAAAAACTGCGTCTATCCTGCTGTCACTGTAGCCGGACATTACAGAGGTGCAGCCCCCAAAAGAATGTCCAAATATTCCTATCTTGCTTGTGTCGGCGTTGGCCATAAAATTATCCGCAGAAGCAGATTGCTGAAGCATCTTGTCAATTAAAAAGCTGACGTCTTCTGTTCTTATTGTTAGCTGCTTTTTTACTCTTGCGATCATATCCTCTTCGGATGGACGCTGGTTGTTGCCTGGTAGTTTTGATTTTGAATAGACAATCCTTTCGTTTGTTAAAACGGTAATCACGGCATCATACGTGTGATCAGGTGCGACAACAATATACCCATGGCTGGCAAGCTCCTCGGCCTGGAACGTGTTTGCAATCTTTAGACTCTGGTGCCCGTGCGAATAAATCAATATTGGAAATTTTCCTTTCGCAGGAGCAGCCTCTAACCACGAGTTACAGTCAATGCCTCCCGCCCTTTCCATCAGAGCATTGGGCACCTCTAGCCTGGCAGAAAGAGCCTCACTGATCACCTCTTGATTGTCAACATACGGAGCCTTTTCCACAAGCTGCATCTCATCGGCCGGGTACCAGACCTTTACACTGATCTCTCGAGGACCGGTGATATCATCCGTAAACCACATTGACCTGGCCGGGTCAACCAAATAATAATTCTGCGTTCCCACGGGATACTTGCCGCCGGCCTTGGCAATGTCCTTAAGCGGTATTGACCGATAGACTATCGTCGCGCAGCCGCTGACATATAGACCAATCATTACAAACAGCACAAGGCGGGAATAATAGTAAAGTTTTTTTGGATCCATTTGGTTTTGATGTAAATAGTTAGATAAGCACTGCATGAATAATAAGCTAGACTAGGTTCCCTTGATCCAATTTTTTGAATATCTCAAGACTGACCCAGGCGTCCGTAGCCGCATAGGAGATTTGCGCGTTTGATAGCTTTCTGCGGCTCCAGTCCGAGGTTCGTGAGCTTTTGGAAATTC
>Ga0257111_1000556_pt1 | contig 15450 bp, 13 predicted proteins | sample LP_taG_6_FD_191567 | JGI IMG/M metagenome (GOLD analysis project Ga0257111, IMG submission 191567) | Marine microbial communities from Northeast Subartic Pacific Ocean, Canada - LP_J_2015_P26_500m | ecosystem: Environmental > Aquatic > Marine > Oceanic | place: Canada: Northeast Subartic Pacific...
CCATGGTGTACAAAATTTGAAATTTCACCGGAAATCCACAAAATAGGGAAGCTGCCTTCCAACACATTTTTGATCTGCTTGGTAAGATCAGATACGGATATGGCCTGCGGCTCGGGTGTGCTCATCGTTTCGGTGGTGGTGGTTGTCCAGCCTCGTTCCAGCAATAGACCCACATTGCTGCTATACGTAGTACTGCCATTTCTATTCGATCCTGTACCAGATCAGCGGTTTGATCATATAAAGATTGTAAGTAAGGACCTTCAAAAGAAAGGATGTCGTAGCTGTTTAATTGCTGCTGTTCACTTGATGAAAGCAATTTTCGTGCTTTCGTATCCGCGTTAAGGATCTGCTGCATAGTAACATAGGATTCTCGTACAATATTCATCGAGAAATCAACTACGCTGCCAGAAACCAGTGGCAATGGACCTGTGGGGCGAATACTTTTTACGTGTTCATCTACCATACGACTTTCCCAGCGAAAATGAATCCCATCATTGCCTGTAAGTTGTCCATTGTAATTTTCCACAACATGAAGTGGCACATGAATATCGCTGATATAGTGGCCAAGAGTGCTCATGTGAAAAATAGCTTCATCCCAGCGCTTGTTTTTCAACATATAAATCACTCTACTGCAGGTCTCATCGATAGCCCAGGGACCATATCCCCATTTTTCCACCACATCCTTTCCATATTTGGATTCAAGATCAACAAGTGATCCAGACAATGAATCAAACGGAAAATTATCATAAATATCTGCGTCAATATAGTGTCGGGGCGCCTCCTTGCTATCAGATGATTTTATATAATCCGCCACCACAGCATACTGGGTTAATTCCTGGCGGTTACTGCGAACATACTTACCAAAAGTTCCCGGTATAATAGTTGCAGCGGACCAGTTAATTCGTCGGTGCACATCATAGCCCCAGCCACAAACAATTTTGGGCATAACCAGCGCGATGATTAAAAAATAACAGAATTCAATACGACACCGCATGGTGTGGGTCTATTTATACTTAACGAATCTTTTTCTTATGGCGATTCGCACGCAAACGTTTTTTGCGTTTGTGCGTGCTTATCTTCCTCTTCTTGCGTTTTTTACCGCAGGGCATACTCTTTCTTTCATTTGGCCATCATCGAATCATTCACTCGGCCCCGCAAGTATTTTGCAGGTTTAAATGTGGGCACATAACGTTCCGGCAAATATATTGCTTCCCCTGTCCCCGGATTCCGTGCTTTTTTTGGCATGCGATGTTTGGTACCAAACGTACCAAACCCCCGCAATTCTACACGTTCATTACGAGCAAGTGATTCTGTGATGGTGGTCATTACACCATTCATAACAGTTTCGGTCTCGACCTTTGTTAAACCAGTTGCTTCAGAAACTGCGTCAACGATTTCCTGTTTGGTCATGGCATTACTCCCGATTCAATAAAACTGATTATTTATTAATCAGTAATTAATTGTTTGGCAAATACGATTATTGGAAAATACATCATCCCTGTTTTACCCATATAGCTAATTTTTGGCCAGGAAAAATGGTTTGGAATTTATTCAATTTATTCCACTTCAGTATACTGACAATTCTTACACGATGATTTACTGCTATTTTACTTAATGTGTCACCACGTTTTACCGTATAGTAGATTTTAACTTCTTCAGCTGAATTTTTAGCTTGATCACTTTCAAGCCAAATCGTTAATTTTTGCCCTGGGCGGATATATGCTTCACTTTTCACATTATTCCAGGCCCTGATCTTGCCAGCAGTGCTATTGTAATCATCGGCAATATGCCCAATTGTGTCACCCCGTTTCACCGTATAAGTTACCTTTTTACCCTGGTTCAAATTTCGGGATACCTTTTGTGCAGTATCATTTTTTACCCATAGTGTTAACTTCTGCCCTGGGTAAATATGCTGCCTAGATCGCAGCTTATTCCAGCTCAGTATATTTCTTGAAGAAACGCGGTAATTGTCTGCAATGTGCCCAATCGTATCGCCCCGCTTCACTGTATGCGTAATTTTTACGTGGCCCCTATTATCCTGCGTATCTGTTTGCGCTACATCATCCTTGATCCAAAGCGTCAGTTTCTGTCCCGGTAATATGTATTGCCCATACTCTAGTTTATTCCAGCGCCTAATATACCTTGCCAGCGTATTGTAGTCTTCAGCGAGATGACCCAATGTATCGCCCCGCTTCACCTTATAAACTATTTTTTTATGACCAGAAGGTCCGCTGGACGCCAATAGTGCGCCGCTGCTGGTTCTGCGCACCGGGATCGTTAACTTTTGCCCCACACTGAGTCTGTGTCGATTACGGATCTTGTTCACAGCTGCTAAGTCATGGATTGAAACCCGATATTTCTTGGATATAGTCCATAGACTTTCACCTCGTCGAACCTTATGAACTACGTGTTGCGGTGCAAAACGCTGGTCAGCTGGTAAAGCATTGAACTCGGCCAAAAATTTGTCTTTCTTCCCTGTCGGAATCCGCAGGCGATAGATCATATCTACTGGCGTCGCTGACTGTCGCAGCTCAGGATTATATTCCTTTAATGTTTTCAGCGAAACTCCAGCCGATCGCGCCAGTACCGCAAGATCCGCACTTTGATCTATATCCACATATTCGTATTGTAACTGTTTTGTCTGCGGATCCTTAAATCCATATTCTTTAGGATTACTACCAATTATCGCAGCCGCTAAATAATAGGGGATATAGTTTCGGGTTTCTCTGGGCAGTGAATGTAACTGCCAGAAATCAGATGTCTGGTGCAGCCGGGTGGACCTTTGCACTCTACCAGGGCCACCGTTGTAGGCCGCTAGTGCCAGATACCAGTGATCAAATTCTTTGTAAAGGTCCAATAAATATTTAGCTGCGGCGTGGGTAGATTTCTCAGGATCCCTGCGCTCGTCAACATACCAGGTGCGGCGCAAACCATATATTTTCCCTGTTGAATAAACAAATTGCCACATACCGGCAGCATTTGCATGGGAATAGGCTTTCGGGTTTAACCCAGATTCAATCATGGCTAGATAGACTAACTCTTCCGGTAACTCATATTCGTTTAATATTTCTATTAACATGGGACCATACTGATGGTAGCGATCCAGCCAAATCTCGAATTGCCGGCGCCCTTTATTTTGAAAGTAGCTTATAAATTGGTCAACGGCTTTATTTCTAACCAGCGGTATATGGCCGTCACGATCATCAATAACAATAAATTTCGAGGCGCCCATTTCTACTTCCATTGGTTCCATGAATCCATTGAGAGTTTCTCTGGCTTCAGCTGCAGCAACTGACGCACCCGTTAGTTTCAGCGTGAATAAGCGCTGGGTTACCACATTCAGTAATGCATTTTCAAAGCGGTCAAATTCTTCTTTATCTTCAGCAGTCTTTTCGCCCAGTTGATCCGCTTCTGATAATAATTCATAAATACGATCCAGATTATAGATAACCTCTAACGTATCACCCTGAGCATCCGCAATGATAGCATCGGTTAACAAAATTTTTACATCTTTGAGTAGTTGGGGCAATCGATTAGTGGTTTCAACAAATCCTGAGCCATTCTTTAAAGTCGGTACATTTTGCCCAACGTTATTGGAACCATTGTTTAGCGAATCCTGAGCAAGCAGGAAAGACGACAGTACTATTAGCGTCAAGATTTTATTTGTTATTTTTTTTTCGATCATTAACATTTTATCGCATCTTAAACGGGGCGAAATTACCGGCCACTTTACAGGCAAGCAAGGTATTTGCCCCTGTTAAAGGTTTGTAATGACTCGCTTCCATTTAGTTCCTCAAATTGATAAGCGGGCAAGATTCACAATGTAAATACCGGCAATTGCAGCGAGCTCCATTGTTTATACCACTGCCAATCCTTCCCGTGGTAGCCGTGCTGTCTACTTCTTGATGCCAGGAAGGGATAAAAGGCATTGCCCAATAATTCTGTGGTCATTGCCTTCCCGCAGCCTCCAGCTATGCGCTCATGATAAATAAGTTCAAATTTACGGATATCCCAAAAAAAAGAAACGTTCCAGTCTCGAATGAATAACATAATACGTGCAGCAAGATCCAGACGATTTGATGCGTGATTCGCTGGCCGGATCCCTGCTCTGTGAAAAATAATTCTCTCATTTTTAATTGGTGCTGAATGTATTCTTATCAATTCGCTTCGCTCGGTAATACTGATATCTACAAAACCAATTAATTCTGATAATGTTGCGAAACCAACCCCATTACCCCTTTTCCCCAGATAACGCAGTGCCTGGTGTTGAAAATCTATTAATGATTTATTGTGATACTGGCGTACCATATCCTCCCATCTTTCCCGCCCCATAGCAGCAATTGTTTTTATGGCATCTTTCTCTAGATTTTCTGTAGTCAGTTTGCAACCCATTGGCTACTTGATAACCAAGGCAACCGTTGGAACTTGATCTAAAACAGGTTTCGCCGCGAATTGATTTACTACATGGAGTATTATATCATCATAGGCTGGACCATGATGATGTCTATGCTTGTTCCAGTTACCTTCTTTTGTATGGCATTCGATTTTACCAGTTTTTATTTCACCATCAATAATGATTGTTGCTTGGGTAATATCTGGTCCGTCAGTCTTATTAAGTTGACTGGGATTCATGACCAATACCGTTTTACCACATCTTGCCATTAAGAGAGTCCCAGATTTTAACGATAGCCACTGTTGGGTAAGGTCAGACTCTCTATTTGGATTCGGTTCCTTAATATAAAATAAATGATTAGGTTGGCTGAGATCAGGATTATTATACAGTATTTTTTTGATCTGCTGCTACCCATTCATTTTTTAATCGTTTCACCTCATTGCGGACCTGTTCCGTTATCCTGTTACGTTGATCCATGTCATCTTGTTCTGTATGTATTGGTTTTGCAAAATGTAATTCTAGCGGTCTCGGATTAAATTTTTTTGATCCTTTAACTAACACCTCAAAAGTACCGCAACATGTCATAGGCACAATGGGTAGACCTGCATTTATAGCAAAAATAATACCGCCTTTTTTGAATGGTTGAATGTTGCCATCTAATGAGCGAGTACCTTCAGGAAAAATGAGAATAGAACGGGGCTTTCTCGCTAGTGATTTTCTTGCCTTTTCCATCGATTCTAGGGCTTTTTTATGATTACTGCGATCCACGAAAATATGCCCCGCCGCCAGCATCGCCCAACTAACCACGGGGATTTTTTTTATTTCAATTTTTGCTATAGGAACTACAGATCGAGGAATCCCGGCCAAAGTTAGGGGTATATCAATTATCGACTCATGATTACAGGCAAACACATATTGCTGTCCAGTTTCTAAGTTATCCAATCCTTTTAGCGAATAACGCAGATTTGCCGCCCATAATATCGACTTCGCCCAAGTACGAACAATAACAGCCCAGATTCGACCTTTCCAATCAAGAGGTGTTAAAATGAAACCGATTAATGTAAAAAATAATGTGGATAAAATTATTATAAAATAAATCCAATAAAGACGCAATTAGCCAAGTACCTCCTGCCCCATTGGTTCGTGGAGAACTTGCGGCAATAAAACTTTTCCATCTGGTGTTTGATATGTTTCTAACAAAGCAACCATCAGTCTAGGCGTTGCCAGACCTGAACCATTTAGCGTGTGCACATAATCAACTTTTTTGTCTGCGATCCGACGGTATCGAATATTTCCTCGACGTGCCTGGAAATCTTCAAAATTACTGCACGATGAAACCTCCAGCCATTTGCCCTCCCCTGGCGCCCATACTTCCAAATCATAACACTTTGCAGCGGCAAAACTTAAATCGCTCGTGTTGAGGGCAACCACGCGGTAATGCAAGCCCAGTTGTTGCAATACTTCCTCTGCTTGTGAAGTGATACTCTCCAGTTCATCATAAGACGTTTTCGGTTCCACAAATTTTACCATTTCCACTTTATTAAATTGATGCAACCGCAACAAACCATGTGTATCCTTTCCGTACGAACCTGCTTCTCTGCGAAAGCAAGCGGAATATGCTGCATAATTCCCAGGCAAATCACCCTCATCCATAATTTCGTCACTAAAGATATTTGTCACCGGTACTTCTGCGGTGGGAATCAGATAAAGATCATCCTTCTCAATATAATACATATCATCAGCAAATTTTGGTAGTTGTCCGCAAGTGCGGGGTGCTTCAGCCCGCGTTAAAAAGGGGGGGAATATTTCAGTAAAACCATGTTTCTGGACATGGATTTCCAGCATATAATTTATTAATACTCTTTCCAGTTTAGCTCCAAGTCCCATCAATAGCGGAAATCCGGATCCGGAAATTTTTGAACCCCTTTCAAGATCAAACAAATTAAGCTCTAAACCAATTTCTACATGCGATTTTAGATCAAAATCTGCAGCCAGAGGTTCACCCCATTCTCTGATCACTTGATTCGCAGTTTCATCCTGTCCAACCGGTACTGTATCGTGGGGTATATTGGGTATTAGTTCTAATTGCTCATCGAGCGCTTGCCCTAAGTTACTGACTTCCTTTTCAAAGTCCTTGATGGCATCAGATACTTTCCTTATGGCAGCAATAGCATCATTAGAATCCTTACCGGCGCGTTTTGCTTCCGCTATTGCTTCCGATGAACGATTCCTTTCTGCGCGCATTTCATTTAATTGATGAATTTTATCCCTGTGCTCTTCATCAAGTTTCAGAATCTTATCTAAATCAATTGATTCATTTTTGGCTTCCAGACCGGCCTTAATCTGGTCAGGATTATTTCGAATACGGGTTAATGATAACATGAATAATTCACCGATGTAACTGGGAAGGAAAGTAGAAACTTTCCCTTAGATTTCCAATGCTGTGTGAAGTGTATTACCGGCCCTTGCCAGACAACATCACCCAAACAGTATTGGCCAAGATTTTCATGTCTAGCGAGAAGCTCAGATTTTCTATATAATAAAAATCATATTTAAGTTTCTTTCGCACATCATTAATGTCCTGATCATAGGGTTGTTTTATCTGTGCCCAGCCAGTAATACCAGGACGAATTTTGTGCCGGCGATAATAAAATGGAAATTCCTGCATTAACTGTTCTATAAAATACGGGCGCTCAGGGCGTGGTCCAATAATACTCATTTCACCTTTAATTACATTTAGTAACTGTGGAATTTCATCCAGTCGAAATCGCCTTAGCCAACCCCCGACTCGCGTGATTCTCGGATCGGCATCAGTTGCCCATATGGGCCCTGTTTCCATTTCCGCATCGTATTTCATAGAGCGAAACTTTCTAATAGTAAACTTGTGATGGTTTTCACCAATTCTATCTTGCTTGTAAAGTACAGGACCAGTTGAATCAAGCTTGATAAGAATTGAGATGATTCCCCAAAATGGTGATATTAGGAGAAAAGCAGGAATAGCAATGAGCAGGTCAATAACACGCTTTGAATAACGATTATACAGCGTGTTGAGATTTGGATTAACTTGAATGAGAGGGATACCGTAAATCTGTTCTGTGCGCGCCAGACCACTTATTACTTCGTACATATCAGGTACAATTTTAATTGATACGGGCGATCCATTCGCCTGAGTGATCACTTCCATCATGCGATTATGTTCAAGCTTTTCCAGAGCCAGTACCACATCTGACACTTGATTATTAAGAATGATTTCTTTTAGTTGATTTTCTTTTCCTAATAAAGGAATCCCGTTTTCAATATTGTTGGGATTTTTGTCATCATTAGCCTGGACAAAACCAATAACATCGTAACCAAGATTGCCATGTTCTTCAATCTGCGCAGCAGTTTCCAGTCCCCTCGAATTCATTCCTACAATTACTGTCTTGTTACGGCCAATACCCTTGCGTAGAAGAAATTTTTGAAATGTTCGAAACAACATTCTAATAATCAGGGTGCCAAAGGTAAAAGTGAACCAGAATTTTAGTGTGATCTGCGGATTTATAGGCCAGGCTAAATAATTTAAAGCATCAAAGAAGATGAGCAATAATAGTACTGTAAATGTGACCAATACCAACCTCTGAATTTCAATAAACCGTGAGGATGTTGGTGCAGGGTTGTAGAGATTCATGCTAAAAAATAGTACGCCCCAAAACAACTCCATTAACGCGAAGTAAACTAGTACACTAAGTCCAGTTATTCCTGATCCTGTTATTAAAATGAACCAATAGGCGATAAATGCTGGAATCAGATCAACAAAAAATATAGACCAAGAAGTGAACCACTTTGGTAATCGAATACGCAGACGCTGGAATGTTTCGTATAACATCAGCGTTAATCTATATTAAATGGGAGACCTGCACGTTGCGCTGGGTCACGCCGACTTGTTGTTTACGCATAACAGTTTCAATTTCCTCTAAATGTTTAGAAATTATTAATAACTGTTAGCGTTTAATCCGATAGTACTCCGTGCAGTTGACTAAAATTAATTGCATATTTTATAGCATGCAAGTATGGATTTTAAAATAATTTACCACAAATTCTTTCTGTTTGTATAAATAGCCGGAAATAATAAACTCCCGTAATGAAGGAATATGTAAAACTTTTTGTGGTGTTTTTTGTTTGTTCAATATTATTTGGACAACAAATACCTGTGCAATCCGATCACAGTGTGTACTCATATTTATATAGACAATCGACAAGCGGAATCCTGCCCCAATGGGTGCAATCCACAAAACCGCTTACATTAGAGCAAGTTCTAAATCTTCTAACCCAGGTTATTGAGACTAGTGAGATAGGTAACGCCAATCGAGCTCTGGCAGAACGATTTAAAAGCGAATTCTCGATCCCGATCAAACCAGGAACGCATTTACCTTTTTCCAAAAGTAATAGAATTAATCATTTGTTATCCTATGAATCTGCGGATATTGAACCACATTTATTAACCCTGAAACATGAAAATTCAAACTTGTGGTTGGATTGGAATGAAACACTTGTTCTTGCTTCTTCGAATGATTACAAAAGATATTTTCAAGACAAATTCACCTTAAAAACAAAAATTAATGACCAGGTTTCCGCATACTCCCAATTTTCTATGAATCGTCTTGTTTGGAATAACGAAACATTAACAATTGAATCTGTATTACCGCCAGATACAATAAACTGGGTTACATATTATAATGAATGGGCCAAATATTTTCCGGAAGTGAATTCGATATTTTGGTATAATACCCGGGCAGGGATATCTATTATTTTTGACCAAATACAATTTGATTTAGGCAAACAAAATCATAGTTGGGGCTGGTCACCATCCCACTCACCGATTCTATCCGGAACCGGGCAACCATTCGCATTTATCGGTTTACAGACAAACATGTCCAAGATTCGATTCAAGTTTTTACACGGTTCGCTTATGCCTTTTTCTCCCTATGAAGTACACAAAAGAAAAATAACCCCAAACAAATATATTGCTGCTCATAGAGGAGAAATAGATATAACCAATAATTTTACCCTATCGATCACAGAAATGGTCATTTACGGAAATCGAAATATGGATTTTGATTACCTAATTCCACTGCATTGGTATTGGGCCAGTGAACATAATCGCGGTGACCAGGATAACCTACTTATTGGTCTTGATTATTCCTGGAGAATCAGATCAGGTTTAAGAATCTATCAGACACTATTATGGGATGAATTAACCTGGAAAAAAATATTAGATCCCTGGTGGGGAAATAAATTCGTCTTTCAATCAGGACTGCACTGGGTTCCATCTGCAAATCCTTTTATACCTGACTTTCGTCTAGAATATACAATAAGCCGTCCATGGGTTTATACACACAATGATACCACTAATACTTTCTCGTCAATGGATATGGGGTTAGGTTTCCCTTACGGTCCTAGTGCTCAGGTCTTAAGAATTGCAACAAACCTCTTCCCAACCGCAAGAATATTAATCAATGGTACTGTAGAACTTGTTAGTAAAGGTTCAGGCTTGGGCAGTAGTGTATTGCATAATTATGACTTTCGTGATACCGCTCTGGATAATAATACACCTTTATTAGTGGCACCAGTATATAATAAATCCGTAATTACACTTTCGATAAAATATGATTTATCACGTTACCTTAAACTGCGTTCTGATTATATATATAGCTCTAGTGATGGAAATCAAATTGGGGTTGGAATGATTTGGGATTGGTAAGGATCTAAAAGCTTAACGAACTACATCCCAGGTATTTTGGCGTCGGCCAGTTAACCAATCAATAACAGCAAGTAAAGATGCCAAGTTAACCTGAATAAAATACCGAACTGGGTGAAATAGCCATCCAAATAAATAAAATATAATCTGTACCGTAAAAAAATAGCTATAGAAATTGGTATTATTCATCAGCAAACAAGTTGTGAAAAATATTATCATTAGAAAAAAGGGTAAGAACCATCGAATCAGTTTATGAGAAACGTAGGGGATAAAAACCGATCTCTTTTTGAAAGGATTTAATAGTGATAACACATACTTCATGGTTACTAAGCTTCTAAGTATAATTCGTCTTTTTCTTTGCAATACATTATCCGGAACATCCTCAATTGCGATAGCTTCCGGTTCATAAATAACATCCAAGCCATTACTATATACCATTATCGGTTCTAAATGATCGCTGATAGAATCTTCTGGTAAGGTTACAAAAGCTTTTCTCCGTACAGCGTAAATGCTACCATTGGCCCCCAGTAACCAACCGTTTTTACTTTCCTCCTTCTTGATCGCAACTTCATATTCCCAATAAAAATTTTCACCTGATTTTTTTTCATTATATTGTAATTCTCCACATACAACGCCAACCCTTTCATCCGCAAAATTTCTAACCAATTTTTTTAACGCGTCCACTTTATAAATATTATTTGCATCGCTAAAAACTAATATGTCATTTTCTGCAATTTTTACTGCTTCATTTTGAGCATTGGTTTTACCGCCTCTTACTAAAGCTAGTACATTAACGAATTTGAACTCTTTAGCCAATTCTACAGTTCTATCACTTGAACCATCATCTGCAACTATGATTTGCATCTTTTCCAATGGATAATCGAGTCCCTGTGTATTTTGTAATTTTGAAGGAATACTTTTTTCCTCGTTATAAGCACATATAATAATTGAGATACTTGGTAAATACTGATCATTTCTCTTGTAGTGATTTTGTTTAAATAACTTTAATAGGAAAAAATAAATCACGGTCGAATAAATAATCAAGCATCCACTTATCCAAAATATAATTTGCAAAATTTTCATAATTATATTGTTTTTATTAATTCAAACAGCTTCTCTTCTTGGGTAGCCCAATTATAACTGTTTTCAAGTGAAGCAAGTCCGTTTTTTGACATAGTATCGTATTTTAATGAATCTTCCAATATACTAGAAATTTCTTTTGCAGCAGTCCTGATATCCATCGGGTCAACTGTAATACCAGCTTGGCATTCATTCAATAATTCTTCATTCAAAGCAAAGTTGGAACAGATATACGGGACTCCTGCCTGCATATAATCAAAGAGCTTGGTTGGATAAGAATATATATAATTCTGAACTGGTTTCAGCAAGCACAGTCCTATTTTGGACTTGCAAACGATTTCCATAGCATCAGGATAATTCATGTAACCAAAAAGTTGTACATGGTTTTCCAATTTCAATTTATTAACTCTTTCATTGATCAATACGTATGCATTTGCTTCAATTTTACCAACTAATGCAAGTTTAACTTCCGGGTATTTATCGGTTAGAATTGATAAAAGGTCAATCATTAGTAATCCACCTCTATCCTCAGTCACATCACCCAAATAGACTAAATCGAATATTTTGTTCCTTTCTTTAGGCCATTCTTTTTTTATTGGGTAATTACGTATAATAGTAAAGTTTGATTTGATAAAATTTTTGTAAGAATCTTCAGCAAGTATATAATGTTTAAATATCCACTTACTTACTCCTTGCAATAAGGAATATCCGATTATTGCAATAAATTTATTTAACGGGGTGAGCCACTTCTTACGTCTAATAGACTGAATAGTATCTTCATGAATATCATAGATTACTTTTATATCCGAAAAAATTGCAGCTTTAATACCTATCCATATCAGTTCTGGATCATGAAAAATAAATATATCAGAATCAGTGTTTGTTTTTAACCTTACCCAAAGCTCTTTTCTAATTTTCCTCCGGTCAGATTCTTTTTTCCAAATGGGAAGTCCAAATATTCTTACTCCATGTAGACTTTTCTGATCAAAATCAGCTGGGGCGTGCAGTTGCACATCGAAATGTTTGGACAAAGAAATCGCTTCTTTATAAAATATGCGATTATCGTTCCAGCGGTGTACACTTGTACCGATAAAAATATTTTGTTTATCAGGCATACATAATTGTTTTCAAATCAGCAATCCAACCCGATTTTACAAATTTGAAAACGATCACTCCAATAACAAGGTAGATAGCCGCCCCAATGATTAATTGAGATAAACCAGAAATCTCTGCAAATGATAATAAATGATTGATCAAATAGACAATTAACACACCGCATACAATGTCCCGCATTATTTCAATATTCCATAATTTTGATTTATAAAGTCTTTGAATAAAATAAGCACTCGCTAGTCCTGCAATTATATGGCTTATAAGAAAACTGGTTAAAGCCGTTTCCAAATAATCACAATCAAAAATATTTCCAATGAAAATAATTGCAATCATTACAATGGCAGCTAAACTATAAATTAATGAATTATAACCCCTTTCTGAAACAGCATCAATTGGGCTTCTGCTTAAACCTGCAACTGTATAGAAAGGTAATGCCAAAATTGTAAATCGTAATATATCTACCCCACTAACACTTACTATACCTAACCATAATTTTAAAATCAGAGGAGCATTTATATAAAAATAAATTGTACCAATTACACTAAAAAAAAGACCGGCTTTAAATAATATATTTAACATATTATTAACCTCATCTAATGAGCTAGTCGAAATTTTGTTTGAGATCCTGGGTAGTAAAACCATGCCAATAGGATTTACTATTAGCAACGCGAGTCTTACTAAACTCAAGCTTGAATTAAAGTATGCCACACTTTCAAAGTTTACTTTTTGAGCTAGATAAATAGGAATACCGGCTAATAATATAAATTGGGCAACAAAGCTTGGAACCCGTTCAATACCATAAATAATTATTTTTTTAGAGTGGTGAAAAGTTATTGCAGCTAAATGAATACCTTTATTACGAAATAAAAATGCAAATACCATAATAGTTGTAACGCTACAACCTATCCAAAATAAACCATCATTGAGTGTTGCTACTGATGTAAAGACAACTATTGGAATAATGGCTGTTCCTAATAATTGAAAAATATTAGCGCCAACCATGTTCATATAACCACGATATAAAGCATAAGTAATAAATTGCGCGCTCAGTCCAAGAGAAAAAAGTACATATATCCAAAAATGATTTGAATAAAATCCCTTTATATTAAACAAAAGAATACCCGCAATTAACAAAATCGTCATTGGTACAGTGATAATTAAAAATAATATAAATGCATTATCACCATAAGACTTTTCATAATTTCTACTTAAATAATTCGGAAGAGCAATATTTATTCCGACTAACAATATCCCAACACTAGCGGATAAAGTCCTTTTTATCAGCAAGAATTCACCCAAAACATCTAAGCCATGAATACGAGCAATTAAACCATTTAAAACAAATACACCACCTATAACAATTACGCCACTAAGTAACGTCACCATCAAATCGGCTTTCAAGGATAAATGCTTATTCAACCAGTTCATTTAACTATTTTTCACGATGTTTAAATAATCACAAATAAAATTAATAAGACCTTTTCGTACAGCACGTTGCCATATCATTATTTGATAAATTTTAATATAATAGTTAAGGTTTAATTAATCAGCACCCAGACCATATAAATTATCTACGTGGGTAGATGCTATTGATATACCTATAAACATCCAGAGAATTCTGTTATCATTAATATCGCCTGAAAATTGTGCAGCAATAAACATAACAACAGTGCCAGCTACCCATAAAGCAGAATGATCTGTGAAAGATCCCCGCTGGATTCCTTTATTAATTATTTGATAAGATTTTATTATAAATAATATCCCTATAACCAGACCAATCAATCCTAATTCAGCAATAATTTCAAAAATTAAGTTATGTGGATACCAGCGCCAATCCCGCCAAATAAATAAGGAGCTAAAACTGCCAGCGCCTAACCCAATAAAAAAACTGGTTATGGATGAAAACCATGCTTGTAGAGACATAGACCAAAATTCAAATCTTGTTGCAATTGTACTTATTCGTCGCACACCTTGTTGGGTCATTATTACTGAACCTTGAGAAATATCAAAAAAGCGTTGTGTTAAACTTTCGGGCAATAATAGTAATAATGTAATTATGGTTCCGATCGCGAGAATACCATATCCAAATATGCGAGATGAGTGTTTTCTTTCATAAAGAATTGCATATACTATTGATCCAATTATTATACTAACAAGAGGACCTCTGGAACCGGATAATATGATGCTCAATAAAATTACAAATAGAATAGCAAAATAATGTAGGCTCTGGGAAGGCTTATTTCTTATCAACAGTGCTATCATCATTGCAGCACCAATCGCCAGAAAACGACTCACCTGTATCGGATTTGCGCCAGGGATTGATATTCTGTTCCAGTATGCTAGAACTATTGCAAAATCACCCCATTTCAGAAAATAAACAAACTGTAATAGCATAATGCCAATTATTATAACCAATAAAAAATAGAAATATGATAGTAATCGCTTAGAATCTGCGGGTGATTTAATAATAAGAAGCGGTGAAATAAACATTGTAACTGCAAACGTATTAAATCGAAGTATTTTTCTGAAACCATAATCAGGGGAGACTGTGTAAATATATGAAATACCCAGCAATAGACCGAAAATTAAAAACAGATAAACTATGGATTTTTGTTCACTGGGAAGTTTCCAATTACCTTCCAGTAATATTTTCACCAACCCCAGCCAAATAATTAGGGTAGCGATAACTGTTATATCAACAATTTCATTAACAGGGAAGTAATTAATTAAGTACCCTTTAATGATTGCTGTAAGACTCAAAATCATTAAGGCAATCGCTGGATTATTAATCAACCACCAAAGTATAATTAATCCAAGTGGTATTAATACCATGATGGTTGGGTTTGTATTAACTCCGATAAAAAATATTATTGTCTCAACTACGGCAAGGATTGTCAGCAATAGCATTACAATTAGGTTTGCTTGAGTGCCGTGCGAAAATCCCGTGTATGGTGATCAGTATAAATAAATATTATGGATATTAAAATACTCATTAGTGTTGCCCCAATAACAATCAAAGCTCTTTTTGGCTTAGCTTTGTTAATAGCAACTTTTGGTTTATCGATCACCTGAAGAGTGGGAATATTCTTCGTTTCCTCTAGTTTAGCTTGTTCAAATTGTGGTATTA
>Ga0257111_1000558_pt1 | contig 15439 bp, 17 predicted proteins | sample LP_taG_6_FD_191567 | JGI IMG/M metagenome (GOLD analysis project Ga0257111, IMG submission 191567) | Marine microbial communities from Northeast Subartic Pacific Ocean, Canada - LP_J_2015_P26_500m | ecosystem: Environmental > Aquatic > Marine > Oceanic | place: Canada: Northeast Subartic Pacific...
AAAAAAAAAAAACAAAAAAAGAAAAAAAAATAAAAAAAGAGAAAGCTGAAAAAGCAGAAAAAATAAAAAAAGAGAAAGCTGAAAAAGCAGAAAAAATAAAACAAGCTGAAGAAGAAAAAATAAAAAAAGAGGAATCTGAAAGAACGCCAGAAGAGGAGTTAGAAGAACAGTTTTCTGATGAACAGATACGTAATTTCCAAATTGAAAAGATGGATATGGATAGGATTACTAACAAAGTGTGTGAGATAGTTGCTGCTTATGAAGATAAGGGAATGTTACAGAGTGATCTATGGAAAAAATTGAAATTATCTAATCGTGATGGTTCACGACTTGCATTACGATTAGAAAGAAGGGGATTGATATCCAGAGAAAAGATTCTACAAAAAGATCGATGGACATACAAGCTTATCATAGAGCAGACACCAATTTCTCTTGAATCACTTCAAAATTCTCCATGTTTAACATGTCCAGTTGAACAAAAATGCGAGATTGATAATGTGTATCCTGAACCTAGTCCTTTACATTGCCAATTGATTGAAGATTGGGTTATAGCTGAATATTCAAAGAAGAAAAAATGAAATTACTTGATGCCAAAAAGGATCACTACAGAAAACTTGCTCATGAACAAGGTTATAGAAGTAGAGCCGCATACAAACTAAAAGAAATTAACAAGTCATACCGAATTATAGGTCCTGGCTCTTACGTACTTGATCTTGGATGTGCACCTGGAGGATGGTGTCAAGTGGCGCAAAAAATTAGTGGTAACCAAGGTAAAGTCCTTGGAATTGATACATCATTTGTAGAAGACATACAAAATGTACAAATCATTCAGGGTGATATCGATGATCCAGAAATTGTAGATGAAATCATGGAATATTTTGGTAAAAAGGCTGATTCTGTAATATGTGACTTGTCTCCACATGTATCTGGAAATTGGTCAGTTGATCATGCTACTCAAATCTCATCAAATTACAGTGCGGTAAAGATTATGGAAAAAGTTTTAGAGAAAAAAGGTAATGCCTTATTCAAAGTATTTGATGGCGAATATTCGTCTGAATTTTATGACTTTGTAAAGAAAAAGTTCATTAAAACAAAGTTAACTAAACCCAAGGCTAGTAGAAAACCAAGTAGTGAATTATACTGTATCTGTATGGGATTTTATTAAGTCCCAAAAATTTTCAGTATATCATTAATTTGACAATTTGTTCTAAAACCAGTAGGGTTTAATGATGTACGAGATGCATTAAATCCAGAATTTTGTAATTTCTGAATGGCACTATCTAATTTCAATGGAGCTGATTTCATACGTGATGCGATTTCATCTAAGGTATAATACGTGGGTTGTAAATCAGATTCCTCATAACACTTCTCCAAGATAATATCACACTTTTTGTTGACAGTGAGATTTTTCACTTCATCTTTCATCGTTGCTACAAAGTCCTTATCAAATATCTTATCAATCCATAATGGACCAGCTGTCTCAATTTTACCCTTACAAAGCTCACATTCATTTACTATATTTTTTACAGTTTTTCGCATTCCACATTGCCTGCAATATGTGATGAATCCCATTCTATCTTCCTGTTCAGGTTTATTCAAGATTTTGAGATACACACGGTAGTAGTGCATATCATTATCTACAAATTTTGGCTGTATTGTGATATCTAATCTGGATGATATCAGATAGATACATCCTATAATCAGTCTAATTGCAATTTCGTTACTAAATTTTGTTTTAATTGGTACACCGTAATACCTTCGTTTTGCTGCATTATTGAATAAACCGTGTAACACTTGCAAGTCTGTAGCGGTTACAGAGAGTAAGCCACCATGCATTGTTGCCCTTACACCACAGTCAATATACTTTGATGGAGAACCAAACGGATCGATATCTACTATTGATCCTCTATTATTTTTTCTTGAGTGTAAACTAAAAAACCTACAAGTTTCATTCTCAGAAATTTCAAAATTTTTCAGAGAGTTTATCTCTGAAGATTCTTTTGCAAGATCTAAGGCTTTTGGATTAACATCATTTGCAATAACTTCATCTACACCGTCAATTTCATTTGCCACTCGTAAAGATCTAGCACCTATACCTGATAATCCATCAAGAAAAATTTTTGGATGCTGAAAATTTTTCCAAAATGATGTATATGCTATTATAGAAAAATCTCGGTTCAAACTTGCTTTAGGATTAAAAAATGCAGGTTCCTTCGGTGGAACTTTTTCACTGATCGAACCATTGGGAACTCGAATCTTAGTTGTTCCTTCTACTATCTCAGTAATGTTTGAATTCATTTTATGTAATTAGCTATGACAAATCTGTCACCTATATTATTTAGTGTAAATTGCAGAATTTTTTTATGAAGATTTGCGGAATTGATGATGCAGGACGTGGTTCTATGATTGGGCCTCTAGTGATTGCTGGAGTCTCAATAAAAGAAAGGAATTTGAAAAATCTAAAGTCCATCGGTGTACGTGATTCTAAAAAACTTACACCAAAAATACGTGAAATTCTATATAAGAAAATACTAAAAATTGTAGATGATTACTATGTAGTTAGAATTACACCCAAAACAATAGATCGTAGTGTTTTCAAACACGATCTAAACCATTTAGAGGCAAAAAACATGGCTAAAGTTGTCTCAAAATTAAAGTCAAATGTTTCTTATGTTGATTCATGTGATGTTGATTACAAAAGATTTGGGAGAGAAATATCGTCACTGTCATCAAACGCAAAAATCAAATCATATCATCATGCAGATAGTAGATTTGTAATAGTTGCTGCGGCATCAATTATTGCAAAGGTTAGTCGTGACAGATCAATTCATAGACTCAACAAAAATTTTAATCTTGGAAGTGGATACCCTTCTGATAAAAATACAGTACTGGCTGTGAAAAAAATACTCTCAAAGAAAAAATCAGAATCATTCATCCGTATGAGTTGGAAACCAGTGCAAAAAATTATTTCTAAAAAAAACTAAGATGGTGATTTTGCAATTACCATAGCATGGTCTTTATCGTATGGTCTAAGATCAATTACTTGTTCAATATTAAACCCTGATTCAAGCTTTTTAACTTCTAAATTAATTATATACTTAGGGTCTTTTGTCACATCTATACTTCTTGCTTTGATCACCAAAAACAAATATCCATTGGGTTTAAGATACATTTTACAATTTTCTATTGCAATATTTGTTTGATCAGGCTGTGCAATATCTACATAAACGATATCAACTTTACTGTAAACTGAAAAATATTCTTTTGGATTACGTGCATCTTGAATAATTGGCACTATATTTTTTCTATATGTTGCAACTCTATCTAAAAAATCTCTAGCAACTCTGCTGGAATGTTCTACTCCAAAAACAATTCCGTTTAAACCAATTATATCTGATATGTGGCTAATTGTTGTACCAGTTGAAACTCCAAGATACAAAATGTTTGATTTTTTATTAAATGGAAAATTTGTTAAACCATTCATCACAGACGCAGCTAACTTACTTCTAAAAGGATCCCATAATCTGTACTCAATTCCCTTTTTTAGTAATAATTTTTCCTTGTAAACTTGTTTTCCAGGAACTAAGTTTTCGGTGGCAATCTTTTCTTCACCGTCAACATTAAACCAAAAGAAATTTTTAGCGTCGTCCAAATTCCCTACGTTTTCTATTCTTGAATCTACCAGATTTCTTCTTTTGAGATGATCTATCATTTCTATCAAAATTTCGTTGGAATTTAGGCTTGTATTCCGGTCTTGGTTTATTCACTGGTTCAGTATATTTTTCCTCAATCTCTTTTACTCTAATGTTTAATTTCTCAAGTAATGTGGTGTTTAGACCAGCACCGTGCACATCAACTCTAGAAGCAATAGCAGCTTTTGCAGCAACTGCTCTTGCAATCTTACCTCTTTGCCATCTTGGTGCTGCATGTACAACTGCATGTTGGAACAGCAGACCATGTTTTGGAGGATTTGAACCAGTTTTTAATGCACGGAAAAGTGCTTTCTCAGCTCCTAAAACTTGAATTGTACTAGCAGGCATTTTTGCTAATTTATTTAAACTTCCAGCTTTTGCCAGAATTCTCGCACCAACAGTTGTACCTAACACCGCAGTAATGTTTGGTGCATTTTTTTCCATTTGTTCATCTATCTGTGACTCTAAATTGTTGCGCATATCAAATAACTCAAGAATATTTTTTGCAAGTGCTTGAACAATTTGGAGATTTTCATCTGTGATATCTCCTCCACGACTTTTTTCTTTTACTAAAGATAACATCTGGACTTTCGAGTCAGGAAATCCGGCATCCACAAAAACACTATCCGGCATGTCATTTCTTTTTCCCGCTAGTACGATCTGTGCATAGCCGTTTATACTATCAATAATGTTATCAAGTTCAGGAAAATGAAGTCCATACCATTCTCGTAATCTTGAACTAATACCATTAATTATTTTGTCAGTGTCATCTAGAGTGTTAATTGCTTGTATAATGTGTAGATCTGGACTTTCAGAAACTTCAGTGACTTTAGATGATGATAAGTTTATTGCAAATTCTCTTAGTTTTTGCATTGCATCATTTTCATCTTGAGCAAAATTTGCATTAACTAGTATTGTTGTTTTAGTTAATTGAATATCTTCCATCTTGGAATTTGACATAGTCTGCGAATCAATGTCTTTTTTCTTTAGCAGATCATTTATTGCTAGATCATTTACCATCACGTCTCTATGCTCGCTGATCAAAAATTTAGAAAGTTCACTTAATCTTGATTTTCCTTTCTTTGCAAAAACATAATCTTCAACTGGATTAGAAAACGGAAATGATTTTAAACACTTATCATTATCAAACACACCAATTCCTAATTCAGTGAGAATAACTGAGAGCATGCAATAACCCAATAAAACCTCATTAAAAAAGTTCGCAACACGAAGGTAAATCAACTGTTATAAGAGAATTATATCTACTATTTTCAAAGTGAATCCAAGCCTCTCAACTTCAATTGGTTCTTTGACTTTGGAAAGGCCAACTATTCTCGCGTCAGGAATTTTAGGTATTTCATTAGATGTATTCAATAGACTTCACGAGGCTGGTGCCGGTGCAGTCGTTACTAAATCCCTTAGCAAAGAACCATGGGATGGATATCCAAATCCAACTATTTTCAGTGTTAAAGGAGAGGGATGGATTAACGCAGTGGGACTCTCAAATCCAGGAGCAGAGAACTTTGCTGAAATGATAAAACCAAATGAAAACGTACCAATTATTGTAAGTTTAGTAGGCTCGGTAGAAGACGACTTTGAATTTATGATTAAAAAATTCCAAGATTGTAAAGTTGCTGCATATGAATTGAATCTGTCTTGTCCTCATGTGGCAAAAGTAGGATTGGATGTTGGTGATGACACAGAACTTGTATCAAAAATTGTTAAAAAAGTGAAATCAATGTCCGACGTGCCAGTAATTGCAAAAGTTGGTCTTGGAAGCACTGATTATCTAGAGACTGTAAACGCTGCAGTTTCTGCAGGTGCTGATGCAATAACTGCAATTAACACTATACGGGCTATGGCAATTGACGTAGAAGTAGAACGGCCAATTCTTAGTAATAAAATAGGTGGTTTATCTGGGACACCAATCAAGCCGATTGCTTTGAGATGCGTATATGAAATATCATCAAAATTTGATATACCAATTCTTGGCTGCGGTGGAATCTCAACATGGGAAGATGCAGTTGAGTTTATTTTGGCAGGTGCATCTGCAGTACAGTTTGGTAGTGTGATGGGTGATCATTGGGATGAAGTTTTTTCAGAAATTAATAATGGTATTGAAAAATTTATGGAACGGAAAGGATATTCAACAATAGGTGAGATGGTTGGAAGAGCAAAGAGATCCTAATCACCCACACATTTGTACAATTGAAAGAGTTGTTGATGAAACTCCTACTGTAAGAACATTATATTTTCATGATCCAGTACTTGCCGATATTCTTCCTGGTAAGTTTGCAATGGTCTGGATTCCAGGTGTCAATGAATTACCAATGAGTGTGATGATTTCAAATAAAGAAAATGAGGCTGGATTCACAGTAAGAAAACGTGGAGAATCTTCTACGGCATTATACAACCTTAAAGTTGGAGATAAAATTGGAGTTAGAGGACCATATGGAAATTCATTTGACATAAAGAATGGGAAAATTCTTTTGATTGGTGGCGGAACAGGTTTAGTTCCTTTGATGAGGCTGATTAGATATGCAAACTCGTCAAATGAAATAACTTTACTCATGGGTTCTAAAACAAAAGAAGAAGTATTTTTTGAAGAAAGAGCAAAAGAATTGATTTCTGAAGACACACACCTTACAATTATCCCTGTAACTGAAGACGGAAGTTATGGTGAAAAGGGATATGTCACTGACATCTTGGAAAAACTTCTAGAAGAAAACAAATATGATGCAATCTATACTTGTGGCCCTGAACTAATGATGTACAAAGTAGTCCAACTTGCCAACGAAAAAGGAATTTTTGTCCAAGCCAGCCTTGAACGCATGATGAAGTGTGGCGTTGGTATCTGTGGCAGTTGTTGTGTAGGTCAAGACCTAGCATGCCGTGATGGAACAGTCTTTGATGGGCAGCATTTAGCCAAAAACAATGAATTTGGTCATTTTCAGAGAACAAAATCTGGAATACTAGAGAAAATCTAGTTTTTGTAATACCAGCAAGGTTTAAAATCAATAAATCGACAAGCCGTCATAGTATAGAAATGCCAACCCCAAAAATTGTTTTAACTGCAGATAGGACATTAATGTCTCCATATAGAGGATTATCACTTGCTACATTCTTTGGATGCGCGCCAGCACTTGATGAGCATCGTGACAAATCCAGTTTTTGGTATAAAATTTTGGGCAAACAGGTTACGCCAAAAATACTTTTTGATTTTATCTGTAATTGGAGTCCTGACATAAACGGTCAAGCAAAATATGCTCCATATGGACTAAGAAAGGTTGAAGCTGGATTACTTCGAGATGGTTTTGCTCGCAATGATGTAGTAATAGCACATCCAAACCACATTGAAAAATTCATTGGTCCAGAAACCGAGGTCGTAGGAACTTATGAAATGGATCCTCTTGGAATGGGTCCAGTAACTATGACATTTACGTTTGGAAGGAAACAAACATCATATGATGAATTTTACAATGCTGATTTACATCGTAGAATTAATGCTGCAAAGAAAAAGAATGGTAGCCATGCTAAAGTTATTGCTGGCGCATCAGGAACTTGGCAGTATAATTATGCACCTGAAAAAATTGAAGAGTATGGTCTTTATGCAATTTTAGAGGGTGAGTTAGGAGGTATTGCACCAGAGATTGATGGACATGCTGGTCGTTTCTTTAACTATTTGATTGATGGTCAATTTGAAAATATGGATCCATTCCGAAAAAGGAAAGACTTCAAAGTTGACATAAAAGAATTCAAACGTGAAAATAAAACATTACATGGTAGATTTGTAAATTTCTGGGATAGACCAGATTTGGATGAGATTCCAAATATTATTGAACCAAGTATGCATGGAATGGTTGAAGTAATGCGTGGTTGTGGTCGTGGTTGTAAGTTTTGTGATGTAACATTAAGATCATTAAGATACTATTCTCCAGAAAAAGTGAAAAAAGAAATTGAGGTAAATATCAAAAAAGGTGGGATGGATAGAGCATGGATTCATAGTGACGATATTTTTGTTTATGGAATGGATATTGGTACTTCAAAAAATATGGAACCAAATCGTGATGCATTAGAGGAATTATTTACTGCTATCATGTCTACTGGTATAAAACATACAAATCCAACTCATGGTACACTTTCTGGCGCAATTGCTGACGAAAAAGTGGTTCCAATGATCTCAAAAATTACCAATGCTGGACCTGACAATCTAACAGGAATCCAATGTGGTCTTGAAACTGGCAGTGTAAGATTAATTGAAAAATATGCAGACAGAAAACTTGCTCCTTACCAACCTGAAGAATGGCATTGGGTTGTCAAAGAAGGTGTAAAAACATTAAATGAAAACTATTGGATACCAGCATTTACACTGATTATGGGTCTAGACAACGACGAACAGCCAGAAGATGGATGGGAGACAATTAGACTAATCAATGAATTGGAGCAGGAGCAACCAGATAGTATGTTTACTGTAACACCGCTAACGTTTGTCCCAATAGGATTGTTGGAAAAATCAGAGTTCTATGACATGGGTCGAGATTCAGATCCTACTCAACTAGGAGTGATGTATAAGACATGGCAGCACAATTTCAAGTATGGTATTAAAAAATTCATGACTAAAACAGGCAAACATGGGGCTGGAGGCTCTATTAAGAAAATGGCATTTAATGGGTTAGCCAGATCATTAGGCGGCGTTCCCCTTACTGCAATGGAGAAATATGCCAGACGAAAAGGTCCTGAGCATGAAAGAGTTATTGAAAAGATAAAGGCACAATACTGGTAATTTCCAAATACATAAATTCACTATTTTTTGCAATAACTTATGCCAACACACGGATCGCTTACAAAAGCAGGTAAAGTTAGAGGTCAGACACCTAAAATTGAGGGGAGGAAGATTGTTGGCACAAATGCCAAACTTAGAAACAAAAGTAATTTTAGAAAAAGACTTGTTCTAACTAAATTACCAGGACAAAACAAGGCAAGTTCAAGACGACGAAGACATTAATTTTCAAGATTTTGATTTAAGTAAAAAGTAGTAAAGCAATACCTTTATAGATAAGAGTACGGTACCATACGGTATGCCTGTAGAATTAGAATTAAGATTAGATAGTTTAGCAGGGGTTGGACCAGTAACAACAAGAAAACTAAATGACGCAGGAGTACACAGTATCATGGATCTAATTGTAAGAGGACCGGTAGAAGTTGCTGAGTTAACAGGTATGGATATTGATACAGCTGCAAAAATAGTTGAGAAGGCAAGAGAAGGTCTTGTTGAAGGTGGGTTAATTGCTAAAGATTTTGTCAGTGCAAGTGAATTATATAAAAAACGTCAGAATATAGGTAAAATTACTACAGGAACTGATTGTCTTGATACATTATTTGATGGTGGAATAGAGACACAAGCATTAACAGAGGTTTATGGAGAATTTGGATGTGGGAAAACTCAATTTTGTCACACAATGTGTGTCCAGGTACAAAAACCAAAGGCAGAAGGTGGTCAAGAAGGTGGAGCGTTATACATGGATAGTGAAAATACTTTCAGACCAGAAAGAATAGTATCAATTGCAAAAGCTAATGGGATGGATCCAGAAAAAGTACTTGATAACATTATAGTTGCACGAGCATACAACAGCTCACATCAAATGCTGATACTTGAAGAAGCCAGTAGAATGATTAATGAAAATAATATTAAACTTATAATATCCGATTCAGCAGTAGGTCTTTTCAGAGCAGAATATCTTGGAAGAGGAACTCTTGCAACTCGTCAACAAAAGCTCAATAGATTTGTTCATTTGCTAGTCAGAGTGGCTGAGACATATAACATTGCCAGTATCATGACAAACCAAGTAATGTCCTCTCCTGATCAATTCTTTGGTGATCCAACTAAACCAGTTGGTGGAAATGTAGTCGCACATACAAGTACGTATAGAATCTACTTTAAAAAATCAGGAAAGAAAAGAATTGCCAGAATGGTTGATAGTCCACATCATCCTGAACAGGAAGTAATATTTGCTCTTGGTGAAGAGGGTGTAATTGATCCAGATGGAGATACAAAGAAAAAGAAGGTGGCAAAAGTAGCATCTAAACCAAATGAAACTGTAGCATCTAATCTAGAACCTGAAAAAGTAGAAAGTGGCGTTTTAGATACAGAATCAGTAAATTCTGAGTAAGTCTTAAAATAAGGGCAAACTACAAATTTTTCTGATATGGCAACAAAAAAGACATCTGGTCGTTCACACGGATTTAAGCATAAATCAAGATCTGTAATGACAAAACGTGCACCACGTGGTGTATCTTTTATGCTTAGAGAATACAATGTGGGTGATAGGGCATTAGTGATAATTGATCCTAGACAACACAAAGCACTTCCACATAGACGATATCACGGAAAAGTGGGCATTGTTACGGAAGTAGGCAGAAGAATTGTGAGACTGGACGTCAAACTAGGCGATAAAACAAAAACCTTAATCACTAGATTAGATCATATCAAACCATTCGGTGTATAAAATATGGAAAATGTAAAAAAGAAACAAGCTGTATCTATATCTGAAGTTAAGGAATTACTTGCAAGTCAAGACCCTGACACAATGGATCAAATACAGAGATGGACTTTTGACTATGCAACAAAATTTGCAAAATTTGATGCTGACACTGCTAAAAAAATGAAGCAAGACTTGTTAAAAGACTGTAGCCTCACAGAAGAAGAAGCGGTAGAATTAATCAATATCTGCCCTAAAACAATGTCAGAATTACGTTCCTTTACATTTGGATGGAAAAAACTAATTTTGTCTGAAACATTAGAAAAAATATTAAAGATCATTAAGGACAACTCCTAACCGTCTGGTGATATTTTTGGAAAGGGTAAACACCCAATTAAGAAAGTATGAAGAATATGCATATGTTTTAGATTTTATTACATTGGGAAAATCAAAAACTGTACGTGGTCGAGACGGAATTATTGTTACAGCACTTGGCGAAGAGCGATTGACTCTATTAGAGATCTTAGGTGTGGAAGATTCTACATTTGATATAGGTGAAAAAATTTACATTGGTAAAGAAGGAAGAATAAAGGTTCAATCTGTTTTAGGTAAGCTTGACTATGAAATGATTACAGGTTCTGCACAAAGTGAATTAGATAACGTTGTAACGACTATTGTGACAGAAAACGAACAAAGGTTTGTTGATTACATAAATAACGCACAACCGCTAACACCACGAAGACATTCACTCGAACTAATACCTGGAATTGGCAAGACATATCTTAAATTAATAATAGAACAGATTAACAAACAAAAATTCCTAAACTATAAGGACATGGAAGACCGTGCAGGATTAAAAGAGCCAGTAAAGCACCTTTCAAAAAGAATTCTTGAAGAAATTGCAGGAGAGACACAGTTCAAATTATTTGTCAGGCGATGAATAAACGAAAAAAGTTTGGACAGCATTTTCTAACATCACCATCCATTGCGAAGTTCATAGTTAGTGAATCTAAAATTACAAAAAATGATATAGTCTATGAAATTGGTACTGGAAAAGGCATACTTGTACCACTTTTGTGCAAATGCGCAAAACACGTTATCACAACCGAGATTGACAAGAAACTATATGATGACGCTATACTGAATTTCTCAAAACTCCCAAATCTTACCATAAAGAAGGGTGATGGGTTCAAAAATGAGCCTGAATTTGATATTTTTGTCTCTAACCTTCCCTACTCAAAAAGTAGGGTTGCGATACAGTGGCTTTTACAAAAAAAATTTTCCCGAGCAATGATTATGGTCCAACGTGATTTTGCAGAGAAACTGTTGACAGATTCCATGAAAGAGAGACGTGCAATCTCAGTTTTGTCGCAATATGGGTTTGATATGAAAATAGTGAAAAAAGTAAAAAACACAAATTTTTCTCCTAGACCAAAAGTTGATTCTGTGGTTCTACAAATAACGCGAAATTATATGGTGACAAAGGAGTTAATTGAAACTGTTAACAAGTTATTCTCGTATAGAAGAAAAACCATACAAAACATTGCCAAAAACTTTGGCATTACAATAAAATCTGACAGTAGACTAGAGGACATAGATACCAATGAAATTATCAAACTTGCAAAAAAGATTAGCAGAGTCTAGCCCATATCTGCCTGCTGAAGACACATTTTTTTTAGCAGATCACATAGAAAATGAGAAAGGCGAGAATGCACTTGACATTGGTACAGGCTCTGGATTTTTGGCAAAAATTCTTTCTGATTCTTTTGGTCTAGTTATTGGAACTGACATAAACATCAATTCACTAAGACAGCAGTCTACACCAATTAGAAACAGGATTTGCTGTAATGCAGCCGATGTGTTTTCAAAAAAATTTGATTTAATCATATGCAATTTACCGTATTTGGCAACAGATGAGATAATAGATCCCGCAACAGATGGAGGTATAGATGGATTTGAAATACCATCTCAAATAATTAAATCAGCATTACCATGCTTAAACAAGTCAGGGAAATTTATTTTTGTAACGTCTTCATTATCAAAATATCAGAAATTAATTGATATGGTTAATTCAGAAGGCTTTAGTGCAATAATTTTAGCACGTAAAAAATTATTTTTTGAAGAGTTAATCCTGGTTCAGGTCACAAATTAATTATTTTCTAAGGTTGTTTTTTGCAATCTCTGCAATCTGCTCAGACATCTGAGATGTAGTTGCGTCACCACCAATGTCAAAAGTCACGTACTTTCCATCATTGATAACTTGATGTGTTGCTGCAAATATTGCATTTTTTATGTCCGACTCGCCAAGATATTCCGCCATCCAAGCTCCTGCCAGAACAGTTGCCGTTGGGTTAACCTTATTTTGTCCCTTGAACGACGGTGCACTTCCATGTGCTGCCTCAAACATAGCATATGATTCTCCCATGTTGGATGAATAAACCAAACCAATTGAACCAACAATTCCTGATGCAAGTTCCGAGATTATATCCATAAACAAATTCGTACTAACCAAGACAGATTTGTTGAATTGCTGTGGGTTCACCACCATCTGCTGTGCCATGTTGTCTATGTAAATTTCTTCAAGATTTATTTCCGAATCGTTTTTTATTGCATTTTGAACTTCATCAAAAAATAAACCGTCTGTTTTTTTGAGTATGTTTCTTTTAGTTATTGCAACAATTTTATTCATATCATATTGTCTTGCCCAGTCCATTGCTGATGACATAAACCGTCTGCACCCTTTTCTTGTTATTTGGCGAATAGCTATAACAGCATCATCGCTTAACTCCACTTCAACACCACTGTAGAGTCCTTCAGTCGCTTCTCTAAAACAAACAAAGTCAAGATCCAGATTTGGAGTCAATCGCTTGAAAGTTTTGATTGGCCTTATGTTTGCAAACAATTCAAATTTTTGTCTGAGGCTAACCGCCACGCTCCTTGGAGCATCTGGTTTTGGTATTGTGGTGGTTGGACCTTTAAAGCAAGCATCTGCCTCCTCCAAACTTTTCATAGTTGATTCCGGAATGTATGTTGGATCCTTGGCACCATTCTGCTCCCATTGCTCTGAACCTACATCACAATGAATTAACTCCGATTGAACATTACACTCCTTTAAGATATTTAACATGGAATCGACAACTTCTGGCCCAATTCCATCACCTTTCATAACAACTGCTTTTTTTGTCATAACGAAAACCAGACTTTCAATTATTTATTCCTTGATGGAAATTATGACATAATTTCTGTATTGTAAAATTTTAAATCACGAGGAAAGAGACACAAATTGATGGAAATAGTACAACTTTCTGACATTCACTTTGGTTCGCAGTTTCGTGAAGACGCATTTGAGAAGGTAATTGGGGAAGTTAACTCATTGTCCCCTGATGCAGTGATAATTACTGGTGATCTTACAAATGAAGGTTTGAAAGAGGAGTACGAACAGTGTAAAGAACTAATCTCCAAGCTTAACGTTGAAAAAATTATAGCAATTAGCGGAAATCATGATTACCGAAATACTGGGTATCTGCATTTCAAGAAATATTTTCCATTTCAATCAATTAACGAACTAGGCAATGATGTAGTTGTAGTTACAATTGGTACCGCTAGACCTGATCGAGATGAAGGTGAGGTTGGATACAGACAAACTTTGTGGTTAGAGCGTACAATGAAAAAATATGAAGACAAAACAACAATACTTGCAATGCACCACCATCTTATCGGCATACCTGACACTGGCTCTGACAGACTAACCATCGTAGACGCAGGTGACGTGTTACGGGCAACTTTGAATTCCAAAGTAAATCTTGTTTTATGCGGTCATAAACATCGCCCATGGATGTGGGATTTCAACAATCTGCTTATTGCAAACGCTGGAACAACATCCTCCAAAAGAGTTCGTGGCTTTTTTGAAAACAGCTATAACATAGTGAATATTACCGACGGTAAAATTCGTGTGGATCTTAAAGTTGTTGGAGGAAAAAGGACACCTCTGAAAGACATAGCCCAAAATTATGTCAGATTTGAGGACGAATAGAATTATAGCAAATACTATCAAGTCTAAATTTAATTTTCAAAAAAAATATGTGAGCACGTTATACTAATTAACGGACAGCCTATAATCCACTTGAGCGGGGGTCGCCTAGCCTGGTAGGGCGTGGGATTGCTAATTCCATGTTCGCAAGAACTCGGGGGTTCAAATCCCTCTCCCCGCGCCAGATTTTTATTGATTGAATATAGAGGGTAATTGGATTACAATGGGCAGACGCAAGACTCAGAAAATTACAAAGACTGGACCAAAAAATGTCACAACTGGCATGTGTCCACTATGCAAGACTATTGGAAGAATTTTCATAATTGGTCAGATTGCCAAGGAACGAGGAAAATGTCCATCCTGCAACCAAGAATTTGAGTTATAGAATTACAAACCACGCCTAGTCATACAAGAAAATTTTAAACGTTGCATAGATTTCGATCAGATCTTATGAAAATTAGAAAGAATCACATTCAGTTATTCATCTTATTGTTTGCCGTATCCTCACTTCTCGTTCATTTTCCGTCTGAGGCGTTTGCTGAGGAAGGTGTAATTGCAACAATAACTGTAGGTGCAGATCCTAATTCCATTGCGTTTGATTCAGAAAATAATAGAATGTATGTTACAAACAGTGGTGGTACCTGGAATGAAAATAACCCATTACGTGGTGACTCAATTTCAGTGATTGACACTTCCAGCTATGAAGTTATAGAAACCGTTACTGCAGCTGGTGCCGGCGGTAATGGGAATACTCCCCATGGCATAGCATTTGATCCTGTAAATAATAGAATGTATTATGCAATTGGTAACTGGCAGTATATAGAGAATGATGTTTCAGTAATGAACACCGCAGATAATTCAGTAAGTGCAACAATATCAGTAGGGAACAGGCCTAATGATATAGCGTTTGATTCAACAAACAATAGGATGTATGTTGTAAATCGTAATGACTCTTCGGTTTCTGCAATCAACACTGCAAACAATTCAGTAGTTGCAACTATATCAGTAGGGGTCTACCCTCAGGGAATTGCGTTTGATTCAACAAACAATAGGATGTATGTTACAAATTATAATGATAATACAGTTTCTGCAATCAACACTGCAAACAATTCAGTAATTGCAACTATATCAGTAGGGAACGGACCTTATGGTAAACCTGCGTTTGATTCCGCAAACAATAGAATGTATGTGGGAAATTCTTTAGATGATACAGTTTCAGTAATCAACACTGCAAACAA
>Ga0257111_1000560_pt1 | contig 15424 bp, 7 predicted proteins | sample LP_taG_6_FD_191567 | JGI IMG/M metagenome (GOLD analysis project Ga0257111, IMG submission 191567) | Marine microbial communities from Northeast Subartic Pacific Ocean, Canada - LP_J_2015_P26_500m | ecosystem: Environmental > Aquatic > Marine > Oceanic | place: Canada: Northeast Subartic Pacific...
TTTGTTTTTCTGGGATTCCACTGAAGCCAGTTACCTGGATGTGTATTCATTCTATTTAGCTGATGAATCCACTTACTCATCCGGCACCAGATCAATTGCGACAGCGTATTTCAGAGCAAAAATTTCCCTTGATTCTGAGCTCATATACTTACGGCCTGCTACCAGAATGGTTACACCAGATAATCAACCCATTACAATTAAATCTTATGGGATAGCAAAGATCAATGTTAACTAAAATTTTACAGGAAATATCAGAATTATATGAATAAACGTATTTCCTATATATTCATCTTTCTTTTTTTTCTATCTCAACTCAATGCGCAGGGCGGACCCCTTGGATGCGGAGAAGTAATTGTAGATCAAATTCCATTTACTTTTGATTCAACAACAGTAGGGGGAGATTCTACAATTATTGCAATTGGCGGTGTGGGAGATGCCGCAGATATCGTGTTTACGCTCAATGTTCACGAACAAATAACAATAGATATTTCGCTATGCCATACAGAAACGGATTATGATGCTCAAATGGGTCTATATACTCTCGATGAAAGTTGTGATGGTAATAATCCAGTGAATGCTCCGGGGACATGTGGATATCCAAACGCAGATCAAGGTGGTTCCAGTGTGGATTGTTTCGCTGAAGATGCAGAGGCTTGTACTGAAGCAGCAGCCCCAACGGGCGGTGCTGTTACCGCTTCATACCGCCCTATTATTTATGAGTATAATTTATCCCCATTGGACGGACAAGACACAACTACATATTATATATTAGTAGATGGTTATAATGGTGATACAGGAAATTTCAGAATTACGATTGAACATAGCATAGCACCTTACATTGTATCCACCGAATTGGAACAAAATAACAACTGGATTGATATGACCTTTAATGAATTCACCTATAGTTATGAACACCCATGGGAGAGTCCAGAGACAATACCAGAGCCATTAGCAATAAATCAAGGTGATTTAACAATAGATTTTAACCAAAATAGTGGCAATGTAACTGCAGTTGCTATTAATGGAATTAGCAAAACCAATGGTGCTCCATTAGAAGGAGGGGAACTGACAGTTCGGCTAAGTCTTAATCTTACAAATGAACCCGCTAGTGGTATTGAGACTATTGAAATAAGGCCTATTAACAGCAATACAATTTATGATGGCGGTGGTACACCAATGCAAAATACCTCAACTTCCGGCATAATCACGCTAAATCAAAATCAATGCTTTGATCAAGAATTAACTGAAGCAGATCTTCCGTTTAACCGTGTAACCGATATGAGCATTGCCAGTAATAATTGGAATTTTGAGAATTTTCCAGGAATAGATGTGAATGCATTTGGATCTCAAATAAACACACGAAACGGAAAAGACTATACATATAAACTAACCTTAACGGAACCAAAAACAATTTACGTTACCACTTGTGATGATTCAACGGACTTGGACGTCCAAATTGCAATTTTTACCGCTAATTGTGATATGTCAAGTTGGATTTTATATCAAGATGACTCGAATTTTAAAATTGTTTACCCCGATGGGACCTGGGAAGAATATCAATTCGAATGCATTTCGGGATTTGAATCAATACCATATGTTGGAAATATGATACCTCGGATAGATCTGGAAGCTGGTGATTATTATGTGGTAGTTGATGACCGGGAATATTTTATAGATACAGATGGAACTATTGGAACATGGATTGGTTATTCATTGTTCATCGATTCAACAAGTATTTCAGAAAACTTTAGTAGTATAGAATATTATTATAACCAAGAAGTTTATGGCGGGGATTACCCGGATGTTTATGCTGGAAATGGTTCAGGTCTGGAAATATCTGATTTCAGCATAACTATTGAAAGCAATGGAGGAAATACCGATTCGGCTTGGTTCCATTCTATTACAAACTTATTGAATAATCCACTTACGGGCGGCGAAGAGGATATAAGGTTAAATATTGATTATTCTGCACCGTCAAGCGGAACGGAAGTAGCTATAATTTCGCCAGCATCAGTCAGTTCAGTGTTTAATGTAATTGGTGTACCATTATTGAATATTGAAGGGGATAGTATAAATTTGGGTGACCAAGTTCCACCTAGCCTATCTTTTAATCCCGATGTTGGAGATACCATTTTACCAACTGATAATATAATAGAAATTACCTTTAGCGAAAAAATTTATCTATTGGGGGGAGCTAACCCTGAATCTGACAATATAGATAGTTTCTTTGATCTGTCATATGGAGGATCTAATCCTGAATCCATAGACTTTGACGCATCTATTGATACTAATGATCTTATTGTTACCATTGTTCCAATACCGACTTTTATTGAAAGAAGAACCGTATTATTAACAGTTAATGCAAATGTATTGCAAGATGAAATCGGTAACCTGGTCAATCAAACAAATGCTAGTTTCCATATTGCTGATACTACATCACCAGAAATCAATGAAGATTTAAGTTCAATCAGCACCAGTAATGCTTTTATCATTTTGTCATTTTCAGAAGGTGTTTATACAGATATTAATGGTTCTGGTGGTCTTGAAATATCGGATTTCGAGTTGCAATTTTTAAATAATGGTGGAAATGCAGATACAGTAGTAATAGTGGGTCTACAACAACCTGGTTTATCAGGCACATTAGATGGTGGTGAAGACAGCATTTGGGTTTTCTTAGATGTTACCGGCCCTCCAGATGGAACTGAAACAATTATTATCTATCCAAATACCTTTGAAATATATGATAGTTATAATAACCCCATGTTTCGACCTGTGGTAGCTCCTCCCCCCATAAATCTGAATAAGGAACCATGGTTAAAAGAATTTTCACTGGATGATGATAACAATTACATCGATTTGATTTTTAGTGATAGTGTGTATAGTGCCATTGATGATTCCAGTCCAGTTAATATAGGATATTTCGTTATTAATTTTACTCAAAATGAAGGCGGGCATGCTACTGATGCAGTAATTAGCGCGCTTACAAATACTAATGATGAATCGTTGTCCGGTGGTGAAGAAACGATTAGAGTAAAATTTTCAATTATTAATCCACCAGCTAGTGGAGTAGAAGAAATTGTAATTACACCATACAATTCCTACTCAATATCTAATTCGCTTGGTAATAGATTAGACACATCAGATTGTCGGGTTGATGCGATATTATTTGACCGCCTAGCTCCAACGATTACTTTAGTCAATATGGGATATAATAATATTATATCTCTTACTACAAGTGAAGGAATATCAAACATTGGTAATGGGGGAGTAAATACAGCTGATTTTAATAGAGATTTCTATAAAAATAACGAGTTTGACTCTACTGCAGCAGGTGTTCAATTTACTGATATTAGAGACATTAGCGGGGACAGTTTATACGGAAATGACACAACAGTATATATTGTTTGGGAAACTATTGGAGGGCCAGCCAGCGGGACGGAAGAAATTGCAATTAGACCAGCATCTTCCAGTTCCATTTTTGATCAAGCAGGGAACCCAATACCTAATACTACAGTAAGTGAAAGGATCTCTCTACCGGACATGCTCCCACCTAAGTTTGTACCAGGAAGTGCTTCTATCTCCAGCGATAACTCCTATGTCATTTTTACGCTTACAGAAGGTGTTTACGGCGACTGGGAATCCAATGCTCCTGCAGAACCTAGCGATTTTTTTGTTGAGTTCATTCCAAATGGTGGCAATGCTACAGGGGCAGAGGTTGCTTATATTACGAACTCGATGCAATTCCCTGTAGTTGGAGGTGAAGATATTCTACGTTGCTATCTGGATATTCAGGGCACTCCAAGTGGTCATGAAAGATTGTATATAAGAGCTAGAGATGATAGTCTTTTCACGGTGTTTGACCATCGAGGGAACAGTTTACCTATACATGCTTCTGGCTGGAGTTCTGACAAGGCGACAGATACTTTACAGTTATTTGATCAATTGGTTCCCACGGTGGTTGATTCTTTATCTACAGCCAATGACACTACCATAAGTTCTAGTATAGGGTCGGCCATAAACATTACTTTTTCAGAGCCAATTCAATCATTCGGGTACACTATATCAGCAAGGCACTACAATTATTTATCCTATATTACAGATACAACTGCAACTGGTTTTAAGATAACCTTACAGCCTCCCATGGCAAGTCTGGACACGATTACCTTATCTATCTTTGACCTTATGGATAGTGCGGGAAACCCAGCAGTGAATATTTATTATACATATTATACGCCACCCCTAGGTGATTATGATATGAATGACAGAGTCAATGTTGAGGATTTGGCACAGTTTGTCTCGTTCTGGATGGCGGATTCACAACCATTGATCTTAGGCTTGGGTCCAACAAGCGGTACCTTCCCCCATCTAGTGCCGGAACTAGATCTCAACTATGACTTAGATGACGGTATGACCTTTATCCGTATGTGGTCCTGGTCATTGGAAAGATTCGGATTAGAACCACTGGTTTCTCCGAATATTGGCACTCCCATTAATTGGGATAAACTGGTGGTTGATGTACCTATGGAAGCAATTGCGGGACAGGTTTATCTGCGTTATGATCCCAATCAAGGGAAGGTTGACCTGCAACATACCGCCTTTGGAAATAATAATTTTACTTTAAAAAAGGAACTAGTTGACCATGGTGAGGTACTTCTTGAATTCGGACTGGTTGAGCCAAGTGATGACATCAAAATAATATCAATAAAATCCGAAATTGATGAACCAGCCGACGCAACGGTAATATATAAGTTCTTCGCCAAAGATCACTCTCTTATCGCCGCAGGAACACAAAAGATTGCCTTGGTGATTCCTACTGAATTCCGTTTAATGCAGAACTATCCTAATCCATTTAATAATACGACTACCATCCGTTATGCAGTTCCAGAGGAAACAGATATACAATTGGAAATCTTTGATATCAATGGTCGCCTAGTGGAAACACTAACATCGCAATTACACCAACCTGGATTTTACGATCTGAAATGGTCTGGCAGGCAGGCTTCTTCGGGCATTTATTTTATCAAACTTGAAGCAGCTAAAACTATATTAACTCAAAAAATGATCCTGTTGAAATAAGCAACAGTAAAGAAGTTTCCATTTAGATCAGCCAGCCTTGATTCTTAGATAATATCACCTTACATTAAACTGTAGTTAACATAAGGTGGAATAGGTTGGGATCCATATCAAAGCACACTAAAAGAAATAAATCCTTTCAATTATTTATTCTTGTTGTAATTATTTTTTCATTAACGCAACCACTTTCCGCCCAAAAAAGTATCGCTATTCTAACCGGAACCGGCTTACCTGTTTCCGGACTTAAAGATTGGTATGGTGCTGCGCCAGTTATTGGATTACAATATGTTATCAGTACTGATGAGATTACTAAGATTGTCATGGAGTTTCATTATCAGAATTATGGCGGTGGATCTATAGCAGACAGGGATTTTAGATGGGTTGTTGATTACAATAATTATAAGAGTCCTGCGGCAAATGCCAATATGAATTGGAATGATTTTATTGTAAAAACACGTAAATATTTCCCAAACAAAACTCGTTCTTTCGCAGGAAAAATGTTGCAACCATTTGCATCATACGGATTGGGCTTGTATAATTATACGCATCAGGTAAGCGGACTGATCTACCCCGGGCAATCAAAAAAACCACTGGATACAGAATTCCTACTTGATCCTATCACGGATCGCCGAGTTGCCTGGGGCGGCAATATTGGGGTTGGCTTTGATTCATCTCTAGGACAAAATGTAAGTCTGGCTCTAGACTTGACTTACAATGCTGCCATTGGTTACCTGCGTTCATTCGAAGATTGGGGTTTAAAAGAAGTTATGCCATTGCAATTCTTGACAATTGGAATCGGATTTAATTATAATTACTAGTAAAACATAAACAAAAGGAGAACAAAAAGATGAATAAAACGATAATAGCTAGTCTGGTTCTAGTCTTGGGCATAAGCAGTGTAAATGCTGGCTGGCACGAGACCTTTGACACACCAGCGACGCCGTCCGGAGCACTGACGGTTACCAGCGACATGACCTGGGCCTGGTGGGGCTGGGGTGTTTGTGAAGTTGATTCTGGACATTTAACATTAGTTGGGGCGCTTGACCCGTTTGGAAACACGACCAGCTGGATACAAATCGATCAAAATACTGATGCCAATGCAGTAATAACACCCGATTCTGCAACCATGTATTTGAAAGTTAAATTTACCACAACTGGTACCCCTACAAATAACGATCAAGTACATGCAGTTGTAGCAGCAGATCCTGCATATTTAACTAACCTGAATGTGTATACGGTTGTATCCACGCCTGCTGGTCTTATTGGTGATTTCTACTTTGGAACAAATGAATCAGCTGGCTCTCCACATCCCGCTATTGTATATGATTCATGGTTTTGGGAAAAAATAGTCGTAAACGGTGATACAGTATCCATTTGGGCGTTTGCCGATGGGGAAGCCCCAGCAGATACGGCAACCTGGACTTACACAACCGATAATGTTCCTTTAGGTACTCGTGATAATACCTTTGTCATCGTTGGAGTAACCGATGATGATTCATCAGCCGTTCATATTGATGAAGTCTGGTATAATGAAACACCCACAGGAATGGGTATTTCCGATGATGCTCCTATTGCATCTAGGTACGAACTGGGTCAGAATTACCCTAATCCTTTCAATCCCACAACCCATATTCGTTTCAATATTCCAGAAACAGCTGGCACAAAATTGACTGTTTTCAACATTATGGGTGAAGCAGTAGCTAACCTGGTTGATGGTGTTGTTTCAGCTGGCGGACACACCGTTAGCTGGAATGCGGCAAACATGCCAACAGGTGTGTATTTCTATCGTCTGGAATCCGGTAACTTTTCCCAGACCAGAAAATTATTGCTCGTTAAATAGACTTTCTAAGGAGACCGTCGGGCATCCGGCGGTCTCCTTTTTTACGCTCATCAATTGTAGCAGCGTGAACAGGATTGACCGAAATATCTAAAAATGCTCTAGCAGCCCTCCTGCTTGCAGGATCAACCCTGATCTATGCTGGTGTGACTGGTAAGATCCAGGGTAGCGTTAGTGACCAGAATGGTCTGCCCCTGCCGGGGGCAAATATTATGCTGGATGGCACCAATCGTGGTGCGGCAGCAGATGTAAATGGATTTTATATAATCTTGAATATTCCCCCTGGAAAATACAGTCTCACCGCTCAAATGATTGGCTTCAAAGGTATTACCAAAACAGATGTTACTGTGAATTCCGACCGCACCACGAAAGTAAACTTCGCTTTGTATGAAGAAGCTATCGGTATGGAAGAGGTCAGGGTAACAGCTGAAAAACCCAAGGTCGAGGTAGATCGCACTTACAGTGAATATATTGTAACATCGGATGATATTGAACGTTCGGTAATGGTAAAATCAGTAGCCGACCTTATATCTCTAGAACCGGGAATGGATGTGAATGGTCAAGGCATGATCCGCGGCGGCGATATGAATTCAATTGCTGCCGATGTCGTGTACTATGTGGATGGTGTGAAAATGACCAGCAACGATGGGCTTACGTTAAACAATTTCACTGGCGTAGGCAAATACGATATTGAATCCATCTCAATCATTACTGGTGGCCTCAGTGCAGAATACGGTAATGCTCAAGCTGGTGTTATTAATATCGTTACAAAAGAAGGTACAGATTCCTTTCATGGTAATTTTGAATACACAAACGAATTTGGTGGAGCCAACCATTGGGGGCCCAATTATTATGATGCGGCTATCCATAAGGGGCATATGGAATGGGATAATTCGGAATGGGTAAATGAAATTGATAGCACAACGGGTAAATTAGTACACCAAAAATTTGATTATACAAAGTATGCCGGTTACGCTATCCAAACGAATATAACCGGCCCTTTGATGAAGGGTGTATCATTTTTCCTGGGCGGACGAACCAACAATAATGCTGTAAACAGCATTAACCCATTGTCCCACTCTGCAGATAATTTCGAAGGTACCTGGAAATTATCTCTTAACCTTCATCCCAAAATATCTTTGAAGTTCGGTGGCGTATATTCACAAAACTGGAATTACCACTCTGTGGCTGGAGTTGGCGGGATTAAAGGAATGGGAGATGACGGAAAGAACATCTTCTTACCAATGGACAACGCCTCTTCCGGAAAGATCATTAATACTAATCAAATGAGTTATATGGCCATCAGCCATATGCTTTCAGAAAGAACTTATTACGAATTACGGGTTTCAAATAGTATCAATGCACAGACACCTGAAGATTTCCCTGATTCAACAATGGATATCAGAAAGGACGCTGATGGCTGGTTCAACCTGTCTCGAGATGTCTATGCCTTCAACGAAGGTGAACGAACACGTTTCCAGGTAAAGTTTGATTTTACCAGTCAATTCAATAAAAATAATCTCTTAAAAACTGGTATTGATTATACAGATTATAGTGTTTGGGCTCGAAATTATTCTGATGTGCTAAACAGCCGACAACTACATTACATTGGATATCACCACCGCACAGGAAACCCTGTACAGCCAAAACAATTCGCATGGTACATTCAAGATAAAATGGAATATAAGGGACTAGTGGTCAATGCTGGTATTCGCATGGACCATTTTGATCCTTCCGTGAAGCACCCATTAACAACAGCTATAGCTGCCTCAGACTATTTCTTTGATACCTTTACCCGCTTTAACTACGATTCATTAGAATCATTTGGCCTACTTGAAAAAACGAAACCAATTACGGCATGGAGCCCCCGTATTGGTGTAGCACATCCAATCACCGATCGTTCCATGATCCATTTTTTCTACGGACATATCTACCAATTAGCCAGCTTTTATACCATGTATGGCGAACGCTGGGTCAATGATGGAACTCGTGACACAGACATAAACAGTAATAACCTAAATGATGATACAGAGTTATATAATACACTGGAAGAGAGCTTTTTCGGCAATCCGCGCCTCACTTATGAAAAGACTATCAGTTTTGAGCTTGGTTTTGATTGGAATTTTTACTCCGATTACATCTTGGCCTTATCCACTTTTTACAAGAGTTCAAACAACCAGGTATCCAGTCCAGGAACAGTGCAATTAAACTGGTGGGACCCTGCCAAACAATTGTTTGATTTCCAATTCACCCACATGGCTGGTAATGGTATTCATGAAGATATCCAGGGTTTTGAATTATCGCTCAAAAAGAATTTTAACAATTATTTTGGCTTTAATATCGCCTACAATATACAGTGGGCAGTGAAAGGTGAAGCAGGAGTTGGAAGTCAGTTTTGGATACCAGATTCTGCATTCATTGCTGATGGGAAATTTTGGATGATGCATAGTTCCAATGATGACGGTTCCGAGTCAGGAAATCCATTAGGGTTTTTTGGCACAGCTATATCAACTAAAGCAAATATATTTCTTGATTCGTTGAGGGCGCTAGGAATGGAGATCCATGATGCCGGGAACACTGGCCTACATTGGGTCGAATTTTGGGGCGGTACAGAAGAAGAACCTAAACCAGACGCAGATATCAGAAATTATGGCAAAGCCCAGATATTTATTGCCACACCAGACAAATTTGGGCCAATGGGCTTGTTTGGCAATATCACTGCTAACATTGTCTACCGTATGTCTACGGGGACTCCATTTGAATACTCACCAATTGGTGGGGCCTCAGAGTGGCGTAATGGACCACTGACAACTCGTACCGATTTATCTTTTGAAAAAGTGATCTACCAGAAAGATGCTGCCAAGGGAACGCTCTATATTCAGGTTTCCAATTTATTTGACCAGCGTGATGTGCGCGGTGACGGCGGTTTTAGTTCTATCTATGGGCCCGGTGAATTCATTCGCTGGGGTATGGAAACACCACGACCGAATAATAAACAATACCAGGATTATGGTGATTTTTACGGCAATTCCCGTTACCATGGCTCACCCCGTGAAATCCAGATTGGCATTAGAACTTCATTTTAACTATTGGTTAATAATTTGCAAGACCAGAAAAAAGAAAAAAGATTCATTTTATTATTCCTTTTAATTATGGTCGTACCCATTTCCAGTACAATTCTATATGCCCAAGCGGATCCGGTGAGTGGGTTTGCGCCACGGCTATTAACCCGGGGAAAACTATGGGGAACATTCCGGAATAACGGACTCCAGGGTGGCGGAAATACACCACGCTATCAAAGCCATGATCAAACCACACTAGAATACCCTGGCAACGCCGGCCGTGCACAGGATTTTATGGCATACTGGCTGGACATTGCGGCCGTATTAGCTGAAGCGCCTAATATATTAGATGTGGCGCGGGTCTGTAATCCGCAAAATGCCCGCGGTGTTGGTTTATGGTTTCTTGGTATTGGGGATGGCGTCGATACATTAGTTTCATACTCAGGACCACGAGATGTCACCAATGATGTTGTTGCAAAAAGATATCCTGTTTCCAGTTCAATTGAGGCCAGTCTTGGTGATTCGACCGGCCCAAATTTTGAGCGCTCAAATTATTCTCCTTACCACAACGATATCAGTGGGAATGAGCCGGTTGAAATCCATAATTACCGCCATGGTGATTATATTATAAATGATGAATTTCCGGAGGAGATCATCCTTAGCCAATGGGAAAATAAACTAGGTCTAACTGTAACACGAAAAGCCTACGCTTGGAGCTATCAAGATTTTGATGATTTTATTATTGAGGAAATAATTTTTGAAAATACCGGCTCGAAAGTTTTATCAGAAACCTTCATTACGTTCATGAATAGTTTTAGTGTTGCCAGTGGTGCTCATCAATGGGCCCGCGGCAATGGTATGAGCTGGAGTGATTGGCGCGTGAATCGTGAATCAGCACAGGATGACTGGTTTTATTACACAAAAGCAACAAATTATACAGCCGATAATCCAGAGAACACCGGTGAATACAGTAATTTGGTATTCTGCTATCAGAGAGACGATGACTGGATTGGTACATCCTACGATGATACAGGACAACCGTTTGAATCCACGTTCGCACAATTGACGAATTACAATGAATACCAGGGACAGGTAGAAGGTCAATTAATGGGCTACCAGTATATCGGTTTTGGACCACTCGATGTTCAACCACCATTTATAAATGATCCTGATGAAAATTATGTTAGTCCTGAAGCTGCAGAACAACCATTTAATTTTAGGTGGTGGAAAAACGGTGACTCAAATCAGGATGATTATGAAGAACCTACTTATAGGCGCCAAACAGATGGAGAAATGTACCGTATGGTTTTGGGAACATCTGCAGAAAATAACACCGATAATCCTGACTCATCCATGTTGGTTACACACTCGTTAGCGTTTGGTCCCTACACATTAAATCCAGGAGAAAAAGGCAAGGTCGTAATCGCTTTTGCTGCTGGTTCCGGTGCTGATTGGCACAGTCTGGATGAACTCACTTGGTCAAAAACACAAGGTGCAAAAGATCAACTCAAGGATGGAGAACATTCAATTATACGAAATTTTAAGCAGGCGCAATTTGCCTATGACATGGGTTTTAATTTACCCGATCCACCACCTGATGTTAAGGTTCAGTTCAAAAATAGTACCTTAGGGCAAATGGTTATTACCTGGGGTGATGATACTGACGATGCAACTGACCCTGATTATACTGGTGCGGAAGCTTCAGATGTGGCCGGGTACCGGGTCTATAGAGCCTGGCCGCCATCGTTTGATTGGCATTACGGACCCTGGGAATTGGTCTCTGATATTTCTCTAAAGAATGAGGATTATTACGATCAAAATACTGGAAAATATACATTTACTGATGGTGAATCCTTCGCCGGATATAATTATTATTATAATGTACGCTCTTATGATACTGGGCATGACACTTGGATCGATATATTTGGGAATGACCATGGTGCAGTACCATCGTTAGAAAGCGGTTATGCGGCACCTGAACAGAAAAATATGATAGCTGTGACTCCATTTCAGCCCGCGGGGCAGATTTATGATGCAATGGGAGAACAGATCCGGGTTGTTCCAAATCCATATCGCCTAGATTTCAGTGACCCATTGCATATGTACCCTGATGTGGCAGATCCTTACAAGATACGATTCATCAATTTACCAAAGCACTGTATGATTAGAATTTATTCTGCATCTGGAGATCTGGTTTATGAATCTGAACACCAAAAAAATACAGCTGCTGAAACTGCCTGGCGACAAAATACAATAACATTTTCAGGTAGAGTTGTAAGTGGCATTTATTTCTGGGTTGTGGAATCTCTTGATCCCGCAAGTACTGGAAAAATACAGAAAGGTACATTGGCAGTTGTAAAATAGAAACATGACCAGAATTACCAGATTAATTATCGCCCTGCTATTCACTACAGTCTCATTGTTTGGACAAAATGAATTCAAACGCGTGGGAAAATCTGGTTTTGGATTCCTGAAGATTAGTCCATCAGCTCGTGCGGCAGGCATGGGCGATGCGTTCACCGCAGTAGCTAATGATGTTACTACCATTTTTTATAATCCTGCCGGGTTGACTAACATTGAAAGCTTTGATTTCAGTTTTAACCACACCGATTGGATTGTCAACTCGAGTATCATTTCTGGAGTAGTGGCCATACCATTTGGGCGAAGTGGCAATCTAGGCCTTAGTTTCATAAAATTTGATACGGAAGATTTTGAAGAAACAACTGTGTTGGAACCGGAAGGAACTGGCCGCATGATCCAAGCTGGCGATATTGCCCTCGCTCTAGCTTACGCAATTAAATTAACCGATAATTTATCTTTTGGATTCAAGGCCCAATATGTTGAAGAAACAATTGACATTGATAAAGCAAAAGCTATTACCGCTGATTTTTCCACATATTACCGAACTGGTTTCCGGGATTTAACACTGGCTATGATCATGAAAAATTTCGGACCAGAAGCCAAGTTCTTATCTGATAAATTTAAACTCCCACTTTATTTTAATATTAATACCGCCATGAGCCTTATCGGAGAACAGGGTAGTGCTTTTCAATGGTTGGTATCAGCCGAGAGCGCTTTCGCTACTGATTACCGTGACCGTTACCATCTGGGAACCGAGATCTGGATAGCTGATCTGGTGGCTGTAAGAGGTGGATATAAATTCTTCTACGATACAGAGGACTGGACAGTTGGTGCCGGGTTAAAACTTGGGGTAGGTAGCCGAGAAATTATTATTGATGTGGCTTACTCAAATTTTATCGAATACTTTGATCCGCCCTTGCGTTTTTCAATCGGCGGATCATTCTAGTACAACCATGTTCAATATCATTATTTATTCCTGATGGATCCAGTCAGGGGTAGTTCAGATTTTAACCGATGCTAAGACACTTCCATAAGTTAGTAAGGAAAATCTTATTTGTTTCGCTGGTTAGCGCCTTGTCATCGTGCTGGTTATTTTACCAACCAACCCTTGACATCCAGGGACATCGCGGCGCCAGGGGGCTTTTCCCTGAGAATACATTAATTGGGTTTCGCAAAACAATTGAAATGGGCGTAACAACGCTTGAGCTTGATCTGGGGCTTACAAAAGGCTTGGTACCTGTTGTTAGCCACGATCCTTATTTAAACCATAATTTATGTCTGGACGCTAATGGAGATTCTATTGCAACAGATACGCTTGGTTATGGCCCCTTAATTTCTAATCTTACTTTAAAAGAAATAAAAACATTTGATTGCGGATCTCTAAATCCAGATGTGTTGCGTTTCCCTCAGCCTCCGAGAAAAAATATTCCAGGTGAAAAAATTCCGACACTGCAAGAGGTATTCGATTTGTTAGCTGAATACCCAGAAAAAAATATTTGGTTGAACATCGAGATAAAGATTGTCCCGAAATCCAAAGTAGCTGCACCTGTTGATGAATTTGTTAAAGCTGTAGTGCAAGTGATAAACCAAAATAATGCTGCCGGTAAAGTAAATATACAGTCTTTTGATTGGCAAGTTCTTGAATCTGTAAAAATTCAAGCACCTTATATAAAAACGGCTGCACTTTTAGGGCAATCTACCTTTAAGTCTATAAATGATTCCGTTCCATCACCATGGCTCAATGGAATTCATTTTGAAAATAGTGGCGGCACAGCACTCGCCATATTGCAGGAAGCGCAAAATTACATTGATATTTTTTCCCCATCCTGGCGATTGATCATGCCGGAAGATTCCCTTTTTCTAGGTAATACTGTGAACGAATTAAAAAACAACGGTTTTCCTGTTATCCCCTGGACGATTAATCGTACCAAGACAATGGAAAAAGTAATTCTACTAGGTGTTGATGGGATTATTACTGATTATCCGGATAGTTTATTAATGGTCTTGAAAAATATGGGTATAAAAAGAAAGTGAGATATATGATTTTTATTAATAGAATTAGCAATTAGTGAAATTCTTACGCAGGTTTATAATGGCTTTTGGTTTAGGAATTATTTTTTGCTTGATTGCAACAATCGCTCCGGTAGATAAAACGCCACTAAATGAAAGCCAATATTACCAACTTGCCCAGCAAAAACTAGATAGCTTGAATTCAAGCTACACATTACAAAATAGTAAATATTTCAAAGCGGGTTGGGCCAAGACAAATATAACACCACAATATCCCCTTCCCTTGGCAGGCTATGGCGCGAGGAAAGGTGCCATGGTATCAACCGTTCACGATTCTGTTTGGGCAAGAGGATTTGTTTTTGATAATGGTTTCAACAAATCAGCAATCATCACTTTAGACGCATTAATCATACCGCCTGCAGTTACAGAAACTCTGCGAATACTGCTACCAGAAATTGGTTACAGTCTGGATAAGATATTCTTGAGCGCTACCCACACCCATTGTTCAGTTGGCGGTTGGGCCGATAGCTGGATTGGCACCCAATTCGCCGGTGAATATCAAAATGAAATTGTAAGCGACCTAGCCAATGCAATTATAACAACGATAAAAAAAGCAGAAACAGAATTGGTGAGCGCTAAAGTTGGGTATGCCCGCTATGATGCTAGCCCATTTACCCGCAATCGCCTGGTTGGTGAAAAGGGTTCTCTGGATCCATGGCTGCGGGTCGTAAAAATTCAACAAGAAAGTGGCGCAGTTGCTTTAATTACCACATTTTCAGCTCATGCGACAGTACTATCACACCGTCAAATGAATTATTCCCGAGGTTACCCTGGAGCATTAGTAGACTCGTTAGAAAATCTTACAAATGTTGATTTTGCCGCTTTTTGTGCTGGTGCTGTAGGTAGCCACTCTCCAGTCGCAAAGGGTGAAAATAGTTACGATAGAATCTCTCTTTTAGCATCCAATTTAACAGCAATCATAAGTGCAAATGTAAGTAGCATTGCAATGAATGAAATTCAACAGACTTGTACTATTCAATTTGACATACCTTTACGAAAACCGCATATGCGGGTGGCTACT
>Ga0257111_1000565_pt1 | contig 15387 bp, 10 predicted proteins | sample LP_taG_6_FD_191567 | JGI IMG/M metagenome (GOLD analysis project Ga0257111, IMG submission 191567) | Marine microbial communities from Northeast Subartic Pacific Ocean, Canada - LP_J_2015_P26_500m | ecosystem: Environmental > Aquatic > Marine > Oceanic | place: Canada: Northeast Subartic Pacific...
AACCCGACCGGCCGCAAGCTCCTCGCCGAGGAGATGAAAGCGGGCGACTTCAGCCGGGTGGAGGCCGATGCCATCGCCCAGGTCGAGGCAGGTGCACTGATGCTGGACATCAACGCCGGCATCCCGCTGGCCGACGAGCCCGCCCTGCTGGCCCGGGCCATCCAGCTGGTCCAGTCCGTGACAGACGTTCCGCTGTCCATCGACTCGTCGATCGTGGAAGCCCTGGAGGCCGGCCTGGCCGTCTACCAGGGGAAGCCCCTGGTCAACTCGGTGACCGGCGAGGAGGAGGTCCTGGAGCGGGTCCTTCCCCTGGTGGCCAGGGCCGGTGCAGCGGTGGTCGCCATCTCCAACGACGAGACCGGCATCTCCGAGGATCCCGACGTCCGCTTCGCCGTTGCGAAGCGGATCGTCGAAAGGGCTGCCGACCATGGCATTCCCGCCTGCGACGTGATCGTGGATCCGTTGGTCATGCCGATCGGCGCCATCGGTACCGCCGGCCGCCAGGTATTCGCCCTGATGCGGCGCCTACGCGAGGAGCTGAAGGTGAACACCACGTGCGGCGCCTCGAACGTGAGCTTCGGCCTGCCCAACCGTCACGTGATCACCGGCACCTTCCTGGCAATGGCGATCAGCCACGGAATGACGTCGGCGATCATGAGCCCCCTCCACCCCGAGGTGAAGACCGCCATCCAGGCCGCCGACGTCATGACCGGCGCCGATCGCGACTGTGCCGCCTGGATCCGGGCCAATCGGGACCCCAATGCAGCGGTCGGAGCCCGCGGCAACCGCGAGGGCCGGCGCCGCCGCCCGGTCGCCTGAGGCCGGGCCCGACCAGCCCTGTAGCCAGGACCCCCGATGAGCCCCGCTGACCAACCGGACGAGCACCTCGTCGTGTTCACGCCATCAGGTCGGCGCGGCCCGATGGCCGCCGGGACGACGCTTCTGGATGCCGCCCGGCAACTGGGCGTCGACCTTGACTCGGTCTGTGGGGGCCGCGGGATCTGCGGGCGTTGCCAGGTGGAGCCGACCTTCGGCGACTTCGCCAAGCACGGCATGACCGTCGCCGAGGACCACGTGTCGCTCCGGGGCACGGTGGAGGACTCCTACCGAGGCCGCCGGCCGCTGGACGGGCCCCATCGGCTGGCCTGCGCAGCGACGGTCTGCGGTGATCTCGTGGTAGACGTACCAGCCGGAAGCCAGGTCCACCGGCAGGTGGTCCGCAAGGATCTGGACCTCGGCGACCTGGAGTTGGATCCCGTTCTGGTGCTTCGCCTCGTCGAGGTGCCGGAACCGACCCTGGACGAGTCGATCGGCGAGGTGCGTCGCCTCGTCGAGGCCCTGGACGACCAGTGGGGCCTCACGGGCATCTCGGTCGACGATCGAATCGTCGCCGATCTCCAGGCGGCGCTGTCCGATGGCAGGCGCACCGTCACCGTGGCGATCCGTGACGACAGCCTGGTGGTCGCCGCCTGGCCGGGCCTCCGGGACCGGGCGCTCGGCGTGGCCGTCGACGTGGGGTCCACGACCATCGCCGGCCACATCTGTGACCTGGCCACCGGCACCGTTCTGGCGACGGCCGGCGCCATGAACCCCCAAATCCGGTTCGGCGAGGACCTCATGAGCCGGGTCTCCTACGTGATGATGAACCCGGGCGGCGAGGTCGCCCTGACGAACGTCGTACGCGGGGTCCTGGACGACCTGCTGGGCGAACTCTGCGTGCAGGCAGGTGCCGATCGCGACGAGGTGCTCGAGTTGGTGCTCGTGGGCAACCCCGTCATGCACCACCTGTTCCTGGGCTACGACCCCACCCCCCTCGGCGGAGCGCCGTTCGCCCTCGCAGTCGACGGGGCACTCGACCTGACCGCAGATGACCTGGACCTGGATGCCCACGCTTCCACCCGCGTCCACGTCCTGCCGTGCATCGCCGGCCACGTCGGAGCCGACACCGCCGCAGTGATCCTGGCCACCCGACCACACGAGGCCGACGACGTGTACCTGGTCGTGGACGTCGGAACCAACGCTGAGATCGTGCTGGCAGGCGGTGGTCGGGTCCTGGCCGCCTCCAGTCCCACCGGACCGGCATTCGAGGGCGCCCAGATCAGCGCCGGGCAGCGCGCCACGGTGGGGGCCATCGAGAGGGTCCGCATCGATCCGACCAGCGGTGAACCCCGGATCCGCGTGATCGGCGTGGAACCGTGGTCCGACGAGGAGGGCTTCGCCGAAGCGGTCGCCTCCACCGGGGTGACGGGCATCTGCGGGTCAGGCATCATCGAGGTCGTGGCCGAGCTCTGGCTGGCCGGCCTGATGACCGCCGACGGCGTGATCGGCGGGGACGGCACCAGGCCGTCGGACCGCATAGAAGCCGACGGCCGGACGTTCTCATACCTGCTCCACGATCCGGGCGACGGCGAACGGCTCCTAGTGACCCAGAACGACATCCGGGCGATCCAGTTGGCCAAGGCCGCCCTCTACGCCGGAATCCGACTGCTGATGGACCACCTCGCCGTCGACCGGATCGACCGGATCGGGCTGGCTGGCGCCTTCGGCAGCCATATCGACACGGTCCGTGCCACGGTGCTGGGCCTGGTGCCTGACTGTGATCCAGACAGCGTCACCAGCGTGGGCAACGCTGCCGGGGCAGGTGCCGTGATGGCCCTCCTCTCGCGACGGAACCGAACCGGGATCCAAGACGTGGTGGGCCGGATAGAGAAGATCGAGACGGCCCTCGAACCCTCGTTCCAGGGACACTTCGTGGACGCCATGGCCATCCCCCACCGCACCGCCGACTATCCCGGGCTGTCGAGTCGCATCAAGCTCCCGGAACGGCCCGCCACATCCACAACCGGACCCAAGCGGTCCGGACGACGCCGTCGCGGAGCCGCCACGGGAGAGGAAGCAGACGCATGAGCGATGCACCCAGAGGCCGCCGCAGCGGCGGTCGCGCAGCCCGACAGGCACTCAGGGCCGAGGCCTCGACCGAGGTCCGTTCGTTCCTGACCCGGACCATGACCCCGTTCGAGGTGCTCTCCGTCGAGGGGCTCGAGACCATCGAACACAACGCCGACACGATCCTCGCCGAGATGGGAATCGACTTCCGCGACTACCCGTCGGCCCTCACGTTGCTCGCCGATGCCGGAGCTGACGTGGACGGCGAACGGGTGCGGTTCCCCCGCGGCATGTGCCGCCAGATAATCCAGGCATCGGTCCCGGCCGTCTACACACAGCACGCCCGCAACCCGGCACGCAGCGTGCAGGTGGGCGGCAACGCCACCGTGCTTGTCCCCGCATACGGCTCACCGTTCGTACGCAACCTCGACGAGGGCCGCCGGTACGCCACTATCCAGGACTTCCACAATTTCGTGAAGCTGGCGTACCTCAGCCCGGGGCTACACCACTCCGGCGGCACGATCGTCGAACCGGTGGACATCCCCGTGTCCAAGAGGCATCTGGACATGGTGTACGCCCACCTGCGCTACAGCGACAAGCCGTTCATGGGATCGGTCACCGCAGCCGAGCGGGCCCAGGACTCCATTGACCTGGCCGGCCTCGTCTTCGGCGAGGACTTCGTACGACAGAACACCGTGATGACCAGCCTCATCAACGCCTCCTCTCCCATGGCCTGGGACGCCACCATGCTGGGAGCCGCCGAGGCGTACGCCCGATCCAACCAGGCCACCATGATCAGCCCGTTCATTCTGGCCGGAGCCATGGCACCCGTGACCGTGGCGGGCGTGGCGGCACAGACCCTGGCCGAGGCCCTGGCGGGGATGACGTTCGTGCAGTTGGTGAACCCGGGTGCGCCGGTGGTGTTCGGCTCCTTCGCCAGCTCGATGTCAATGCAGACCGGTGCCCCGACCTTTGGAACGCCGGAGCCGGCCCTGGTGCTCTACACGGTCGCCGCGCTGGCACGTCGACTCGGCGTGCCGTTCCGTTCGGGTGGGAACCTCTGCGCCTCCAAGGTGGCCGATTCCCAGGCGGCCTCGGAATCGATGGCCACCTTCATACCGGCCCTCATGGCAGGCGTTAACTTCATGCTCCATTCGGCCGGTTGGCTGGAGGGTGGCCTGACCATGGGCTACGAGAAGTTCATCATCGATGCCGACCAGTGCAGCCTGGCCGCCACGTTCGTGGACGGCGTGGACATGTCGGAGAACGGGCAGGCCATGGATGCCATCGGCGAGGTGAGTCCCGGTGGGCACTTCCTGGGCACGTCCCACACGCTGGCCAACTTCGAGACGGCCTTCGCCCGGTCCGAGGTGGCAAACAACGACTCCTTCGAACAGTGGGAGGAGGACGGGAGCCTCGACGCCGCCCAACGGGCCAACGGCATCTGGAAGAAGATGCTGGACGACTACGAGGCCCCGCCGCTGGACGAGTCGGCCGACGAGGCGATGCTGGACTTCATCGCCCGCCGCAAGGAGGTCATTCCCGACGAGTTCGGCTGAGCCGAGGGTCCAGCCAACGGATCTACTGGGATTGGTGATTCTTTCCGCACAGTAGACCTGCATCCCGCACCTGACTACACTCGCGGGGTCCACGGGCTGGTCATGCGGTCGAAGACCGACACCCGGGGGATCGGCCACGATCCGTTACGCAATAGCCGGTAGGGAGAAGCAAGAACCCGGCCCATTACAGGCAGGCACGGACAGGCACAGTCAAGCAAGAACCAACCAAGAGAACAGAGAAGAGAACAATGTCGTTCCCCTCAGACCTCAAAATCGCCCGCGATGCCAACCTGCGCCCGTTGGCCGACGTCGCCGCCGACGCAGGAATTCCAGCCGACTGCCTCGAGCCGTACGGCGATGGCGCAGCCAAGATCAAGCTGAGCGCCATCGAGCGGATGTCGGACCTGCCGAAGGCCCGCTACGTCGTGGTTTCGGCGATCACCCCCACCCCCCTGGGCGAAGGCAAGACCACCACCACGGTCGGGCTGGGCATGGGCTTCAGCCACATCGGCAAGAAGGCCACCATCGCCATCCGCCAGCCATCCATGGGACCGACCTTCGGGATCAAGGGCGGCGCCGCCGGTGGCGGCTACAGCCAGGTCGTTCCGATGGAGTTGTTCAACCTCCACCTGACCGGCGACATGCACGCCGTGACGGCGGCCCACAACATGTGCTCCGCGATGCTCGATGCCCACCTGTTCCACGGCAACGAGTTGGGCCTGGACCTCCACAACATCACGTGGCGTCGGGTCATGGACATCAACGAACGCGCCCTGCGAAACATCATCGTGGGCCTCGGCGGCCGCCTCGACGGCATCCCGCGTGAGACCGGCTTCGACATCACCGCCGCCTCCGAGGTGATGGCCGCCCTGGCGCTGTGCACCTCGCTGGCCGACCTGCGGATCCGCATGGGTCGCATCGTCGTCGGCTACGACTCCTCGGGTACCCCGATCACCGCTGAGGACCTCGGCGTTGCAGGCTCGATGACAGTCATCCTGAAGGAGGCCATCAAGCCCAACCTCATGCAGACCCTTGAGGGAACCCCGGCACTCGTGCACTGCGGTCCGTTCGGCAACATCGCCACCGGCAACTCCTCGATCATCGCCGACCAGATCGGCATCCACTCCGGGGACTTCCTCCTCACCGAGGCCGGCTTCGGCGCCGACATGGGAGCCGAGCGCTTCTTCAACATCAAGTGCCGCTACTCGGGCATCGCCCCGGACGCCGCCGTCCTGGTGGCCACAGTGCGTGGGCTAAAGGCCCACTCCGGCAACCACAAGATCGTGGCCGGCCGGCCGCTGCCCGAGGCACTCCTGGCCGAGAACCCGGACGAGGTCCACCAGGGTGGTGACAACCTCCGCAAGCAGTTGGAGAACATGCAGGTCCACGGCGTGTCGCCGGTGGTGGCCATCAACGTGTTCCCCGGTGACCACGACATCGACATCCAGGCCATCAAGGAGATCGCCGAGGAGTTCAACGCCCGCTCCGCGATCACCACCCACTTCGCCGACGGTGGTTCAGGTGCCGCCGAGTTGGCAGAGGCAGTGGCCGAGGCCGCCGACGAGCCCAGCGAGTTCAAGGTCCTGTACCCGGACGAGATGTCGATCCGGGACAAGATCCGGACGGTGGCCGACAAGGTGTACGGCGCCGACGGCGTCGACTTCTCGCCCCAGGCGGAAAAGCAGATCGACTCCTACGAGTCCAACGGCTTCGGCCACCTGCCCGTCTGCATCGCCAAGACCCACCTCTCGATCAGCTCCAACGCAGCCCTGAAGGGCGCTCCCACCGGCTGGACCCTGCCGGTGCGAGAGGTCCGCGCCTCGGTGGGCGCCGGCTTCGTGTACCCGATCTGCGGCGACATGCGAACCATGCCGGGCCTCGGTTCCAAGCCGGGTGCCATGGGCATCGACATCGACGAGGACGGCGAGATAGTCGGCCTCAGCTGACGCTCCCTGCGACCTCTCAGGGAGGCACGATGAACATCAGGAACAAGGCCGACAGCGCCGTACAGAAACGTCTGCTGGAGAGCATCACCTACGAGTTGATACCGCTCAACAACCTGGCCGACCAGTCCATGTTCCTGCCGGCCGGGTCAACCGTTTCGGTGACCTGCTCGCCGGCCAAGACGGTTGATGACACGCTCGACCTCTGCGACCACTACGTCAGTCAGGGCTTCACCGTCATCCCGCACCTGGCGGCACGCATGGTGGAGGACGAGGACCACGTCGAGCGGATCGTCCAGAGGATCGACCACCTGGGCATCAGGACGGTCTTCTGCATTGGTGGCGACGCCGACCCCCGAGGGCCCTTCACCGACACGGCCGGATTCCTCCGATCCTTCCTGGACCGTGGACCCGAGATCGACGCTGTCGGTGTCGGGTCGTACCCGGACGGACACGCCACCATCCCCGACCAGGCGTTGATCGACGGCCTCGTCGAGAAGCAGGAGATGATCCGCGAGTCTGGCCTCGAGGGTTACATGGCCACCCAGATGTGCTTCGACGCCACGACCATCGCCGACTGGCTGAAGGACCGCCGTGACGCCGGCGTCGACCTGCCATGCCAGTTGGGCGTACCCGGGGCGATCGACCGGGCGAGGCTTCTGGCAATCTCGGTACGACTCGGCATCGGACACTCAGCCAGGTACCTGAAGAAGAACTCGGCATCGGTGATGCGCCTGCTCTCCCCCGGTGGCTACAACCCGAGCAAGCTCATAGGGCCTCTCTCAGGAGTGGCCATCGAACTGGACATCGTCGGAATCCACTGCTTCACGTTCAACGCCGTGGACACCACGGAGGACTGGCGCCAGAAGGCACTCCAGAAGCTGGCCTAGTCCCGGACTGGTGGCTGGTTCGCACCGTCGGACAGAATCATCTACGTGCCCTCCAGCTCACACCCCCACCTTCTCTCCCCCTGCCGGGTGGGGACCCTGGAACTCCGCAACCGCATCGTCCTACCGGCGATGGACCAGAACAACTGCGACGACGGCCTGGTCACCGACGAGACCATCGCCCACTACGAGGAACGGGCCCGGGGTGGTGCCGGGCTCCTGATCCTGGAGACCTCCGCCGTGGCCTACCCGCGCGGGGCGACGTCACGTCACCAACCGGCGCTGTCACACGACGGCGTCATCGACGGACTGGCCCGACTGGCCGACGCCGTCCACGCACACGATGCCCGGATGGTCGTCCAGGTGAACCACCACGGACGGATCTCCGGCGTGGACACAGCCGAAGGTCGGCCCTCGCTGGTCCCCAGCCTGCCGATCCCCGAGGTGGACGTGTCCGAGATCATGGTCGACACCACCATGGACGAGCTCATGGGAATGGCGACGCTCACCGGCGGGAAGATGCCCACGTACGAGGAAGCCTCGGCCGAGACGCTGAACCAGGTGGTCGAACGCTTCGCCGACGCCTCGGCACGCGTCCAGGCCGCCGGGCTGGACGGGGTGGAGGTGCACGCCGGCCACGGGTACCTCCTGGCAACGTTCCTGTCGCCCGCCTGGAACCGCCGCACCGACCGGTACGGGGGATCCACCGAGCACCGGGCCCGCCTCCTCATGGACGTGGTGGTCGCCATCCGCCAGCGATGCGGACCCGACTTCACGATCCTTGTCCGTCTGGACGGTCGGGACTACGCCATGACCGACGGCATCACCCCGGAGTTGGCCGCCCGCTACGCCGCCATGGCCGTCGGCGCCGGAGCCGACGCCATCCACGTGACCGCCTACTCCACGACGGCCGGCGGCCCGGGCTTCACCGATGGACCCCTTCCCTGGCTGGAATGCCAGTACGAGGACCTGGCGCGGGCGGTGAAGGCTGCCGTGGACGTGCCGGTAATAGCCGTGGGTCGCATAGGTCCCGACGACGGCGAACGGATCCTGGCCGGCGGCGGCGCCGACCTGATCGCCATGGGCCGCCAGCTCCTGGCCGATCCCGACCTGCCCATGCGGCTCTCCGCTGGTCGTCCCGACCTGGTGCGACCCTGCATCAACTGCTTCGTCTGCGTGGCCCAGAACTTCTGGTCGGGTAAGCCGGTATGCGCCGTCAACGCCCGACTGGGGCACTACGACGAGCCATACACCCGGCCCTCCGACGTCCGTCGCCATGTAGTGGTGGTCGGTGGTGGACCGGGCGGAATGGAGACGGCCCGGGTGGCAGCCGAACGCGGGCACCGCGTGACCCTCCTGGAGAAGTCCCGGCAGTTGGGCGGCACGGCTCTCTTCTCCTCCCTGACCACCCCGATGAACGGTGAGCTGGTCCGCTACCTGGTGGCGTCGCTACGGGAACTAGACGTGGACGTCAGGACCGGAACCACGGCGACCCCGGAGGTGGTGGCGGGCCTCCAGCCGGATGCCGTGATCGTGGCCAGCGGCGCCGTGCGGAGCCGTCCGGACGTCCCGGGGGCGCAGCTCCCACACGTCCTTTCTGGCGACGACCTCCGAAGCCTGCTAACGGGTGAAGGCAATCTCGATGGACGACGACCGGGCATCCTCGTCCGTCTCGTCCTCTTCTTCGGCCGATCCATCGGCCTGACGAACAACATGGGCCGGGTCAGGTCACTGTCGCGGCGGTGGATGCCCATCGGACGCCGGATCGTGGTCGTGGGCGGCGGGCTGGTCGGGGTCGAGTTGGCGGAGTTTCTGGCTGAGCGCGGCCGGGCGGTGACCGTGCTGGAAGAGGGTGACGACCTGGCCACGGAGATGGCCCACCCCCGAAGGTGGCGGACCCTCCACGAAGCGCGCCGCCACGGGGTTGCCTTCCAGACCGGTGCGACGGTCACCGGTATCACCACCACCCACGTCGAGTACCGGCTGGGTGACGTGGCCCACACGGCGGCCGTCGACACGGTGGTCCTGGCCGGTGGAATCCAGCCTGATGCATCCCTCGGCGAGCGGATCCGCGAAGCCACCGGCCTCGATGTGGACGTCATCGGCGACGCCGCTACGACCGGATACATCCAGGGCGCCATCCGCTCCGGCAACCGGGCTGCCAACGCCCTCTGACCCACGACCTCCGACCCGCCTCGTCCCGGCGGGACCCCGCTCGGTAGCGTCCCCTCCATGACCAGCCAGGTGGCCGCTCCGTCGTGGAATCCGTTCGACCCGGACTTCCTCACCGACCCGTACCCGCAGTACGAGCGCCTCCGGGACGAGGACCCGGTCCACCGCACCCCGATGGGCATTCTCATCGTGTCGCGCTACGAGGACGTGAACCAGATCCTGCGCGACCCAGCCACCTCGGTGCAACGCTTCGAGACCTCGGATCTCACCCCGGAACACATGCTCCCGCTACGCGACAGGCAGATGGAACGTGCCCCTTCCATCCTGGGACTGGACCCACCCGACCACACGCGCCTTCGCAAGTTGGTGCAGCGCACCTTCACACCCCGGGCCATCAGCCGGATGCGGGAACAGACCACGGCCATCGTGGACGACCTCCTCGACGAGCTCTCCGGTCGTGACGAGATCGACCTCATCGCCAACTACGCCTTCGTTATCCCGTTCGCCGTGATCCACGCAATGCTGGGGCTGCCGTCCGCAGACGTGGCCCAGGTCCGAGCCTGGTCGCATGCCCTCACCCAGACGCTGGAGCCGTACCTCACCCCCGAACAGGTGACGGCGGCCCTCGAGGCCAGCGACCACATGGACCGGTACCTCACAGACGCCATCGCCGCCAAGCGCCGCGAACCTGCATCGGACCTCCTGACCGAGCTGGTCCTGGCCGAGGAGGAGGGGGACCGGATGTCGGAGGCAGAGCTGCTCTCCATGACCTCGCTCCTCTTCGTGGCCGGACACGAGACCACCGTCAACCTGATCGGCAACGGCACCCATGCCCTGCTCCGCCACCCCGAGCAGTTGGAGCTGGTACGGACCGATGGGTCCGTGGACGAGACGGTGGCCGACGAGCTGCTTCGCTACGACAGCCCGGTCCAGACCTCCGGCCGCCGGGTCATGCACGACGTCGAGGTGGCCGACCAGGTCATTCCCTCCGGCGAGATGGTCCTGACCGCCCTCGGCAGCGCCAACCGGGACCCCCGGTTCTGGGGTGGCACCGCCGACGAACTGGACGTGACCCGAGGTGACGCCAACCGGCACGTCTCGTTCGGCAGCGGCGTACACCACTGCCTGGGAGCGGCCCTTGCCCGCATGGAGGGCGAGATCGCCATAACCCGACTGGTGCGGCGCTTCCCGGACCTAGTGCTCGCCGACGAACCGACCTTCAACGCCCGGATCATCCTCCGCGGACGTGAGGTGCTGCCGGTCAGGCTGGGCTCGGCCGCCTGACCCGACCGCTGTCACGGCGCAGGGCCGGCGAGCCGTCCGGCTTACCCGGGCAGGCCAGCGCACAGAACAGGGCTCCCGCCAGGAACGTGCAGGCCATGAACGTCCACGCCCGGTCGAAGGCGACCAGCGGCCCGTCGGTCAGGCCGGCGGTGAACACTGTGATGGCGATCGAGACGCCGGCAGCGAAGCCCACCGATGATCCGGTCCGCAGTGCGGCGCTGGCCGTGGCGAACCGGGCGCTGGGGACGTCACGCAGGCCCAGGGAGGCGAACGTGGCGAACGAACACGCCACACCCACAGAGAGGAACATCTGGGCGGGTAGCACGGTGGTCACCCACGAGGACTCCATCGTCACGGTGAAATACAGCCAGGCCGGACAGCAGCCGGCCGACAGGCAGCCGATCACCACCAGGGTGCGGTGGCCGACCCGGTCGGCGATGGATCCGACCGGCCCACCCATGAGCGCCGCCATCGCCGGGCCGGGTACAACGCCGAAGCCGGCGGCCAGCGCCGACCAGCCCCAGAGTTCCTGGAGAGTCAGTGTGTTGAACAGGATCACGGCGATGAACGCAGACGAGAAGAAGGTCTGGCCCACCGCTGCCGACCAGAAGGACCTGATCCTGAACAGGGAGAGGTCCAGCAGCGGGTTCGGATGCGTGGTGGACCGTCTCAGCAGCACCGCCAGGAGCACCAACCCGACGACCACGACGCCGATCGTCCGACCAGAGCCGTAACCCCATTCCTGGCCCTGCACCACGGCCAGGAGCAACATGGCCACGCCAATGGTTCCAGCCGGGACACCGACAAGGTCGTAGCCACCCCGGGCGTCCGGGTCCCTGGACTCCCTTACGAACCTCGGGGTGACGATCAGGATGGCCAACCCGACCGGCACGTTCACCAGGAACACCCAGCGCCATGTCAACAGGTCGAGGATGACGGCGCCGAGCGAGGGGCCGATGGCCGCACCCAGGGCAGCCGAGGCGCCCCATATCCCGATGACCAGCGAACGCCGTTCCGCCGGGAAGTCCGGTAGGACCATCGCGAGGGAAGCCGGGCTGAGTATCGATCCACCGATGCCCTGCAGGACGCGTGCTGCAATCAACAGCCCTGGGGTGGGAGCGGCTCCGGACAGGAACGACCCCAACACGAAGATCGCCACCCCGATCTGGAACAGCTTGCGCCTGCCCTTCTGGTCGGCAAGGCGACCGGCCAGCAGGAGGAACGAGCCGACGGCTATCGAATAGCCGGAGAGCACCCAGGAGAGGCCCGCCTCCGATGCGCCAAGCTCCCTCCGGATCGTCGGAAACGCCACGTTCACGATGGAGACGTCGATGACCGTGAGCAGCGCCGCCATCGTCGACACGCTCAGGGCGATCCACGCCCGGCGATCAACCGGTGGCAACCCCTGGTTGGACGACATCCGGACCCCTCTGTGGTCCGGGTCCGGACCTCCTGCGGTCCGCACGACGCTAGGTGTCGTGGGCGGCCTACGGCGAAGCGGACCCACTGTCGGTGGAGGCCGGTGGCCGACCGTCCAGACGGGCCTCGAAGAGGGCATTGGCAACATCCCAGAGGCGGTCGTCGACCGTCTTCAGATGGCCCATGACGTCGGCCAGCGGTACACGGGTGATGAGACCCGCCTGCAGCGCCACCATGTCGCCCAGCCCACCCTCGTGCACGGCGTCGATGGACGCCACGCCGTAGCGGCTGGACAGCACCCGGTCGTAGGCGGTCGGGCTCCCCCCGCGCTGGACGTGGCCGAGGACCGTCACCCGGGTCTCGTATCCGGTGCGTTGCTCGATCTCGGAGGCCACGACCATGCCGATGCCACCCAGCCTCTTGTGCCCGAACCGGTCCACTTCGGGTTCGGCCAGCTCCATGGTGCCGGGTGCGGGTCTGGCACCCTCGGCGACGACAACGATCGAGGCGTACCGACCCCGTTCGTGGCGCTTCCTCACGATGTCGGCCACGGCGGCGATGTCGAACGGGTGCTCGGGTACCAGGGTGACCGTGGCCCCACCGGCGATGCCGGCCCACGTGGCGATGTGGCCCACGTGACGGCCCATCACCTCCACGACCATTACCCGGTCATGGGACTCGGCGGTGGTGTGGAGCCTGTCGATGGCCTCCGTGGCGATCGACACCGCCGTATCGAACCCGAAGGTCTGCTCGGTGCAGGGGATGTCGTTGTCGATGGTCTTGGGCACCCCGACGACAGGGACGATGCCCTCGGTATGGGCACGGTGCGCGGTGGCCAGCGAGCCTTCACCGCCGATGACTATCAGGGCGTCCAGCCCGACGTCGAGCAAAGTCGCCCGGGCCCTCTCCACGCCGTCGTCGGTCATCCAGGGGTGGACCCGCGATGTACCGAGCATGGTGCCGCCCCTGGCCAGGTAGCCGCGCATGGCCTCGACGTCCAGCGCCTGCCAGCGACCCTCGATCACCCCGGCCCACCCGTCGTGGAAGCCGACCAGGTCGTCGCCCCAGTGGCGCTCGCCCCGACGGACCACAGCCCGGATGACTGCGTTCAGGCCGGGACAGTCGCCACCGCTGGTGAGAACCCCGACCCTCGCCATGGCCTCACCGTAGCCCCCGGGCCGGAACCGGCCGCCCGGAAATGCGTCAGCTCGGACCGCGGCGGTAGACCCAGCCGACCAGCTCGGGATATCCGGCCCAGACCCGGTGCCTGAACACCTGGAACAGCGGGCCGACCAGCATGGCGAACACCAGGGTCCCAACGCCGTAGGACCCGCCGAGTACTCCTCCACCAACCAGGACGGTGACCTCGAGGCAGGTACGAGCAGCCCGAATGCTGAGGCCAGTGTCGACCAACGCCATCATGAGCCCGTCGCGGACACCGGTCCCCAGGCCTGCCCCCAGGTAGAGCATCGAGCCGAATGCGACGGTCAGGGGGGCCGCTCCGACCAGGACCACCCGCACCACCATCGAGGACGGTGGCTCCACTACCGCCAACAACACGTTCACCGTCAAGCCGATAATCGCCACGTTTGCCACCGTCGCCGGTCCTATGGCCTGACGGAGCGCTGCCACCAGTCCCAGCAGCAGCAGGCCCAGCCCCGCGATCACGGTGCCGGGCTGCCGGTCAAGCAGGCCGGCCAGGGCATCGTGCAGGACGTCCCACGGGCCAACTCCCAGGTTGGCCAGGAACAGGGCACCGATCCCCACGCCGAACATGACCAGACCTAAGAGGAGCACCGCAACCCGGATGGTGGTCTCCCTCATCAGGTCATTCTGGTGCCGACGCCCACGGCTCGGACGCACCGTGGCCGGTCACCCGGCACAGGCCTAGTGACCCGTGCGGAACCGCTGGCTCGGCATGGGCCTGCCGGCCCGACCGGGACCGGGCGGCCCGACCGATTACAGGGGCGGGCCCGTCATGCCATCCAAGGCCCACGCCCGGGCTGTGACACGACCGGCGTCTTCGGGATCTGGGTCTCCATCTCGTTCTCCGATCAATTGGCCATGGCAGGGACGATTCCACGCCCGTAGGCATCCAGCGTCTCGTCCTGCTGGTCGTGCATGAGGTAGATGGCGAACTGGTCCACGCCCAGAGCCTCGAGTTCCTGCAGCCTCTCGATGTGGGCCGCCTCGACGCCGAGGATGCAGAACCGGTCGATGATCCCGTCGGGCACGAACTCCGTGTGCTCGGCACCGGCCCGACCGTGCTCGGTGTAGTCGTAGCCCTTCCGTCCCTCGATGTAGTCCGTGAGGGCCTGGGGCAGGGCCGATCCATCGGAGCCGTAGCGACCGACCAGGTCGGCCACGTGGTTGCCGACCATGCCACCGAACCATCGGACCTGGTCCCGCTGGTGGGCGATGTCGTCACCCACGTAGGCCGGCGCCACGACGCAGATAGTGATCGAGTCGGGGTCGCGACCAGCCTCTTCGGCCGACCTTCGCACCGCCGCGATCGTCCACTCGGCAATCTGGGGGTCGGCCAGCTGCAGGACGAAGCCGTCGGCCTTCCGACCGCACAGGTCGAGCGCCTTCGGGCCGTATGCGGCCATCCAGATCGGCAGCGATCCACCGCTGCGCCACGGGAAGGTCTGCGTGGTGCCGTTGTACTCCACGGTCCCGCCCTCGGCCAGGCCCTTGATGACCCCCATGGACTCCTCCAGGGTGGCCAGGTTGCAGGGCTTGAGGCCGAGCACCCTCATCGCCGAGTCGCCCCTGCCGATGGCGCAGACAGTTCGCTCGCCGTACATGTCGTTCAGCGTGGCGAACATCGAGGCGGTGACGGTCCAGTCCCGGGTGCCGGGGTTGGTCACCATCGGGCCCACGACCATCTCCTTGGTGGCTGCCAGTATGGCGCTGTGGATCACGAACGGTTCCTGCCAGAGGACGTGGCTGTCAAACGTGTACGCGTGGGTGAAGCCCAGGGCCTCGGCCCGCGTCGCCAGCTCCACCACCCGCCACGCCGGCGGGTCAGTCTGCATGACCACTCCGAACTCCATCAGCTTCGCCGTCCCATCAGTCGTTGCGGGGGAACCCGAGGTCGACGCCGCTGGTCGACGGGTCGGGCCATCGGCTGGTGATGACCTTGGGCCGGGTGTAGAAGCGAAGGCCCTCGGGCCCGTACATCGTCGTGTCGCCGAACGCCGAGTCGTTCCATCCACCGAACGAGTGGTAGCCGAC
>Ga0257111_1000566_pt1 | contig 15378 bp, 14 predicted proteins | sample LP_taG_6_FD_191567 | JGI IMG/M metagenome (GOLD analysis project Ga0257111, IMG submission 191567) | Marine microbial communities from Northeast Subartic Pacific Ocean, Canada - LP_J_2015_P26_500m | ecosystem: Environmental > Aquatic > Marine > Oceanic | place: Canada: Northeast Subartic Pacific...
GCGCAAGATTGGTTTACGTTGAGTACTTCTCCAAGTTTTACCGTGGTAACGGCAGAAAATTCTCACCGTTTGGATCTTTACGAAGATTTACAGAAGAACAATATCATTCTGAACAGCAGGAAAAGAAAGAATCGGACAAACCAAAACTAAAGGTTAAATAGAAAAATTCCAAAACCTGATAAAATTTTCACAAAATAGTGTTAGAAAATTCACTTTTTTGATCATTATCTAATATTGTAATCTAAATATGTAAAAAGGTGGTCCTCACGATGCTCCCCTATACGTGTGGTTCCACTTTTTTACATTAAAAGATATACACATCTAATGATTATCTGATTATAATTAGAAACTTATCTAGGAATATTTTAGTTGGTTTACATCCAACAAGCGGTTACAGTACCTACACTTTAACACAAGGTTATCTTTATCAACTACATCCATAACTGGTTCAAGATGTTCCTTACTATTTGTAATACAATCCAGATTAGAGCATCTAAATATTCGGATTATTTCATCTGGTAACGAAACAAGTCTTTTCTCAACAAGTTGAAAATTTTTAATAATGTTTATGGTGGATGAGGATGCTATGACAGCAAGCCTGTTTGTGTCATCTTCTTCTAAAAATTTATTTTCAAGTTTGATAATATCCTTCTTTTTTAATTTTCCACTAGGTACATTGAGAGCTATTGTTATGACATCACCTTCTTTCCCATCAATTTCTAAGGCTTTTAGAACATGAAGGGCGTTACCACCATCAATATGATCAATAACTGTCCCATTCTTGATGCGTGTGACTATGAGGCTAGTCTCCTCCTTCATTAGAATAGTTTGTATTGTACCTCACATATTAGTAAATACATGAATGAGTTTTTTGGGAAAAACATCATTTCTGTGAAGGATTTTGATAAACGTCAATTTGAATCAATTTTTGATAGCGTAGACAAAATTATGGGCATGAGTAGAAATCAAAGATCTGAGATTGCTAAAGGCATGGTACTTGGATACATGTTTTTTGAGGCAAGTACCAGAACTCGCCTAAGTTTTGAAGCCGCCATGGCACTGGTTGGCGGAACATCGCTTGGAATAAGTGATGTAGTAACCTCATCAGTTAAAAAAGGAGAAACTCTTGCTGACACTGTAAAAGTACTTTCCGCCTATGTCGATGTGTTGGTTTTAAGGCACTCACTAGATGGTTCTAGTAGATTTGCAGCGGAAGTTGCTGACAAACCTGTCATAAACGCGGGAAGTGGAACAGAGGAACATCCCACACAAACAATTCAGGATCTTTTTACAATTAGGAAAGAAAAGAAAAAGATTGATGGTCTTAAAATAGGAATCACAGGTGATCTCAAATACGGAAGAACTGTTTACTCACTTTTGTATGCGCTGCGTAATTATGACGTAGATGTGCACCTTATCTCACCTGAATCCCTTCGAGTTCGCTCTGACACTATTTATGATATTAAAAAGCAAATATCATATACAGAATCCACCAATCTGGATGAATATATTAGTGATTTAGATGTGCTCTATGTTACTAGGATTCAAAAGGAAAGATTTCCTGATGAGGAAGAGTATGTTAAAGTGAAGGGTAGCTATGTCATTGACTCTACCATGGTAAAGAAGATGAAGGATGATGCTATCATAATGCATCCATTACCACGTGTTGATGAAATTTCTGTTGATGTAGACAGTACAAAGCAGGCCAAGTATTTTGAGCAAGCTAAATATGGAAAATATACGCGATCTGCATTATTGGGCTTGATTCTAAATGAAAACGGTTTTTGAATACAAATTAGTTAACAACAACTATTCCAACTTTAATTAAATATTGTATTCCTGAAACAAACGAATCGTCGTCAATCTGTCCATCAGCCCACCATCCTGCGTTGTTCTTAATCCAATCTGGAATTACATCATCAGATCCTGTTCCCTGCTCTGTTGGTGGCATGCTCATTATTTCGTTTGAAATGAGCCATTGTATACCAGACACAAACGAACCGTCATCTATTTGTCCGTTAGCCCACCATCCTGCGTTGTTTTTGATCCAATCAGGTATGGCTAACTTGTTATTCTGTGATGAATCTACAACAACAGTAAATGAGGTAAAAATCTCAGTTCCTCTAATTTTATCAAACGTTACAGTATATGTGCCATCTGTAGGAAATACAAAATCTACAAACCCACCACCAATTCTTGCAGACTCGGAACTTTTGTGGATTTGTTTGTCATCTTTGGATATTATAAAATCAAAATTAGAATTATACAACAGATCAAGACTTACGCCATCCCTAATTGTATAGATAAATCTGGTTTCCAAACCAGGCACAATTTCCTTCGGATCCCAGGATAAATCAACTTGGTAGTCACCATTTGTAGTTAGAACAGATATTGGAAAAGTTATTTTGTTGTTTGGAATTAACTCAAAGTACATTTTATCAGGCAGTGGTGCAATTGCTTGCTTAGAAAGTTCCTTTTTTATGGTATTCTTGAAAAACTTAACATGGTCTTGCAATAAAATAAAATGAACAATTCTACCATCCTCATCGGAATAGTCATCAATTTGTATATTCGATTTAAAAACATCTATTCCGTTTATCTTGGCATCATAGTTGGGAGATATGAGCTCAGTAAGATCCTTTGGGAAAAACACTTCCTCGTGAACAACTTGAATATGTGAGATATTTTCCTCCTCCCAGTTAAATGGCATCTCAAAGGTTATGATTTTTTGAGATGGCTCGTAGATAAAATTTGAAATTACATCATAGTAGGATTTGTGTCTAAATTCTGCATCAATATTTTTTGTATTTTTAAATTTGTGATAGGTTGTATCGACCACGCTCACATCCGCAGTATATCCAGAAAGATAGTTTACAGCGTCATCAGACCCATCAAGTGAGATTATGTCCATCTCGTAATGGTATAATCCGCCAGATTTGAAGTACGGAATCAAATAGTCATATTTCTCTACATCAATAAGTAATTCCCCATTTGGGGAAAATAGGGAATCTTGGAAAATTCTCTCATTGTTTTTGTAAATACTAAGAAGAATCGTGGCATTTGAAATGCCTTCTTCCGTCATCTTGTCATAAGCATGAACACGGATCTTTGTGTCCTGTGATTCATCAAAGTATATGGGGAACATCTCAACTGAGATGAGAATTTTTCTTTCTTCATAATTCAAAGGTGCTGTAGTATCAATGCCAAAACCATGTCCATAGGCTTGAGAAATAGGAATTATCATCAAACAGACCAAAAATAAGCATATTTTTGTCGAATTGGTTTCCATTAGATATTGATCTTAATTACTTTTTAAAAACGATTTTATCAGATACCTCGTGGGAATTCTTGATAATGAGAAAATTACATTTCTCTAAAAAAATTATGATCGACTAAAAAACTTAGCCTTGGCTAAATTTTAAATATTGCCAAATATTTGATAACGATGTGTTCTCAATTGGTCAAAAGATGGCTGTAGTCATAGCTGTTATCACATTGGGTTTTGTAGGCTATCTTGTTGTTCCTGGTTTAGATATTACTGCCCAAGAACAGCCGGAAATTTTTGTCACCCATACTGGTGCAATAGTACAAACCACTGGTGATGTATTAGATCCTGTTTATACAGTTCAGGAAGTTGAATTTGATCCGGAAAAATACTTGCGAGAATTTGACTATGGTAAAGTTTCCCAGTTAGAAGATGGTACAATACTTCGCGAGTTTACCATTATAGCTGAGGATGATAAAATAATGGAAATTGCACCTGGCATATTTTATAATGTCTGGACATTTAATGGATCAGTTCCTGGCCCAACAATACGCGCAACGGAAGGTGACTTGGTAAGAATTCATTTCACTAACAATGGTAGCAAGGAGCATACAATGCACTTTCATGGAAACCATCCAGCTGAAATGGATGGCATATTTGAGATAGTAGGTTCGAATGGTGGTCAGTTCACTTATGAGTTTATAGCTGGTCCTGTTGGTGTTCATCCATATCATTGTCATGTAATGCCGGTTGAGGAACACATAGGTCATGGGCTTTATGGCGTCTTCATTGTAGATCCAAAAGATGGAAGACCACAAGCTGACGAAATGGTTATGCTTCTAAATGGATTTGATACTGACTTTGATGGTGAAAATAATCTGTACGCTGCGAATACAATTCCGTTTTACTATCAGCATCATCCAATTCAGGTTAACACAAATGAACTAATCCGAGTTTATGTTGTGAACATGGTTGGGTTAGACCCAATAAACAATTTCCATCTACATGGTACCTTGTACAAATATTATCCAACTGGTACTGATATGACCCCGTCATTTTTTACTGACATGACTACATTTTCACAAAGTGAAAGAGGAATTTTAGAGTTTGAATATGAAGATACAGGAAGATACGTGTTTCATGCACACTTGACTGAATTTTCAGAAAAGGGATGGTCTGGTTTGTTCTATGTAAAAGATAATTCTCAGCTAAACATAGAGGTCTATGATTATGGAAGTTAGTAGATCATCCAGAACAAAAACAGCAGTTAGTGTGATCATTCCTTTTGTTTTGTTAGCTATTATGATTGGTTATGTTTTCGGACCGGGTTCTGAACTCATAGAGTTCGGTGTTGTAATACCAGAGATATCTATTGAAAAGGTTGAGTTTGTTGATTCGGAAATAATTGCAACTGTACGGAATACAGGTCCTATTGCTGTTGATATTGTTATGGCAGACATTAATGATAGGATATATCCTGCGGCAATTGAACCCGACAAGCATCTTGAAAGATTTGAGTCAGCAATTGTTAGAATACCATTTGAATGGAACGAGGGTGAGCCGTATGCTGTAGGACTTACTATAGATGATGGAACTAGATTTGAAAAGCAGATTGATGTAGCTGTGCCTTCGATTCAACCAACAGTTGAAATGATATCATATTTTGCTGTAATAGGCACATATGTTGGAATCATTCCTGTATTGATAGGTCTTCTTTGGTTTCCATTTATTTCCAAACTTAGCCGTAGCAAGTACAAATTTTTCTTGGCACTGACTGTTGGTTTTTTGCTTTTCCTTGGAATAAGTACTGCTGAGGAAGCAATTGAAATATCTGCCAAAAACCTGTCTGATATTTTCAATGGTGTATTATTAGTTGCCACGGTATCTGTAGTATCCTTTCTCTTTCTGAATTATGTAGGTGAAAAACTCAAGAAACGTGCTAGTGCATCAAAACTTGCTGGTCCTGTGGCAATTGCATTGATGATTGCAATTGGAATAGGTTTACACAACTTTGGGGAAGGTCTTGCTATTGGGGCTGCAATTGTACTAGGCGAAGCTGCACTTGGCTCTTTCCTCATTGTTGGATTTGCATTACATAACACCACTGAAGGATTTGCCATAGCTGCACCCATGGCACGCACAAAACTGATGATTGGGAGGCTTGCCGCAATGGGAATGATTGCTGGTGTTCCCGCAATTTTTGGTGCATGGGTGGGTGGATTTGTGTATTCACCTTTGGCGGCTGTTATATTTTTAGCAATAGGCACGGGAGCAATATTTCAGGTAATTGTTTCAATAATAAGATGGATACAAAATGAAGAAGGCAAACTTTCAAACAGTTCAGTATTATCTGGTATTGCTGTAGGAATGATAATCATGTATGTTACAAGCATTCTAGTCTGAAATCAACTTTTAATTATTTTTCATCGAACAACAACTGGTTTTGTTGATATTTCGCATTGCCCACCAGATGGAAAATGATAGTGCGGCTATTGAAATAAACTTGAGCTCTAAGCCTTGAAGTGGAAAAATTGCCAAACCCCCAACTATTCCCAAAATTGCAGTAAGTGATGTTGTACACGCTGGACATCCTGGCGTAAATGCGGCAAGAGCACCGCCAAATATTGCTGATGTTCCACCCTTTTGCAAATTCATTCTTTGCGTCTTTATGTTATAGACAACTAGTGCAATATTGATGCCACCTAGAATGGCCACTACAAATGTTAATCCAATGGAGGCTACTAGATACTCAGGGCTAACAATAAGTGCAATTAGGTTGTGGTTTATTGCACTTGATAAGGTTAGAAAATAGTAAACAAGTCCCAATACAATGCCAGAGACTATGGCAATAAATGCAAAAGTTTTCTGTCCAAGAATATCTTTTATGGTTAATTTTAGCATCATAATCACATTTGGTAATTCCACTTAATTAATCCCTTACCAGTATTTTACCTAGTCCTGGTGTTTCAAAATAAAATGGCAGTAGCCCTGCCGGTTCCAGACTAGACCGAGAACCCCGTTTCAAGGTATACAAGATCCGCCACGTTGACGAGGAAGCGTGGATGTTCCATCTTAGGATTGCTCCCTCCCGGACCTGATCCCTTTCAATGGTTCGGTCTTAGAGTTCATCCCTTCGGATGATTCCAGTCCTACAACCACCCGCCTCGGCGTGATTTCATTTCCGCATACCAAGCGGGAATTACCAGTCTAGAGATTTACCCAGCAGTTACTGATCTCTGCATATAGCCGGTTTCAGAACAGGGCACGGCTGGCACCCTAATCCTACCTACTACCGTTCATAATACAAAGTAGTGTTATATTTGAATTAGGATCAGTTATTTGTCAAACGTGTCTTCATACTACATACAGAACAAATCTTACCAGTACAATCATTTCCACAAACCAAACACATTCGTTTTTCTTTATTGCTAACTTTTTTAATAATTTCAGAAATTCTCAAAACTGAATTGTACATATTATTTTTGATTCCGTGATGATTTGTTTCAAGCAAATTTAAAAATTCACGGATCTCGGTTCTAATCCCCTCATCCATATGTGGACATGGCTCAGTTTGGAAAGGCAGATTATTTGTAAATGCATAAAAGACAATCTCAGATTCGTAAATCTCACATAACGGTTTGATCCTTCTTAGTTTATTTGAAGAGTTACCAGGATGCATCCAACCTATTTTTGTGGTATCTCCAGAAAGCGTATTTATCAAAAACGTTTGAAGTGTGTCATCTAAGTTATGACCAGTTGCAATTACATCTGCGTTAATTGATTTTGCAGCATGATCCAATGCTCTTCGCCTAAATGTACCACAAATCGAACACGAAGAAAGTTTTTGATCATTTCTTAGTTCTAATGATTCCTCTAACGTTAGATCAAAGAGTTTTTTGTACGAGAAAACCTTATGTTGTATATCTAATTGTTCACAAAAGTTTTCAACAATTTTTAATGCTTCATCTCGGTATCCAGGAATTCCTTCATCAATTGTTACAGCGAACAGCCTAAAATTGTGTGTTTTTGACATTTTATTTAAAATATCTAACAATACTAGAGAATCTTTTCCACCAGAAACAGCAACACAAACCAACTCATTGTTTTTAATCATCTTGTATTTTGAGATTGTTCTAGCTGCTTTATGTAAAATAGAATTAGAAAAACAGTTAGAACAAAGCGTTTCTCCAGAATACTTTCTTGAATAGACTGATGTGTTTTCACATTTTTCACATTTCATGATTTTTAAAAAAAAGTCTTGCTAATATCTTCTTGTTTTATAAATTAGTTCTAAAATTTGAAATAAACAGCATATCTGACCAAGTTAAAATTATATCTCCAATTAAAAGTTCAGAGATACCAAAATATTATAGATTCGTAGATACTGTGATAGTAAATCTAACAATTGGAACTTTTGATATTATTTGAGATAATTTACTTGGTATTATTCATTAACTAATAATAAATGGGATGGTTTTTCAATATGATTTTCGATATTGTATATCCATTGTTTGTTTTTTTTCTCAAAACCAAATGATGGTAAAAACGATTCAGCTGGTTTATTTTTTTTAGTTGGAGTAAAATTTGCAATGATTTTACTAATATTATTTTTTTTTGCAAGAGAAATTATATGATTGATTATTCCTTCTTCAACACCCCTTCCAATCACTCTACAACTCAAAAGAAATGTATCGATTATCCATTCTTGACCATCTTGTTTATCAACAATAAATACACCAGTGATTCCATTATCACCAAATTTATCTTCAACTCTTGCACAGCCAACAATTTTTTTATTATCCTGAGAAAATTTTTGGATGTCTTCTTCTTGGTAGCGTTTAGTAGTGAAATTAAATTGATTTGTCTTCAAAGTCAGCTGAGAAATTCTCGGAATTGTGAACTCATCTGCATTTTTAATAAAAATCTTAATTTTTAATTTTTCTAAATATGACTTTATATCAATAGTAGTTTTTCGAAATTCAGTTCGGTGTCTTTGTTCAACATACATTTTTCCACGTAGTTTGTCTTCCTCAGTTATTTTTACTACATTAAAATCATTTAATCCTATTAACGTAGGCACATATTGTGAGGGATCCTCTGGCATTTCAACCGTTAGTACTTCAGGTAGTGCTGAACGGACAAAATCTCTATTAATTTTATCGTCATCAAAAAATACCATACTATCTAATCCAATGTTTACTTCTTCTGAAATTTCCTGTAGATTTGATACTTTATCATTCCAATTAATTTTTAGACTTGCAAAATTTTCTTCGCTAAGAACCATGTCTGGATGTTCTCTTATTACTTTTATTGCATCATCAAAATTATTTTTACTGTTAACAGCAAGAATTATTCCACGTTTATGAAGAGATAATAGATATTTCTGGAATTCTATGTATGATTTACCAATAGGATCGTTATGACTTAATTTAATACCATTAAACCCATCCTCTCCAACTATACCTCCCCATAATGTGTTATCAAGATCCAAGACAATACATTTTTTATTTAAACCTAAAATTGGTTTTATAAAACCTAAAAATGCATTAGCTAAATCTGGAATTTTTTCTAGCGAAATTTTAACATCACCCAAATAATATTGCCTATAATCAAATATGTTATTTTGACCAATGTTAGTAACAAAACCATTAAAATCAAAAATAAACACTGATGAATTATTTCTAAATTCATTCAATAAATTCTGATTTAATTCATTTATCATTTCTTGAAACCCATAATTGGTTTTAGATTCAAATATTCCATATGGAGAATATGTGGGAGGAACAAAGTTAGTAACAATTAATTTTGAATGAGAATTTTTAATAAAAAAATTGATTAAGTTGAAAAGTTCTATAGATTTTTCCTCAACAAACTTTTTTCTATCACCATCAGATACACTATAGGGAGAATGGAATAAATTTTCGAGAATATTTCTTGTATCCAAAATAAGAAAACATATTTCCGGAGAAAATGAGTAAAGATTACTGTTTGAATCCAGTATATCTTTATTATATTGATTATATTCTCCTGAAAAAATATGACTAAAAATATTTAATTCTGCGCATTTAACTTTAATTGTATCTGCTAAACCATTCAATGTAAAACTACCTAACACTGCAATACGAGTTGTTTTTTTAAAATTAGATTCAACAAGTTTTTTAGATTCATTGATATAATATGATAATTTTTTTTCAGATGACACAAATTTTATAAGAATATGAGATATTTGATAGTTACTACCATTAATTTGGTATAAAACTCAACCATTTAAAATGAGAATTATTTTATAAGAAAAACTTTCGCTTCACCATATATCAATTCATGCTCTGAATTTTTTATACTCATCTTAAGTGTAATAACTTTTGTTGATTGACTTTTTGATACAACTTTTCCAGAAATTGTTATCATATCATCAATATATCCAGGATTAATAAAATTAAGTGACTGTGAAAAATAAAGACCGTTTCTACCAGGAATATACATTCCAACTAATCTAGAAAAAAATGATGCTAGTAACATTCCATGGCAAACAGTTGATTTAAAATTATTAGATTTTGCAAAATTTTTATCAGTGTGCAATGGATTGTAATCTCCTGATAATCGGGCAAAATCATCAACCATAGATGATGTAATTTTCACTTGAAAGAATTTTTCTAATCCAATATCAATATCATTAAAAGTATACTCAGCGATTTTTTCATCATTCAATTTCAATACCATGATTTTTCAAATGTCTTTTAATATCTGCTATATTTTTTACATCCGTAATTTCAGATATTGAAAATTTGACATCATATTCTATTTCAAGTGAATCAATTAATGCTAAACCATGAAATGAATCCCAACGTTCAACTGTTTCAGGACTAGATTGATCGTTGATTTCTGATATGTCAACATCAAAAACCTTTGATATTATTTCATATAGTTTATTTGACATATACAAAAATTATAAAATCTTCGTTATAAATCAACATCAAAATTAGAATTTGAAATAAATAAAGTCCTGCGCAGGCCCAGTTTCAAATATCAAAACTAACATCAATACAGAACCCAAAAATGAAAACCAATATCTAAGTTTGATATTTGCTATTGCATTTAATAAATTTCCATGTTTGTACGAAGCAAAATTCAGTATGAAAAAAATAATAATTAGAATTACAGGAAATTTATTCAAAGCAATTAACTCAACAACTTGCTCTGTCGCAAAATCCCATAAAACATACTTCTGCATAGAATACCACATATGATCAAAGTCTTGAACTCGAAAAGCAATGAAGGTGAAAAAAACTAGATATTGGGTAGCAATTATGCTAAATATTTTACCAACATTTTTTTGAAAAAATGGATGTGAAGATATTTGAGGATATTTTCTTTTGATTATTGTGTGTGTAGCAAGAAATATTCCATGTATGCCACCCCAAATAATAAAATTCCAAGATGCACCGTGCCAAAGGCCCATTAACAACATGGAAATTAGCAAACTGGAATAAACTATAACACTTGATTTTCGATTTTTAAAAACTAGTGGATAATATAGATAATCTCTTACCCATGTTGACAAGCTTATGTGCCATCTGCTCCAAAAATCTGAAGGTGACGTAGCAAAAAATGGTTTATTGAAATTGAGAGGTATTTTAAATCCAAAAATCATTGCTGCACCAATAGCAATATCTGAATATCCTGAGAAATCACAATAGATCTGGACTCCAAATGCGATAGTTCCAAGCATTATGCTAAAAGATTCCATTCCAACTGGATTTGCAAAGATATTGTCTACTAGAATTCCTATGTTATCTGCAAAAAACATTTTTTTTAAAAATCCTAGTGCTATCAATGTTAAACCGATTTTTAGATTTGAACGTTGGATCACAAATTGACGTAATCTTCCAGTTGTGTCAGATTGTTCCATTTTCTCTCTTAATTGTGGTAGAAATTGCTTTGCACGTAAAATCGGACCTGCAACTAGTGTAGGAAAAAATGACACAAAAAATGCATATTCTCTTAATGTTTTAGATGGCGTTAAATTTCCACGATAGATATCAATAATGTAACTTATTGATTGGAATGTATAAAATGAAATTCCTATTGGTAACGCCAAATTCATTAACGGAATTTCTGAACCTATATCTACTATATTTCCAAAAATGTTGAATTGTGCTATCGCAAAATCAGCATATTTGAAGAAACCTAATAAACCTAGACTGCCTGCAAGACCCAAAACTAAGAATGCTTTCTTTCTAGCCTTGCTATCAGCTTTGTATATTTCTCTACCAGTGTAATAATGAAGTAATACCGTATAAAGTAAGAGAGCAATCAAGTAATTGTCAGTGTAATAAAGAAAAAAGAAACTAGCAAAAATTATGTAAAGATGTTGGAATCTTCTATATTTCAAAATAGCAACGAGTCCTATCACTACAAAGAAAAAAATCACAAAGTCGATTGTATTAAACAGCATTACACATCAACTAGTTTACTTACCCATTTTTTCATACATGAACGGCAACGATAATTTAAAGAGTTCTTCAGCTACCAACATATTTCCGGCATCAGCAAAATGTGTTAAATCAAGATAAATTGTTCCAGTTTCATTATCAAAGATATTTGTCAAATCTACAGTATTCGCACATTTTTTATCTAAATCTCTTAAAGTATCTTTCACAAGATGATAAGATGGTACAATACTTGTATGGCTAAGTTTTTCTAAATTCTGCAACTCCCAACTTGTTGGTATTTTATTACCAGCACCTGATACTGGTGGTACAGCAACAATAACATCAAAATTCCTTTCTACACCTAACTCACAAATTTCAAACCACGTATTTTTCCAGATTTTAACATTACCTTCTACATTTTTATGTATAATAACTTCACCAGGTACACCCTGATCGCCATAAACATTTTTTAAAATAACTCTTTTTGTGAACTCAAAAAATTCTGGTGACTTGTAATATAATTTCAGTTTAGCGAATTCATTTGAAATAGGATAATAAAGTGGTACATCAATATTAACTTCCTTTGCGGGTGTGCCAACACTATGACCTGTAACCACAATAAGTAGATCTGGATCATAATCAATCAATTTTGTCTTTATTTGATATGCAGAATCAAACGAATCATACGCGTTTACTCCGGCATTAATAACTTCTATTTCATACTCAGTATCGAGTGTATCTAATTTTTGTTGTAAATATCCCTGAAAGGTTGTTTTGTCAGATGTTGAGAACATTCCATATGTTTCTGAACCGCCTACAAGAAAAATTCTGAATATATTTTCATTCTTGGTTTGAGTAATTTCTGAACCTCTAAATCCATGCTCATTAATGTTAACGGTATCCGTATGTTGATTAGGTGCTAAGTGTCTATTTGGATAATCATGGTAAATCATTTTCGCATAATCATCACACAATTTTTTCAAATCAGATGAATCATGGTTTTCATAAATTTCACTCGAAAGTAAGCCTGTAAAACATGAGTCTTTTTGATCCAAAACCATTCTTCCAGTTACTTCAAAGGTAGCTAATATTAGCAGCAAAAAAATTATTCCTAAGCATATCTGCTTTTTATAAAAAATAATTTCTGACAATGTCTTTTTTATTTTTTGCTAATGCTGTATTAATGATTTATTATGAAAAGATATTAGAAAATTAACTTAAAATCATAAATTTAATCATTACACAATTACCTTAAATCGTAATCCAACCAGACTTCATATAAGATAATGCAATATTGAGACCAAATATGGCAAAGGTAACCCCATAAATTGAAAACATAATTGCGTTAATTTTTGCCTCGGATGCTTTCTTTTCAATAATACTATAGATGAATTTTCCTCCATCAAGTATGGGCAACGGAAGCATATTGATGATTCCAATGAAAAATGAAATCATCCACAACCAAAGAAGGAACATAGATACTTGAGGATCCCATTCTATGAAATTAAAAACTGGTTTGTAAAATGCATTATCTCTCATAATACCAACTAGACCTTTATCAGGATCATCAGGAGAAGGCATGATCTCAACAGGGAATTCCAATTGCTGTCCATCTCTATTTACTGTAACAGTAACAGTCTCTCCTGGTTTCAGATCAACTTTTTGAAAATCTAACGGAGTTATAATGGGTACGCCTTCAATTCCTGTTATGACATCATCTGTTTGTAGTCCTGCTTTTTCTGCACCACTACCTTCAATAATTGAAAGTATGAGAACACCATCTGGTTCATCATAAAACCATTCCAAAAGTGGATCTGGTAAAACCATCGCAAACAATGGATTTGTTAATAAAATTGCTCCTAATGCAAATGCAAAAATTACATTTGCGGTTGCTCCTGCACCTATGACTCTGAGCTTTGATATTTTTTTTGCATTATCAAATTCTTTTTCGTCTGGTTCTACAAACCCTGCAAACAGTGCAATAAAAATAGCAAATCCTCCAGTCTTGATCTTTATTTTTTCTAGAGAGGCTACTATACCATGTGCGCCTTCATGAATCACAAGAACTATTGGAATAGATAACAGAAAATACAATATAGCTGATGCGGAAGTTAGCGTAACTCCTGGTATTAGCACTGTTAATTCAGCAAATTCTGTTGGCTCCACAAAAAAGTTTGAAATGTTTGAAATTAAAAACCAAAACGCAAATCCCATCATTAGAAATCCTGCTACTACGCTAACATCAGCAAAAACTCGAATTCCTCGTTTAGTTCTAGTTAACATTTTTGAAAGTATTGACTGAACCTGATTATTTTTGTATGTGAGGCTGTAAGCTTTTATTGTAAAACCATGTTTTTCTAGTTTTAGTGATTTTGCCACAATTAAGATAACAACCCATGCTATCAAAACGTAAATTATTGCATTTTCAGTAAGAAAGTCAAGCGCCAAAGCAATTGCTACTTTTTTTAATCACGTAAATTTATCGGTTACTGTGAAACCAATCATCATTTTATCTACATTTCCTAACAAAACATCAATCACAAAGATTGCCAATCAATTGGTAAAGAAAAAACTTGTTGCATGTGTTAACATTATGAAGATTTCATCTGTTTATACCTGGAAGGGAAAAATCGAAAATCAACCTGAATATCTTGCACTTTTCAAAACTACTAAGAAACAGCAGATCGTACTAAAAAAGGAACTAAGAAAACTTCACCCATATGATACTCCAGAAATCGCAGAAATTAGTATAGATTCGATTAATCAATCATATCTAAAATGGATAGTAGATTCTACACGTTAGCCTTCTACTGGAAATCTTAGAATTGAGATAATACCACCAAGCCCTGTTACTCTCAGTCCAGCATCAGTAGTACCATCTACACTGTAAACACTACTACCTTTCGATTCTACATCATTTAGAAAATCTATAATTTTTTGTTCATCATAGCTTTGCATTACTTTTTCAGAAAAAATAAGCGAATCTATAGCACCATATTGATTTGCATTCTTAGTTTCTTCAAAACCCATTGTGAATTTACGGCTTTTTTTACTTGCAAGAAACATTACTTGATCTATTATATCAGATACTTTTGCAAGCTTACTATTTGAAATTATTTCTTTCATTGATTTAGATTTAGTAAATATATGAATACCATCTTCACCACCAGAATCAATACCTTCAACTATTTTTGTTTCATGATTTTGTCCAATCTGTGTCTTCGCAAGAAAATTTACAAACCTATTTTTTGTTTCACCTGGCCCAAAAATGATGATCTGGTTATCAGTTCTTACAACTGATAACAAGGCTTTTGAAATTTCATCAAAGAAATTTTCAATTTTAAAATTTGTCTTATATCGCTTTCCACTAGATCCTGAATAGATATTCTGTAGTATATGTAGATGCGTCCCCTTAAGTTTTCCAATACCACAATCATTAGTATCTATAGCAATTAGGATAAATGCCAAACTATCATTTTTAGTTTTGAGAAGTTTTTTTTCTATTGGTGTCCATTTATTTTTGACTAAATTGAACGGTTGATCAATTTTGATGATAAATGAATGGTGAGAGCCGTGTGGAATTGATTCATTGTTAGATTTTTTAATCACTCCACCTACACGCATTCTATCCAACACATTATCTAGTGATATTTTTTCAACTTCTAGTAATAGTTTAATCTT